>Ga0129333_10006312_pt1 | contig 11218 bp, 11 predicted proteins | sample CPB6_08_DNA_FD_94474 | JGI IMG/M metagenome (GOLD analysis project Ga0129333, IMG submission 94474) | Freshwater to marine salinity gradient microbial communities from Chesapeake Bay, USA - CPBay_Sum_0.6_0.8_DNA | ecosystem: Environmental > Aquatic > Marine > Coastal | place: USA: Chesapeake...
ACACTACAGACTCTAGCGACTGATGAGAATTCTGGTGTTCGTTATCATGTTGGTCGTCATCCAAATGCAACGGAACTGATTCGACGCTTGGTTCTGATGACAGATTCAAAACAGGCACAATAGAAATCCCAATCGACACCAAAGGGACTTAGACTACTTTCATCATCAGAATTCTTATGAATAAAATTCAACTTGCACAAAACCCCAACACATCACCAGAAGTACTACAGTCTTTAGCGACTGATAAGAATTATGGTGTTCGTTGGTGTGTTGCAGAAAATCCCAACACTTCATCAGAAACGCTAAAGACTCTAGCGACTGATGAGAATTATACTGTTCGTTGGTGTGTTGCAAAAAATCCCAACACTTCAGTAGAAACGCTACAGACTCTAGCGACTGATGAGGATTATTATGTTCGTCGTTGTGTTGCAAGAAATCCCAACACATCACCAGAAACACTACAGACTCTAGCGATTAATGAGAATTTTAATGTTCGTTGGGGTGTTGCAAAAAATCCCAACACTTCACCAGAAACTCTAAAGACTCTAGCGACTGATGAGTATTATTTTGTTCGTTGCGGTGTTGCAGAAAATCCCAACACTTCATCAGAAACGCTACAGTCTCTAGCGACTGATAAGGATTCTGATGTTCGTTGTTGTGTTGCAGAAAATCCCAACACTTCACCAGAAGTACTACAGTCTCTAGCGACTGATGAGTATTCTTATGTTCGTTGTTGTGTTGCAGAAAATCCCAACACTTCACCAGAAGTACTACAGTCTCTAGCGACTGATAAGAGTTCTAATGTTCGTTATCATGTTGGTCATCATCCAAATGCAACGGAACTGATTCGACGTTTGGTTCTGATGACAGATTCAAAACTGGCACAATAGAAATCCCAATCGTCACCAAAGGGACTTAGACTGTTTCTATCCTCAGAATTCTTATGAACAAAATTCAACTTGCATCCAATTCCAACACATCACCAGAAACACTAAAGACTCTAGCGACTGATAAGGATTATTATGTTCGTTATTGGGTTGCACAAAATCCCAACACTTCATCAGAAACACTACAGTCTCTAGCGACTGATGAGTATTATGATGTTCGTTGGTGGGTTGCAGAAAATCCCAACACTTCAACAGAAACATTACAGTCTCTAGCGACTGATAAGAATTCTATTGTTCGTCGTGGTGTTGCAAGAAATCCCAACACATCACCAGAAACACTACAGACTCTAGAGACTGATGAGTATTATGATGTTCGTTGGTGGGTTGCACAAAACCCCAACACTTCATCAGAAACATTACAGTCTCTAGCGACTGATGAGAATTCTTATGTTCGTCGTGGTGTTGCAGAAAATCCCAACACTTCATCAGAAACGCTACAGTCTCTAGTGACTGATAAGGATACTGATGTTCGTTGGTGTGTTGCACAAAATCCCAACACTTCACCAGAAAGCCTACAGACTCTAGCAACTGATAAGTATTCTGGTGTTCGTTTGCATGTTTCAAAAAATCCCAACACATCACCAGAAACACTACAGATTCTAGCGACTGATGAGAATTCTCATGTTCTTTATTGGGTTGCACAAAATCCCAACACTTCACCAGAAACACTACAGACTCTAGCGACTGATGAGAATTCTGCTGTTCGTTGGTATGTTGGTCGTCATTCAAATGCAACGGAACTGATTCGACGCTTGGTTCTGATGACAAATTCCAAACAAAAATGTTGATTTTCAAACAAAACTTGATAATATGACTACGAGACTGTATAATTATTATGAGGTTCACTTTAACCCATGAAAATATTTTTAGATACAGCAGACGTTTCAAAAATTTCTCAGTCATATGAGACAGGATTACTCGATGGAGTTACTACAAATCCTACATTAATTCTTAAAAGTGGTAGACAACTTTTAGAAGTCATTTCTGAAATCTCATGTTCATTTCCAAATCTTGAAAGTATTTCCGTCGAAGTTGTTGCAGACACTAAAGATGAAATGCTATCTCAAGCAGAAAAATACTATACAATTTCGCCAAACATAACAATTAAAGTTCCTTGCACTATTGAAGGATTAAAAACTTGTAAGTTTCTTTCTAACCTTGGAATAAAAACCAATGTTACATTGGTTTTTTCTGTTGCACAAGCAATTCTCGCATCAAAGGCAGGAGCAACTTATATCTCACCATTTGTAGGTCGATGGATAGATAATTCTATAGATGGTGTGCAACTCATTAAAAATATTCGTAAGGCATTTGATTATTCTGGAACATCTACGCAAATTCTTGCAGCATCTCTTCGTGATGTAAGACAAGTAGAACAATCTGCTCTTAATGGTGCTGATGTAAGTACAATTCCACCAGATGTGTTCTGGGGAATGTATAATAATATTATGACCAAAAGTGGTATTGAACTGTTTCAAAAAGATTGGAATGAGGCAATAGAAAATGAAAAAGTTTAACGATTTAATTCTTAGAATTACAATCGGAATTATTGACCTTTTGTATAAAAATCATCCAATTCAAAGATTTTGGGTTTTGGAAACAATTGCCAGAGCACCATACTTCGCATTTTTAAGTGTTCTTCATCTAAGAGAAAGTTTAGGGTCAAGAGGTGAAGAACATCTTTATCTAATGAAAGAACACTTTACTCAGACACTAAATGAAACTGAACATCTCGAATATATGGAAAGCATCGGTGGTGCTAATCGTTGGGTTGATCGTTTATTTGCTTGGCACCTCGTTTTGGTCTATTACTGGATTATGGTTGGTTACTATTGTATCAATCCTTTGGATGCTTACCATTTGAATGCTAGTATTGAATTACACGCAACTGAAACTTATCTTGATTATCTTTGGAGTAATCCAGATGATAAAAAGATTGCTAATATTGCCGTAGATGAAATGAATCATTATATTGAACTCACAAGAGCAATGGAGATGATATGAAGTCAATCATTATATTTGGGGCAACGGGAGACCTCTGCAAAAAGAAATTAATACCAGCACTGTACACTCTTCATAGAAAAAATCTTTTACCAAAGGACTTAAAGATTATTGGTGCATCAAGAACCAAACACAACAAAGAAAGTTGGATAGAAGTTCTTGGAAGTTATTCTCAAGAGTTTATTAAACGATTGGGGTATGTTTCATGTGATTTGAGTGATACAGAATCCTTAAAGATGTTGGACTCGTATGAGGACACCACTTATTTTCTATCGGTTCCACCTGAACGGTATGCCGATGCGATTACAAATCTTAAAGAAGCAGGTAAATTAGATGATCCAGAAAAATCTAGAGTCATTATTGAGAAACCTTTTGGCACCGATCTTCAATCTGCTAATTATTTACAGTCTGTGGTTTCTGGATATTTACGCGAGAAACAAGTATATCGCATTGACCATTATCTCGGTAAAGATACTGTTAATAACATTCTTGCCACTCGTTTTAGTAATATATTATTGGAACCACTTTGGAATCAGCAGTACATAGAGGAAGTTCAGATATTTGCAACCGAAACATTTGGTTGTGAGGGTCGCGCCCAGTACTATGATACTGCTGGTGCAGTAAGAGACATGCTTCAGAATCATATGCTTCAAGTTCTGGCACTAATTGCAATGGAACCTCCTTGCAAAAATGATGCAAAAGAAATTCGCAGAGAAAAGGTCAAAGTTCTTGCGGCAACACGATTGGGTGATAATGTAATTCTTGGTCAATATAATGGATACAAGAATGAAGATGGAGTAGATCCAGATTCACAGACACCAACCTTTGTTGCTGGTGATTTGTATATAGATAATTGGAGATGGAAAGGTGTTCCTTTTTATTTTATGACCGGCAAGAAAATGCCAGTGGGATGTGTTGAGGTTGTAATCAAATTCAAGGCACCTCCGCAACAACTTTTCAATGGTCATGAATGCAATGATCGAATTGTAATGAGATTGCAACCAGATCCACATTTAGATATGAGAATTGATATTAAATCACCAGGACTAAATGACAATGTAGAACCAGCACTTCTTCAGTATCATTATCCAGTTGAAAAGGCAATTGATGGTTATGTAAAATTATTTTATGATGCTATTAACGAAGATCAATCACACTTTGTTCATGCAGATGAAGTATTAGAATCTTGGAGAATCGTCGATAATCTTTTGTGTACGGGAAATTATTGTCCCATAGTAACAAAACCCTATCTCTATAATGAAGGTGTTTGGGGTCCAGAAGAAAAAACAATTACGAAGTGGGATTATCCACTTAAACTTAAATAGGAGAAAATTTATGAAAGTAGGTCTAATTGGTTTGGGTCGAATGGGAGAAGGAATGTCCCGTCGTATGATGAAAGCAGGCATTGAGGTTTGGGGATACCGTAGAAATTATAGGAAAGCAGAAGAAGCATATGAAAAAGGATATGTGACTGGAGTTACAACTTCGATACAAACTCTTGCTAAAGTAGTTAAACATGTTAAAAGTGAGGTATCGGATAAATATGGTCCAGGAATTTTTATGATGGTTGTACCAGCGGAAAATGTAGAGGAGACGATTAATGAGTTATTACCATTTTGTGACTCTGGAGATATTATTATTGATCATGGCAATAGCAATTTTAAAGACAGTCGGAAGAGAGCAGAACGTCTGGCAAAACTGGGTATCCAATATATTGATTGCGGCACTTCTGGGGGTGTTTATGGTCTGGATCGCGGATACTGTCTTATGGTTGGTGGTGGAAATACTGCAGTCGCCACTTGTAAAAGCATTTTTGATGCCCTCTCTCCCGACATCAACTCTGCCCCCAGAACTGAGTTTGACTCACCTATAACTTCTGCTGAGCATGGTTGGTTGCATTGTGGTGGACCTGGTGCAGGTCACTTTGTAAAGATGGTTCATAATGGAATCGAATATGGAATGATGCAAGCATATGCAGAGGGATTTAATATTCTTAAAAGTGCAAATTCTGGTAGTCGATACGTAAAAGAGGGTGATGCAGAAGTTGCTCCAATGTCAGATCCTGAGAATTACTGTTATGATATTGATGTTTCCGAAGTTGCTGAGTTGTGGCGCCGAGGTAGCGTTGTAAGTAGTTGGTTACTTGATCTTACTGCTGATGTTTTACGCAATAATTCCGAACTGAGTCAGTTTTCTGGTGGCGTATCAGACAGTGGTGAAGGTCGATGGACAGTTAGTGCTGCAGTTGATCTAGGTGTTCCTGCCCCAGTTATTACCACTGCACTCTATGAGAGATTCAATTCTAGAAATCTTGGATCTTTTGCATCTAGGATTCTAAATGGTATGCGATATGCTTTTGGTGGACATCACGTTAGATGATTACTTCTGAGACTCCTTATAAACTTGCTGAGATTATTCGAGATACTTGGCCTGGGATTTACAGTAAACCTGAAAAATCTTATGAAGAAGAACAAGAATCTAATGATGACTGAATATAGAAATGTTCATGAAGTAACTAAATAATTCTAAGTTCTAAGAAACTTATGGAATTGCTCCATTCGCCTCAGGATTATTTGTTCAATCTTTATGTTACCAATGGAAGTCAAGCAAAGCGTTTATGGAGACAACAAATTAAAGAAAAATGGGATCACAAGTGTGCATACTGTGATTCCACTGAAAATTTGACAATTGATCATATTGTTCCACAATCTAAAGGTGGAACTAATACTGCAAAAAACGTAGTATGTTGTTGTCATTCTTGTAATCATAGTAAAAGTCATACTCCTTGGGAAGAGTGGTATTCTTCTCAGGAGTTTTTTTCTACAGACAGATATGAGAAAATTAAAGAATGGATTAAACCTGATCCTCCAATAGATCTTTTTTCATATAAACCGAGAAGAAATTTTATCGTTGATAAATAATATAAAGATGGTATATCTTCTTTGGTAAATACCGAATGTAATAAATGTCAATTCCAATCAGGATTAAACGCTCTGCTGTTCCTGGTAAAAGACCTACAGTAGATCAACTTAAAAGTGCTGAATTAGCATATAATACTTATGATGGCGAACTCACCGCGAAAAGAGAGCGTCCAGGTATTGGTACTGACATTATTCGAATTGGTGCTGGAGCAACTGTAACAAATATTCTATATGTCACAAAAGACGGAAACGATACTAATACAGGAAAAAAACTTGGAGATGCCAAAGCAACAATTGGAGCAGCACTCACATCAGCAACAACAGGAACTGTTATTAAAGTTAGTGCTGGGTCTTATTTAGAAAATAATCCTTTAGTTATACCTGAGCAAGTAAGTATTGTTGGTGATAGTCTGAGAGAGGTTTCTGTATCACCCCAAAATGCAAATCAAGACTTATTTTATGTATCAAATGGTAATTATATTGCAGAGATGTCTTATACTGGGACTCTAAATTCAGGTAAGGCAATTTTTGCATTCAATCCAAATAAAATTGGATATTTTAATCAATCTCCATATATTCAAAATTGCACTAATTTTATTCCGAATAGTATTGGTCTCAAGGTTGATGGATCCAATGCGATAGGTCCAACAAAATCAATGGTTCTTGATTCCTATACTCAATATAATCAAGGTGGTATTGGAGCATCAATGACCAATGAAGGTTATGCTCAATTGGTTTCACTGTTTACCATTTGTGATGATATTGCAGTATTCTGTGGTTCTGGTGGTGCTTGTGATCTAACTAACTCAAATTCTTCATTTGGTAATTATGGATTGGTCTCCGATGGTGTGGGACCAAGAAAATATATTGGAATTGTAACTGAAACTGCATCTCCGAACTCTGATACATTTGTTCTGAATTTAAATACACCAACCTTAAGTATTGTCAATGCCTATTATGATAATAATACAGGTCTTTTAACCGCATATACATCACAACCCCACAACTTTTCTGTGGGTATGGGTATTTCTATCTCAGGACTTGGATTTACTTGCCCTTCAGGTCCAGGTATTTTAACTTATCCAAGTGGTAATTATGGGTATGTTTTTGAAACCAAAACTGTTGCCCCAGGAAGATATGTTGACTCTTATAATTTAATTCAAGCAAATCGACAAGAAATTATTGATAGTTCATATAATGCAATTAGTACAGCGTATCCAGCATTCGTAAATCCAAATCCAGATAAGTGTAAAAGAGATATTGGGTACATTGTAGATGCAGTTTCAACTGATGTAAGAGACTATACAAGTCAGAATACTTTAAATGCTACAAAAGCATATTTTAAATTAGATGGAACATTACTTTCAACTGGATTGGAAGGTGAAGTTCCACAGACAATTGTAGGATTTACATCTGCAAGAGAGATGATGAAACTTGCAGTTACAAATAATCTTACAATTAAGGATTTAACAATTACTCCTGATCCAGTTACAGGATTTAATACTTCACCAAATTCTTGTAGTGATGTAATGTCATTTATTGATAATTTAGTTGGTATTCTTACGACTCGTATTAATGCTGGAAATATCAATGGGGTAAATTCTCTTCCCTCTGTATCAATGGCGAGTACAGTCTTTACTTGTAATGTTGGAGTTTCTACTTTATCTCATAGTTATGTCTCAGGAGGAACTGCTAAGATTAATGTAGTTCGACCATTTGATGGACAAGTGGTTTATTTTGGTGATTTATATTATACTGTTGGAAAAGTTATTGTTAGTTCAGGTGGAACTGGATATAATTCAACTCCAATTGTTGATATTCAATCACCTGAACCATCTTGGGGAATTGATGCCACCGCAATTGCAACTATTAACGGTGGAAGTATAAGTGAAATTTCAGTAGTTTCAAGTGGTCGAGGATATAGGACCCTACCAAGAGTTACAATTAGTGCTCCTAATGTTGGAATAAATACAGCAACAGCAACAGTTGAACTTATTCCAACTTATTATTCAATATTAAGTTCTACTCCGATTTCATCTGGAATTTGTACAATCACTGTAAATGATAATGTTCCTTACTCTGTTGGATTAGGTACTGAGTCCTATTTTTATAAACAAAGTAGAGTTCTTGCATCAGGACATTCTTTGGAATACATTGGTTCTGGTACAAATATTGCAACTGCTCTCCCCGCTCAAGGTGGAGTTCCAATTCAAGAAAATGAAACTGATATGAGAAATGGTGGATTAGTTGTTTATACAAGCACCGATCAATCTGGTAATTTTAGAATTGGTGATGGTGTAGTAATTAATCAACAAACTGGAACAATTTCTGGTACATTTTATTCTAAGAGTTTGTTTTCAACAATGACACCATTTATACTCGCACTAGGAGGAGATTAAGAAAATGGCATTAGCACTTAATGTTTTTAAGACTGTCACTAAAGTTGCAACAACAAATTCAGTTGGAATTTATACTGCTCCTGTTGGATATACTGGAGTTGTTCTTTTAGCACAAGCAGCAAATATTGGAAATAATACTCAAACTGTTTCTTTTTCACATCAAAGAACTACTTCTGGAATTGCAGTCACTACTGAAATATTAAAGAATTTTCCAATCGAATCAAGTGATACTGCAAATCTTATTGCTGGAAAACTCGTTCTTGAATCTGGTGATGTTCTTGTTTTATCTGCGAGTAATGGGTCTGATATTAAATTTTTAGGAAGTATTCTAGAGACTCTTAACTAAAATGGCAAAATACGTCAGCGGTAGACAAAAAAATATTAAAGTTGGTATTACTTCTTATAGTGAAAATCTAACTTCACTTGAAGTGATTGGTGGTTCTATTTTTACTGGAGAAAGTTCTAGTGAACTTGTAAGAATTAGTCAAACTGGAACTGGACCCGCATTTGTTGTTGAAGATAGTTCAAATCCAGATTCAACTCCATTTGTTATTACATCTGATGGTAGAGTTGCAATTGGTCTTGGACCTTCTGGAGTTGGTACTACCTATAAGTTAGAAATTGATGGTAATGGTAATGGTGGAGATGTTCGTTTTGTAAGCGGTGGTCAAGGTGATTTAATCTTCAGTCATTCAAATTTAGTATCTAATATTCGTTCTGCCGGGACAATTCAACTTGGACTTGGTGCAAATGGTGGGGATGCTATAAGAATTAATTTAAATAACGATGTTGGTATAGGTACAAGTATTCCAACATCAAAACTTCATGTTATTGGTGATGGATATTTTACTGGTATAGTAACCGCTGAAAGTCTTAATATAAATTCTACATCATTTTTTCTGGTGCAATTACTGGAACTATTTCTACTGCAATCTATGCAGTATCATCAGGTATTGCGACTTATGCAATAACTGTAGGAATAGCATCATACGCAACAACTTCAGGAATAGCAACTTATGCAACTTCTAGTGGTATTGCAACTTATGCGACAACTACAGGATATGCAACAACTGCTGGTATTGCGACAGAAACAACAAGACTTCAAACCTCAAGAACTTTTGAGATTACTGGAGACATCATCGCTTCTCCGATTAACTTTGATGGAACTAGCAATGTATCTTTAGCAGCAACAATTCAACCAAATAGTGTTGGATTGGGAACAGATACTTTTGGTGATTATGTTAAGAGCATTTCTGGGACAACAGGACAAATCATTGTTTCTGATGGTAGTGGAGAGGGTTCTACTCCGATTATTTCATTTTCCCCCAATCCAACAATAGGTGGAAATGTAACAATTGGTAATGACCTTCAAGTTAATAATAATTTAAACATAACTGGTAATATAACTGTTGGAGGTACTACTGCTTATATTATTTCTCAAGATTTTAGAGTTACTGATGCCGATATAGTTCTTGGTTTTACAACTGATTCTTATGGTAATGATGCATCCACAGATACTACGGCAAATCATGGTGGTATTTCAGTTGCGTCTACAGAAGGTAATCCTTTAGTTCAACTTATAAATGTTTCTATTGGGGAGTCTTCACCTGTAACTTATAAAAAGTTTATGTGGTTTAAGTCTGGTGCTTTTTCTGGACTTAATACTGATGCTTGGTTGAGTAATTATGCGATTGGTATTGGTTCTACTCAATTCCCATCAGGAACTAGATTAGCCGCAGGTTCAGTTCAATTTACAGAATATGATTTAGCAGTCGTTAGAAATATTAATGCTTCTGGAATTATTACCGGGACATTATCAAATAATTTGATAATGACTACTTCTGGAATTGGCATTTCAGGTATATCAACTTATAATAATTCTGGACCAATAACTTTTACTATTAATTCGAATGCAACAAGTTCAAATACTGCAAATACTCTAGTTTCTCGTGATGCTTTTGGTAACTTTAGTGCTGGGACAATAACTGCCAATTTAACTGGAACTGCTTCAACTGCATCATTTGCCACTACATCTTTTAATTTGTATGATGCTGCAAATATTACTACCGGAACAATTAGTGCTTCTAGATTATCTGGAACTTATAGTATCAATATTAGTGGAAATTCTAACTACTCAAATAATTCTGGCATAGCAACCAATATTAAAGGTGGTACTGGAGGTAATGTTCCATATCAATCTGCAACTGATACAACAACATTTGTTACTAATGGTTTATCTGGTCAAGTATTATTGTTTGATGGTTTTATTCCATATTGGGGTAATATATCATCAGCATCTGGTTCATTTGGTGGTATAACAATTCGTGACGAAGGTACAATTGTAGGTACCGCTAATAGTATAACAACATTAAATTTTGTTGGAAATAATGTTACTGCTACTGCAATATCTGGTCCCAATGGTATCTCTACTATTACTATCGCTGATTATGTTTCTGTTGCCGGTGTAGCAACTTATGCAACTTCTAGTGGCATTGCAACATACGCAATAACTGCAGGAATAGCGACTTATGCAACTTCTAGTGGTATTGCAACATACGCAACCTCTGCAGGAATTGCAACCAATATTAAAGGTGGTACTGGAGGTAATGTTCCATATCAATCTGCAACTGATACAACAACATTTGTTACTAATGGTTCATCTGGTCAAGTATTATTGTTTAATGGTTCTGTACCATATTGGGGTAATGTATCATCAGCATCTGGTTCATTTGGTGGAATAACTATTCGTGACGAAGGTACAATTGTAGGTACCGCTAATAGTATAACAACATTAAATTTTGTTGGAAATAATGTTACTGCTACTGCGACATCTGGTCCCAATGGTATCTCTACTATTACTATCGCTGATTATGTTTCTGTTGCCGGTGTAGCAACTTATGCAACTTCTGCAGGAATATCAACTTATGCAACAAATGCTGGTATTGCAACA
>Ga0129333_10006314_pt1 | contig 11214 bp, 12 predicted proteins | sample CPB6_08_DNA_FD_94474 | JGI IMG/M metagenome (GOLD analysis project Ga0129333, IMG submission 94474) | Freshwater to marine salinity gradient microbial communities from Chesapeake Bay, USA - CPBay_Sum_0.6_0.8_DNA | ecosystem: Environmental > Aquatic > Marine > Coastal | place: USA: Chesapeake...
CTCTTTTTCACACCCGCGAGAAAACAAATTAGAACGATTACAAATAAGAATATGAGGGGCAGACCGAAAAAACCAAACGAAATAAAAAAAATTCAAGGAACTGAGGACAAACGCTGGATGCACGAAGAGGTAAAATTCGAAGTAGCAAAAATCCCGTTGGAGTTTGGGAAGGATTGGGAAAGCATAAAGGACCTGACGTTTAACCAGCTGCGCGATATTGGCATAGTTGCAAACGTTGACATGGGCTTAATTGAAGGTTACGCGAAAGCATTGGAGCGATATTTCCAAGCCGATGCGCAATTGCGTGCGACTTCGGTGGTAACGGAGGAAGGGAAGATTTCCCCCTGGTACGATATTGCCGAGCGTAGCTTAAAGCAAGCCACACAAATTGGCCAACTGTTCGGAATCACACCAAGCGCACGCGCTAGGATTCCGCAGCAAACCAAGCCAGAAAGTAAATTGGAAATTTTAAAAAAGAAAGCAATATGAAGTACACAATCACCCAGCACGAAAGCGGCTGGTTAATAGTTCAGGACGGAGAAGCCGTTGACAAGTGGGGTCAACCGAGCGTAACGCCGCAACTGTATTGGAGTCAGTCACGCGCCCAATACGCTTGTAACTTTTTGAACGAGCGTGCCTCTGGCATCCCCACAAATCAGGCGGATGAATCATTACAATTTGCCAGCAACTCAACCACCGAAACCGAACTAAATGAACCGAGCAAAACTATACGCCCAAGCGGTAATAAGCGGAGAAATAAAGGCGTGCAAACAGACGATTCAGGCGTGTAAGCGTTTTGAATCGGATTTACAATTGTGGCAATTCGGCCAAGAATTGTGCGACCATGCGGTTAATTTCATTGAGGAATTACAGCACACTACGGGCGAATATGCAGGACGTAATTTCAAGCTAGAGGAATGGCAGTATTTCATTGTGGCTAATTTGTTCGGGTTTGTAAATCCTGACGGGACGCGCAGATTCACACGGGCTTATGTGGAGGTGCCACGTAAGAATGGTAAGTCGACATTTTCAAGTGCGCTGATGTTGTACGGGTTATTGGCCGATGGCGAAGCGGCCGCACAGGTTTATAGCGCGGCTACTAAACTAGACCAAGCCATGATGGTATTTGGGGAATCGTGCCGCGTGTGTCAAAATACCGATTGGTTGCAGGGAGAAGTCGTGGTTAATAACAGTGTAAACAACAGGCGGATTTTATACGGGCAGAATCTTTATAAGCCGTTAGAGTGGAACCCAAACAAACAGGACGGATTAAACACCCACTTCGCATGTATCGACGAATACCACGCCCATCCTAGTGACGAACTTTACAACGTGGTGTATAACTCAATGGGCGCACGTAGGCAACCGCTGTTGTTTACTATTACCACAGCAGGATTTAATCGTGAATCACCTTGCTACCGGCACAGGCAATATTGCTCGAATGTGCTTTCCGGAGCGATAAAAGACGAGGCGCTTTTTACAATTATATACACCTTAGACGAGGGCGACGACTGGACGGATGAGCTGAATTGGGCGAAGGCTAACCCGAATTGGAACGTATCGGTCTATCCAAGGCAGTTACGAACTGCACTAACTGAGGCTAAAGAGCGTACCAGCAAAGAGGTGGAGTTCAAAACTAAACTGCTAAACGTGTGGACTGATACAGCGATGACTTGGATAAGCGATTCGGCATGGGCTGAATGTAATGTTGGAGCGGTCAATTTGGATGGTTCGACTTGTTACGGGGGTTTAGATTTGGCGTCAACTTCGGATTTTTGCGCTTTTTCGTTGTGGTTTCCCGAAGAAAATATGGTAAAAACGTGGTACTTTTTGCCCGAATCGGCCGTAAAAAATCGAACGGACAGCACGGGAGAAGCATATAAGCAGTGGGTCAATGACGAATATATTATCGTAACGGACGGCAATGTGACGGATTACGATTTTATTCGGGCTAAGATAAACACGCTTTGCACTCAATATCGAGTAAAAGAGATAGCATACGATCGTTTTAATTCGTCTCAATTGGTTACTCAGTTAGAATCAGACGGGGTAATTATGTACCCGTTTGGGCAGGGATTTGTAAGTATGAACGCTCCTACTAAGGAACTAGAACGCCGTGTAAAATCTAAGGAGTTGCGCCACGACGGTAATCCAGTAACTAGGTGGATGATGCGCAACATTATGATTAAGACCGACCCAGCAGGAAATATAAAAATTGACAAGGCTAAAAGTGGCGATAAGGTCGACGGCCCTGTTTCGATTGTAATGGCATTAGGCACGTGGTTGACACCGTCCGAAAAGTCAAGTGATTTTTATGTTGTGAATTTGTGATTATCTTCGTACTATGTCCACGCTATTTACTCACGATGATTTTTACCGCCTGTACTACAAGGCATTGGGGGACAAATCTTTAAAAACTTATAGGGACGCATACGAAAAAGCCGAAGAGGAATACAAGAAAATTTGCAAAACCAATAAAAACAAGTATTCTAGTTACGCCGTATTTCGCGCAACGCTGAGCCGCGACCTATCATTTAAGCGATTGTAACAATGCAAACAAGTTTTACAATTAGATTTGCAACATGGCCAAATTTCTAGGTGTTGAAATAAAGCGAGTTAACAAACAGACCGAGCAACGCAGTTCGTTATCGAACCCGTCGCAGTGGTTAATTGACGCTTTATCAGGAATGTTTGGCGGACAGAACGATTCAGGGCAGCAAGTAACAGCCACAACAGCATTGCAAATTGCAGCGGTTAAAGATTGTGTTGCTAAGATTGCGGACGGTATCAGTAACATGACGCTGAAACTTTACAAAGAAACACCCGACGGAAGCCGCACAGCCGTGTTTGATAATAACGCAATTCGTGTACTCAATGAGCCTAACTCGTTTCAAAACAAATCAGAGTTTTTAAACTGGATTGGACTTTGCCTTTCCTACAAAGGAAATGCCTACGTGTACAAAGTAACGGACGGATTGGGCAATACAATTGCTCTAATGCCGTTAAACCCTGATTCAATGTCGGTTAACTTTGTCAATAACGAGGTTGTTTACAAGTACGGCGGCACTGGTTACGCATCCGACAATATTCTGCATTTTCGCGTGTTCTGTTCGGATTTGCCGTATTTGGGCAAGTCGCCCATTCAAGAATTTGCGCAATCGCTTGGTATTACATTGGCCGCAAAATCCAGTCAAGCTAAAATCTACAAGACTGGTTCGCTTAAATTCTTGTTAAAAACGCTAAGCAAGGTAGACGACAACACGGCAACCACTTTGCGCGAATCAATGGAGAACGTGATCAACGGAAAACAATTGTCTGCAATGCTGCCCCAAGGTACTGATATCGACAAAATATCAATGTCGCCACAAGAAGCGCAATTCATTGAAACAATGAAATACAGTGATAGCGATATCGCCAAAATGTTCGGCGTACCTGCTGCATTGATTGGGGCTGAAACTTCTTCCAGTGATATTGAAGAATTGTTGCAACACTTTTACGCAACTACGTTAAGCAAGTATGCTATCGTGATTCAGGAAGAACTGGAGCGCAAACTTTTAAAAGAATCTGAAAAGCCTACACATTATTTCAAATTTAATTTCAATTCGTTGCTTCGGGCTAAATCGTCCGCACGTATGGAATACTACATGAAGGCCATTCAGATTGGGATTATGTCTCCTAACGAAATTCGTAGGTACGAGGACATGGAGGATAGAGAGAACGGCGACGAATACTACATCATGGCTAACCTAATGCCGTCTAGCAAATTTAACGAATACGTGGACGCTAGGATATTGCAGCTAACCGCACGAAGTCAATTTGGCGATGGAAGCACAAACAACCCGACCGGTAATAACCAAGAATTTAATTAATACCCAACCTACAACAACACAAACTGATGAAACAAAATATTGAAATCCGCAAAATAGGAACCGTTCGAGCAGCTTCGGAAAGCCGAGCAATAGTAGACGGTGAAGAGATGCCCGATAGCTTTGGCGGTATTGCGGCGGTAGTCAATACCGTTACCGACATGGGCTGGTATGAAGAAATTATCATGCCGGGTGCATTTGATGACGCGATTGCCGATCCTGAATTGGATTGTCGTTGCTTATTCAATCACGAAGAGGAATTGATTTTAGGTCGTACCAAGTCGAAAACATGCGAAGTGTTTGTAAATCCACAGGGTGCTTTGGAGTATAAATACAGTGCTGACTATAAAAACCCATTGCACGTGCAGGTGGGCAGGTCAATTATGCGCGGTGATATTTCGCAATCTAGTTTTGCGTTTACCATTGCCGAGTATTCATGGGCTAAGTCAGAAAAGTACGGCGATGGCTATTTACGTAAGATTATCAAAATTGGTAAATTGTACGATGTAAGCCCAGTTACCTATCCAGCGTATGAGGAAACTTCAAGCGAGGCGAGAAAGTCCGATTTAATGCAAGAACGAAGCGCATTTATTGAGCCTGCTGAAAACTTGCAACACGAAGAACATAGAAGGGATTTAGATTTGTTGACAATTACTACTAAGAAATTTTAAACCATGAAGAATAAGAAGCAACTTATTGAAGAGCGCAACGGTTTGTTATCAGAACTAAACCAAATTTCCGAGGCGATGACCGCGGAGAAGCGCGGATTTACCGAGGCTGAATTAGCACGTGTAAAAGAAATCGACGAACTTCGCAGCAAGTTAGACGGCCAAATCGAAGCAATGGAAATTATGGAGCGTAGCAAGCAGTTAGCTCCTAGCTTTGGTGCTGGGTCTGATGGCGAAGAGAAAGAACTTGAAAAAGTTTACCGCAATGTAAGCTTTTTGGATGTAGTTAAATCATTGAACAGCCGTAGCGTTTCTAAGGAAGTTGAGGCATTGAATGAATTAGGGCAGGAAGAAAACAGACAGTCTGGAAACTTGCCAAGTGCGAACAAGGGCATTTTGATTCCTACTGGTTACTTCCGTCACTTGCACGACAAGCAAGTTGAAAAGCGTATGAACGCCACAACTGGGTCTGCGGGTGGATATACTGTGCCAACTTTGGTTGGGAACATTGTTGACTTCTTGAAACCTAGAATGATTTTAGGCGAAGCAGGCGCAACTTTCATGGGCGGGTTAACTGGAAACATTGGTTTTCCCGTTGATAGCGCATTGGCTGTGGCTAGCTACAATACTGAAACTGGAGATGCTGCAAACATTGACCCATCGTTCAGCAATTTGACCATGTCGCCTAAGCGCTCAGCCGCTTACACCGACATTACTTGGCAGTTAAAGCAACAAGCTTCACAAGACGTGAGCATGTGGGTAATGGACAAATTGTTAAATGCCATTGCAATTGGTTGGGAAAGAGCTGCCATTAAAGGTGGTGGATCTAACGAGCCTGTTGGTATTTTAGCTAACTCAAGCGTACCTGTGTTTTACGCTGGCAACGCTGCAAGTAACGCTACCAACGCAAACGGTGCGGCTTTGGTTTATCAAGACATTTTGAATTTGTTAGCTTCCGTTGAGGGTGCTGATGCGTTCAACTTGAAGTATATCACCAACAATAAGGTTAAAGCCAAGTTGATGGGTACGCCCGTACAAACTGGCGGTATTGAAGGGAACTTCATTATCGACAAAATGGTTACTAATGTGTTGGCTGGTTTCCCTGCATTGTTCTCTAGCAATGTTCCAAGTAATTTGGCTAAAGGTACTTCAAGCGCATTGAGCGCATTGATAGCTGGTGATTTCAGTCACTTGTTGTTAGGCCAGTGGGGTGCTATTGAGTTGACTTTGGACAACTACACTCAGGCGTTGAAAGGTACCGATAGAATTATCGTATCTGCTTACACTGATGCCTTGGTAGACCGTCCGACTGCATTTGCCTTAATCAAGGACGCAGTAGCGTAATACTATATCTGTCATGTCAAATTAGGGGGGCTTTTGGTTCCCCTTTTTTGTTTATATTTGAATCATGAGTAAAAACATTAAAACTGAATTAGTTGAAACCGCCGAAGGTACTGACGTGGTTGTTAACAAAACCGCTGAGCAAACCTCCGAGAAACCCGCTGCCGAAAAAGAATTGGACGCAGCGATTGACGAAATTGTTGATGATGCAACGGCTTATTGCACCAAGGATGATGCCGAAGCCTCCGAAACTAGCAATCCAGTACAAGTAGAGTTTATCGCTTCACCTATGGGCTTTAACCTATCGTACAACGTGGGCGATGTTGCAACGTTGACAGAGGGTCAAGCGAGGTTGCTTGAAGCGAAGAAGATTGTAGTAATTTTGTAGGCATGCAAGTAGGCCGTCGAATTGTATCTGAAATTGTAACGCCAATAAATGCGTTTCCATTGGCCGCCGCCAAACAGTGGTGTAAAATTGATTTTAACGACGACGACGCGATAATAACATCGCTAATTCGTGCGGCGTTTAAGTCGGTTAATACATACTTGGGCTATTCGGCATTGTCTGCCAATGTTAAGATAGAGTTCAACGGTTTATCAGGATTGCCAGCCGCTACTAACCCAATAACTGGGGGCGTAATTATTCAAGGCAGTTACCTACAATTAGCAACCTATATCGAATCGGTAGACGCGTTGCATTACGTGAACAGCAACAACCAACTTACCGCGATGGCTTCGGGGGATTGGAGCAATCCAACTGCGATTTCATTGCCTAAAATGTGCGTTAAAATTCCCGTTAAAAACGTGCCAAGCGACCTTACTGAGGATTCCGTTAAGTACGTGGTGAGCGTTAAAGAAGGTTACACGGCACTTCCTGAGGATATATTAATGGCTGTAAGGTTGCTAGTATCGCAGTGGTACGACAACCGTTCGGCGATTGTGACGGGCGTAAGCACAACCACGCTTGACAACACCGTGCAATTTTTACTAGACCCGTACCGCTCAATGCAAGTACTATAATGGATGCAGGTGGATTTGATATTCGCGTATCGTTGCAATCGTACACAAGTACAACCGATTCAAATACGGGCGAAAAGTTGCACACATGGACGACTTACGCAAACGTTTGGGCAAAAATTAAAGAGGCTCCAACCGGGGTTGAGCAAGTCAACGCAGACCGACGCGAAAACAAACAGATAGTTGACTTTACTATTCGCTATAATTCAAACGTATTAGTCAAACACCGTGTTGAATGGAATGGCAAGTATTACAACATTATTAGCTTGCAGGAAATAAACCGAAAGTTTTACCTAAAAATCCAAACAGAATTAAGTGAATAAGGTTGAAGGTATTGGCGATGTCATTAACGCGCTTGAAGCGATTGGCGCAAATATCAAGGGCAAAGAACTGCAACAGATAATGCGCAACCAGGGGCAGAAAGTTATCAATGATGCCCGTTCGCTAGTTCCGGTTAATACGGGCGATTTGCGCGATTCAATTGGATTCATTACTGGCAAGGACGAAAAGAATCAAGACAAGGTATTGATTGGATTGCGTAAGCAGTTCTACAACCATTATTTGGGGGTGATGTACGAATACGGAACAGAACCGAGAATCCAAGACAAAACGGGCCGATATACTGGGGTAATTGAACCACGGCCATTTATGCGTCCTGCATTGGACAAAAACAAGCAATCAATTGTAACAGGAGTACAACAGGGAATTACTAAACTTGTACTAAGTTTGGCAAAGAAATATAAACTACAATAATTATGGCAACAACTGGACCCGTTAACGGCACGCTAATATCCATTTATAAGGATATCGCAGGTACACTTACCAAAATCGCAAACGCGACTTCTAACAGCTTCGATATTACTTCGGACATGATTGACGTAACCAACAAAGATTCCGCAGGTTGGAAAGAATTTATTGTGGGCGAAAAAGGCTACACAATGAGCATTGAAGGTATCTTTGAGGAAGATGGTTCAGTAGGTGCCGGTGCATTGTCTTGGAAAGACGTATTAACCGACTTAACCGCTGGAACTTCTGTAACTGTTGTGATGACTTCCAATGTTTCAGGCGATCAAAAATTAAGCGGCTCCGCTTATTTCAGCAACTTGAATTTGACTGCTCCAAATAACGACAAAGCAACGTTTACAGCTACCATCCAAGGTACTGGGGCGTTAACCGTCGGTACAATATAATCGTTGGTTTTCGGTTCGCGAATTGCCCGGCATTTGTCGGGCTTTTTGTTTTAGCGGCTTCCGTCCTTATATTCGCATTATGGAATTGACAATCGGAACCGAAAAATACCAAGCCGAATTTAACATGAATACTATTCGCTCAATCATGCGTGATTGGGGTACGGATAATTTTACCGAAATGCAAGTGCCTATTGACTTGGTTTCACAGATGGACTTTGGTTTAATGTGTGCTTATCATGCAATTAACGAGGCCGCAGCAATGCGTGGTGAGCCTTCAACATTTATTTTGATTGCAGATTTAGGCCGTAAGGTGCGACGAATAACAGAACTTTTACCAGCGATTGAAGCTTACACGGAAGCTACCAACGAATTATTTAAATACGACGAAACTGAGGGAAAGCCGAAGCCAAGGGCGAAGGTGCGCCGCTAACTTGGGATTTTTTAGAGCGCATCGCTTACGGTGAAATGGGCATGACCGAACAAGAGTTTAGCCGATGTTCAACCCGTTTTTTTCGATTGAAGTTGCACGGTATGAGAAAGCAACAACGCCAACAATACCGCAACGACTGGGAGCGTGTACGGTGGCAAACTGCCGTTCTGTTAGCCCCATACAGTAAGCAACAGATAGACCCGAGAAAATTACTTACTTTTGAGTGGGAAAAGCCGCCAAGTATTGCCGAACAAGTGGAAAAATACAAGGCGATTTTTGACAAACTAACACCCATCCAAATAGCATGAGCGCCGTAAAAGTAGCCTATAATATACTAGCCAATAACGCCGCATTAGGCGTATTGGTGTCCGACCGAATCAATCCGCTCCGAATACCACAAGGCAGTGCATTTCCAGCGATTGCGTACAACTTGGTAAGCATAATTCCAACGCCAACCAAATCAGGACACAGCCGCACGGATTTTGCGCGTGTTCAGGTTAGCATATTTGCGCCAACATATCAGAAGTGCAGCGAGGTTGCCGATGCGGTACGAACTGCTTTTGAAGTAGTAGCACTTCCCGGAGTGTTTAATACGGTTAAAACCCAAACGATTGAGTTTGATGGACAGCAGGAATTGACGGACGACGAAGCGGATTTTGCAGGGGTTTATCAGATATCGCAAGACTATTTAATTAATTACACACGATGAGCAGGTTAAACATAGTAATTGGGGCAGACATTGAACGCTTAAAAAAAGGCTTTGATGATGCGGTTAAAATTGTACAGAGCAGCGGTAGTAAGATGTCCGAATCGGTTGCAACGGCCGCTTCCGATATTCAAAACCGATTAACTGCGCTAGCATCCAAGCGTCCTACTGCTCGGGTCGTTAAGGAATTGCAAACTCTAGCCATGGAAGCCCGTGCAATGGGTCCAGAGTTTGCCGCAATGGCCGACCAGTTTGTTAAAGCGGCTGGTAAAATGCAAGACAATATTGGAGATACGCGCGCAGAAATTGGATATTTTGCTAGCGATACTCGTAGGCTTGATTCGCTAATTGGTGGTGCGCAAGCAGTTGCGGCAGGGTTTGGAGTTGTCGAAGGTTCAATGGCAGCGCTTGGAATTGAAAGTGAGAACGCACAAAAGACCATGCAGAAATTGCAAGGTGCTTTGTTGGTATTAAATTCATTGCAGACAATTACCAATTTGCTGCAGAAAGATTCTGCATTGATACAAGGAGCATTAACCGCTTCACAAGCGGCTTATACTTTTGCCGTCACAGCGTCAACCACAGCACTAGGAGTTTTTAAACTAGCATTAGCGGCCACAGGAATTGGCGCGGCTGTTGTTGGGGTTGCTTATTTAGTGCAAAATTTTGACGAACTATCTGCAAAAATATGGCCAGCGGAAGCAGCATTAAAAGCATACAACAAAGCAGTAGACAGACAAATTCAAGCAGACCAATACAGCATAGACATTGCGTCCGCTAAGGGCGATAAGATGGCCGAGTTTGCGGCAAAGGAAAAAAAGTTAAACGACGAACTATCAAAAGCACGCGCAAACTATGGTAAAAATGAGCAGGAAAATTGGGGCAAAATTATAGCCGATAATAAAAACGCTTTACGTGTATTGCAGATTGAGCGCGATAAGTATTTACAAGATGAAAAAGCAAAGCAGGACAAAGCAAATAAAGACAAGTATCACAAGCAGCAGGATGACATAAAAAAGGCAAAGCAAAACGAACTAACTAAGCGAGCCGAATTATTGTCAATAAACAATGGAACGTTGGCCGAATTAATAGCCGCCGAAGATGCAGCGTTTAAAGTGCGCGAAGCACAGATGAGGGAGCAGGGCTATACTCAGTTAGAAATTAATAAGGTCAGAGATGCAGCCCTTGAAAAAGTAAGACAGGAATTTTACGCAAAGCAAAAATCAGATGAAGAAAAAGCGGCTAAAGAAGTAGAGCAAAAATCTAAGGATTTGGCGGAAGTTAAAAAAAGTATAAGCCAAGCAACTGCAATAAGTGAAGAATCAAAAAGAAAACTTGAGCTTCAAAATATTGCTGAGCATTACACTAAGCTTATTCAGGAAGCTAAGAAAAACGGCCTTGATTCAGCGGCATTGGTTAAGGCACAAGGTGAAGCAGAAAACGCATTAAAGCAAAAGTTTAGGGAAGAAGATGCGCAAAAAGAAATGCAGCAGCAAATGAAGCAACTGCAATTTAGGCAGCAAATCTACGCGCAATTTGGCGACGCATTATCTGCATTTAACGAGGCATTTGCAAAGGAAGGCGACGAAGCAGCGCGTAAACAAGCGCAAAGGGCCAAGGCTATCAGTATTAGCCAAGCGTTAGTATCTACATACTTCGCAGCACAGCAAGCTTATTTGTCGCAGTTTTTACCGGTACCCGACCCGAGTTCACCTGTTAGGGGTAAGATTGCCGCAGCTGCTTCGGTTGCTGTCGGTCTTGGTAACGTGGCAAAAATTGCTACACAGAAATTTGCCGATGGTGGTATCGTTTACGGACCAACGCTCGGACTTATGGGAGAATATCCAGGGGCTAGAAGTAACCCGGAAGTTATTGCGCCGCTGGATAAATTACGCGATCTAATAACACCGAGCGGAGGCGATGGCGGATTTATTGCAAGCACGCATATTAGCGGCCGCGATTTGGCGATAGTTTTACACAGACATAACAACGATTA
>Ga0129333_10006315_pt1 | contig 11212 bp, 12 predicted proteins | sample CPB6_08_DNA_FD_94474 | JGI IMG/M metagenome (GOLD analysis project Ga0129333, IMG submission 94474) | Freshwater to marine salinity gradient microbial communities from Chesapeake Bay, USA - CPBay_Sum_0.6_0.8_DNA | ecosystem: Environmental > Aquatic > Marine > Coastal | place: USA: Chesapeake...
CCCGTCCGCCCTGATGACGCGATGGTACGGGACGATCACGCTCAGCGGGCCGTGCGCGCAGGCGGCGCCGGCCGCCCGCCAGCTGCGGGGCCGGCCGGCCATGCGGGCGACCTCGGCGTACGAGGCCGTCTCGCCGCGGGGGATGGAGCGCACGGCGCGCAGGAGGCACCGCTCGTCCTCGGGGATGCCGTGCCAGTCCCAGGCCGCCTCGAGGTCGACGTCGGCGAAGTCGTCTACCGCACCCGCGTAGTACGCAGCCAGGCGCCCGGCGAGATCGGCGGCCGTCGGGTCGTCGCCGGCCCGTGCCGCCGGGCGCAGGTCCGCCGCCGGCTCGTCGTGGTCGACGACGCGCCCGCCCTCGACGAGCAGCGATCCCGTGCCCCAGCCCGGCGCGTCGTACACGCAGGCGATCACCGGCTCGCCTCCGGCAGCCGCCGCCGCCCGCCACGCGTCCCGCTCGGCGCCGGGCCCCCGATCCGGTGCAGCGCGGCGTGGATGGCGTGGGCCGTCTTGGCGGGCAGGCCGGGGACCGCCTCGATCTCACCGGGCGAGGCGGCCATCAGGGCCTCCACGGAGCCGAAGTGGTCGAGCAGGGCCCGCCGCCGGGCGGGCCCCACGCCGGGCAGCTCCTCGAGCGCGGAGCGCGTGGCCTGGTTGGTGCGGTCGCGGCGGCTCTGGCGGACGGCGAAGCGATGCGCCTCGTCGCGGATCTGGCGCAGCAGGAGCAGGGCCGGCGCGTTCGGGTCGAGGACGACGGGCCGTCCGCGGCCCGGCAGCCAGACCTCCTCCTCGCGCTTGGCGAGGCCGACGACCGCGGTGCGCGGCGCCTCCGCCCGCGTCATGGCGGCCACGGCCGCGTTGAGCTGCCCCTTGCCGCCGTCGATCACGACGAGGTCCGGCGCCGAGCCGAAGGAGGGGTCGTCGTCCTGGGCGGCGAGGCGCGTGAAGCGCCGGTCGATCGCCTCCCCGATCGAGGCGAAGTCGTCGAGCCGGCCGTGCCGGATCCCGAACGTGCGGTACTGGTCGGTGCGCGGCACCCCGTCGAGCATCACGGCCATCGAGGCGTACTGGCTCTCGCCGCCGAGGGTCGAGACGTCGTAGCACTCGATCCGCCGCGGCAGCACCTCGAGCCCCAGCCGCTCGCGCAGCTCCTCCAGGGCGTCCGCCCCGCGCGTGCGGGCGCGGTCGTCCTGCAGGCGCACGCCCTCGAGCGCGAGCTCCGCGTTGCGCTGCGCGAGCTCGCGCAGCCGCCGCCACTCTCCGCGCATGGGGGTGCGCAGCTCGACCGCGCTGCCCCGCCGCTCCGTCAGGAGCGCCTCGAGCTCGGCGCGCCGCGCGAGCGCGGGCGGGGCGATGACGAGCGGCGGCACCGCGGCGCCGCCGCCGTAGCGCTCGTCGAGCGCGGCCTCCACCACGTCGTCCAGGTCGGCGGCCCGGGCGTTGTCGAACACGAACTCGACGCGCTCCGCGAGCCGGCCGCCGCGCTGCGGCCAGATGTGCACGACGGCCGTGTCCTCGCCCAGGGCGACGCCGAGCACGTCGCCGTCGCCCGCGTCGGCCCGGTCGACGAGCTGCTGCTCGTCGAGCATCCGCACGGCGGCGAGGCGGTTGCGGGCCCTGGCCGCGTCCTCGTAGCGCTGCTCGGCCGCCGCGGACCGCATCTCGTCCTCGAGCTGGCGGGCGATGGTGCGCGTGTCGCCCTCGAGGAAGCGCACCACGTCCCCGATCAGGCGCCCGTAGTCCTCCTCCGTCACGCGCCCCACGCACGGCGCCAGGCAGCGTCCGATGTGGAGGTCGAGGCACGGCGACCCGGAGCGGCGCCCCGGCGTCGGCCCCTCGCACGGGCGGTACGGGAAGACGCGCCCGAGGATGTCGAGCGTCTCGCGCACCTTGCGCGCGCTCGGGTACGGCCCGAACAGCCGGCCCTTCGAGCGGTTCCCGCGCCGCGTGAACATCACACGCGGGTAGGCCTCGCCCTCGGTGACAACGATCATCGGGTACGACTTGTCGTCGCGCAGGCGCACGTTGAAGGGCGGCCGGTGCTGCTTGACGAGCGTCTGCTCGAGCAGCAGCGCCTCGGTCTCCGTCGCCGTCACCGTCACGTCGATCTCGCGCACGCGCAGCACGAGCTCGGCGGTGCGCCGCTCGAGTCCGCGGTCCGGGCGCGCGTACGAGCCGACGCGCCGCCGCAGCGCCTTCGCCTTGCCCACGTAGAGGACCTCGCCGTCCTCGCCCCGGAACACGTACACGCCCGGCTCCTCGGGCAGCGTGCGCGCGCGCTCGCGGATCAGGTCGACGCCCGTTCCCATGCGGCCAATCGTAGACCGCGGGCGGGGCCGCTCAGGGCGCGATCACCGGGATCCGCCGCCCGTCCTCGTCGACCCGGGCCACGGCGACGGCGCGCGCCGCCACCGGCAGCGCGAGCCGGTGGCGCCCGACCCGCAGCGCCGCGCCGTCGCCGTCCACGACGGCCGTGGCCCGCTCGGCCCCGTCGGCGACCGCCTGCAGCGCGCGTCCCTCGGCGATGCGCAGCGCCTGGGCGCGGCGCGCCTCGAGGCCGAGCCCGGCCAGCGCGATCAGGGCGACGAGGCCGAGCGGGGCCGCCATCGCGAGCCCGAGCGCGGCGGCCTGGCCCCGGTGCCTCACCCGACCCGCGCCGCCTGCCGGCGGACGGCCCCGAGCGGCGCAGCCACGCGCACCTCCACGAGCGCCCCGGCGACCCGCACCCGGACGCCCGGCGCGGGGACGGGCGCCAGGCCCATGGCGTCCGCGCGCACCGCGCGGGCGAGCTCGCGCTCGGCCCGGGCGACGGCCGCGACGCGCCCGCAGGCGACCGCGAACGCGCAGCCGCAGGCGGCGAGCAGCGGGCACAGCGCGAGCAGCTCGACGAGCGCCTGCCCCCGCCGCACCTCCCCGGCGGGCGCCGCGGCGTCCGCGGCGCGCTGCCAGGCCCCCGCCGCCGCCCGTGCGGTGGCGGCGAGCAGCGCCACGAGCAGGAGGCAGACGAGCACCGCCTCCGCGCCGGCCTGGCCCCTGCGTCGCATGGACCGAGCGTGGCCGCGGACCCCGTGGCCGTGCCGCGCCGGTGACGCGCGGACCCGCGCGGGCCGCGCACGCGATGCGTCCTAGTACCAGCCCTCCGTCTCGCGCCACAGACGCCACATGACGACCCCGCACGCGCCGATGATCGCGAAGAAGAGCAGCGCCGAGAAGAGCGTCCAGCTGATCAGGAAGGAGCCGACGACGACGAGCACGATGATCAGCCCGGCGCCGTAGAACAGCAGCTTCTGCCCGCGGCTCAGCCAGCTCAGGCGGCTGCGGTTGTCGCGCCAGATCCGGTAGACGAAGTAGACCAGCGCCGCGAGGATCGCGATCCGGACGACGATCAGGAGGATCGAGACGACCGGCCCGGCGACGACCTGGAGCACGGTCAGCACCAGAGCCGCCGCGACGACGATCCCCCAGCTGAGCCACGGCTTCGACATCAGGGGCAGCCTACCCGCATCAGAGCGCACCGCTCGAGAGGAAGGCCCGCACGGCGAGCGCGGACGCGAGGAGCGCCGCGATCGAGAAGATCAGGATGTTGCGGCGGATGTCGTCGCGGCGCGCCGAGTAGGCGAAGACCACGAGGGCGGCCGGCAGGAGGCCGTACACGTAGTGCAGCTGCTCGGGCGCGCGCAGGTTCTGGCTGAGCAGGAGCAGCCCGATCAGGGCCTGGCCGATGATCACGGTCTGCGAGGCGGCGAGGACCTGCGCGTAGACGCGCCCCGTCGGCAGCCAGCGGCGCCAGATGGCGATGCCCCACAGGCCCGCGATCAGGTTGATCGCGATCACGGCGACGCCGAGCCAGTAGTGGAAGGTGACCGTCACCCCGGGAAGTATGCGCGAGGCCGGCCGCGGCCCGTCAACCGCCGAGGGAGAACTGCGCGAGGGTCTTCTGCGACCGGAAGACCGGCTTCGCCCCCGCCCCGCGGGCGACGGGCCACTCCGGTGCAGCGTAGATCGCGACGCGGGCGCCCTCGGCGCAGTCGCCCGTCGAACCGCAGGTCAGCCGTCCGGACAGGCCCTGGTAGCCGCGCACCTCGAGGAGCGCCCGCCGCAGGCGCTCGCGATCGATCACGAGCACGCCGCCCGGCTCCACCACCGCGGTGCGCCGGATCGCGTCCGCGATCAGGGCGAAGCCGTCGAAGGCGTGCGCATGGAAGACGCCGATCGGGTCACCGCCGGTCTGGCGGCGGTACGCGGGCAGGAACCCGTCACGGTAGAACGCATCCTCCTCGAGGTACGTGAAGTCGGGACTGGACGCGTACACGCCCCGGGCGTCCGCGCCCAGCGCGCGCAGGAACTCCGCCGTCTGGCAGGCCTCCGACACGACGATGGGCAGGGTGCGCGTGGCCGCCAGCGACCGTATCGCCAGCGCCGCCTGCTCGCACTCCGGGGAGAACGCCGTGATCAGGACCACGTCGGGCGCGAGCGCTGCGATGCGGCGCGCGATCTCCTCCGTCGGGGCGTCGCCGCCGACCGGGAGGTCCGCGAGCAGCTCACCGCCGAGCAGGGTCAGCGACTCGCCGAACGCGCCCGCCAGCTGCTCCGAGTAGACGTCGCCGGCCGCGTGCACGGTCACGGCGCTGCGCCAGCCCTCGCGCACGTACGCGAAGTCCGCCACCGCCGAGGCCTGCAGCGCGTCGTTCGGGGCGATCCGGAAGTACGTCCGCCGGCGCTGCTCCGGATCGGTCAGGGACGGCGCCGTGTTGGACGGCGACACGAGCAGCACGTTGGCCTCGGACAGCACGGCGTCGGCGGCGCCCAGCGCGGCCGTCGAGCAGGTGGTGCCGACGACGGCGACAAGTGAAGGCTCCTGGATCAGCCGAAGCGCGCCGGTGCGGCCGCCGACCGCGCTGCACTCCTCCTCCTGCGACAGCACATCGACGTCGTGGCCGAGCAGCTGGCCCGGCGCGCCGTCGAAGACGCCGTCGAGGTAGTCGATCGCGAGCCGCACGCTCTGCTGCACGTCGGTACCGGACGCCGTGGTCAGGTTGAGCAGCTCGCCGAGGTAGATCGGCTGCCCGACGCCGACGCGGACGCACGTCGGGCCGGAGACCGGGCAGGCGGCCGACGCCGGCTGCGCCGCGTCCTCCGACCCCGCGCAGCCCCCGACGACCAGCCCGGCGGCGATCACGAGCGCTGCGATCAGCCGACGCCTCACGGCAGGACCACCCACGGCGCGTAGCCGCCGCTGCGTAGCTCGTCGGCCAGCTGCACGATCGGCGCCGTCGAGACGACGAAGGGGCCGTCGAACGGGGCGCTGATGGCGAGGATCGCGGCGAGGTCGAGACCCACCACCAGGACGATCCCCGCCGCCACGAGCGCGAAGCGCGGGCCGGAGCGCAGGGCAACGAGGAGGGCGCCGAGGATCAGCGCCGCGCCGGTCACCACGCTGAGCGCGAAGAGCGGCGCGGGCAGGACCTGGCTCGCGATCACGATGCGCTGGCGCCGGGCCTCGTTCATCGTCGCCAGCGCCCCCTGCATGCCATCGGCGGCGCCCGAGGGAGCGTAGGAGCGCCCGCCGAACAGGAACACGTCCTGCGACAGCGCCGACACCTCGTCGGCGGCCGGGGACGGGAGCTGCGGGTGATCGGCCAGATGCGGCCACTCGCGCTCGGCGACCGCGTCGAGCTCCTCGACGAGCGCGGCCTGCACGAGCGCGGCATCGATGGGCGGCAGCCCCGCCGCGCCGTAGGCGACCTGGCTCGCCGCGGCCATCTCCACGCCGACGAGGTTCTGGGCCTGGCGGAGCGTGCCGTACTCCGTGTTAATCAGGAAGCCCGTGAGGATCGCGAACAGGCTGCCGAGCACGGTCATGTAGGCGGCGGCGGTGATGCCGATCCCCTCACGGCGGTCGGCGGGGAAGGCGCGCGCCGTCGCGAGCACCGCGACCAGCGCGAAGATGATCGCGCCGCCGACGCAGAGGACGAGGATCGCGGCACCGGACAGGGAGGAGAGCCAGGTCACGGCGCCTCCCCGGCTTCCATCGAGCGCGCCCAGGCGGCGCGCTGCGTCTCGGCGTCATCCGCGCCGAGGGCGACGCCGCCCACGGTGGTGGCGGTGGCGAGCCCGTTCTCCGCGAGCACCGCGTCGACGAAGCCGCGCAGCGTGGCATCGTCGCGCGCGCTCTCCACGTTGACGTAGAGGTAGAGCAGCCGCACCAGCGGGTACGCCCCCGAGCGGACCGCCTCGAGCTCGGGGCCGACGCAGCCGTCACCGGCGTCGACCGGCAGGAGGCGCACCCGCGAGCCCCACTGCGATGCGGTCGCGAGGCCCGCGAACCCGAGACCGGAGCCGCTCCCCGCCAGCCGGTCGACGATCAGCTGCTCGCTCGGCTGTGCGGCGTAGTCCCCGCGCAGGGCGGCGTCACGACCGCGCTCCTCGGCGACCGGCTCGATCGCCAGATCGACGAGCAGCTGCCGCGTGCCCGAGCCCGCGGCGGGGCCGACCGCGAGGAACGGCGCGGCGGGCAGCCCCGCGTCCGCACCCGGGATGACGCCGCCGGCGTCGACCCAGGCGTCGACACCGGTCGACTCGGGGCCGAGCAGTGCGTAGATCTGCTCGCGGGTCAGGCACTGCGGCTCGGTCTGCCCGCTCGCCGTGAACAGCACGACGGCGTCGTGGGCGACCGTCAGGCGCAGGAACTGGACGCCCGACGCGATGCAGGTCTCCCGCTCCCGGGCCGTCATCTCCCGGGAGGCGCCCGTGACGTCGACCATGCCGTCGCAGAAAAGCGCGAAGCCGTCGGCGGTCCCGGTCATCCGCACGTCGAGGTCGACGAGGGGGTTGGCGACGGCGTACGTGCCCGCGATCGCGGACACCATCGGCAGGAGCGTCGTGGAGCCGCTCACGCGCAGGCTCCCGGAGGGCTCCTCCTCGCCGCCCGCGCAGCCCGCCGCCAGCGCGGCCGCGAGCATGACGGCGAGGGCGGCGCGGAGTGGGCGCGGGCTGGTCACGGCGGCGATCCGCCGTAGACTACCGACATGGCGCTCTCCGTCGGCGATCCCGCCCCCGCGTTCGACCTGGCCGACGACGCGGGCAACCGCGTCGCCCTGGCCGACCTCGCCGGGCGGCGGGTGGTCCTCTACTTCTACCCGAAGGACGACACCCCCGGCTGCACGACGCAGGCCTGCGGCCTGCGCGACGGCTGGGAGCGGCTGGACGGCTTCGACGGCGTCGTCTACGGCATCTCGCCCGACCCCCCGGACAGCCATGCGAGGTTCCGGGCCAAGTTCTCGCTGCCCTTCGGCCTCCTCGCCGACGAGGGCCACGCGGTGGCCGAGGCCTACGGCGTCTGGGTCGAGAAGTCGATGTACGGCAAGAAGTACATGGGCGTCGAGCGCACGACGTTCGTGATCGGCCCCGACGGCGCGATCGAGGCGGTGCTGCCGAAGGTCAAGCCGGCGGAGCACCTCGACCTGCTGCTCGGCGCCATCGGCTGACGATGTCCGCCGCGCCCCCGACCGAGGGGCCCCTGCGCGGGGTCCGCGTCCTCGACCTCTCGCGCGTCCTCGCCGGGCCGTACTGCGCGATGATGCTGGCGGACCTCGGCGCCGATGTGATCAAGGTCGAGCGGCCCGATGGCGGCGACATCACCCGCGCCTGGGGACCGCCCTGGGCCGGCGGCGAGGCCACGTACTACATGTCCGCGAACCGCGGCAAGCGCTCGATCGCCATCGACCTGCGCGACCCCGACGGCCTGGCGATCGCCCGGCGGCTGGCCGGCACCTGCCAGGTCGTGATCGAGAACTTCATCCCCGGCGGCGCCGAGCGCATGGGCCTCGGCTTCGAGGCGCTGCGCGCCGGCATCCCGGGCCTCGTCTACTGCTCGATCTCCGGCTACCCCGGCGACAGCGCCGAGGCGGCCCTGCCCGGCTTCGACTTCGCGATCCAGGCCGAGGGCGGGATCATGAGCATCACCGGCGCGGAGGACGGCGCGCCGATGAAGGTCGGCGTGGCCATCGCCGACATCACGTCGGGCATGTTCGCGGCGAGCGGCATCCTCGCCGCGCTCCTCGACGTCGAGCGCGGGCAGCCCGGCCGGCACGTGCGCGTGTCGCTCTACGACGCGCAGCTCGCGTGGCTCGCGAACCGCGGAACGGAGGCGTCGGTCGCCGGCATCGAGCCGGACCGGCTCGGCAACGCGCACCCGTCGATCGTGCCCTACGAGACGTTCCCGACGCAGGGCGCCCACATCGTGATCGCGGTCGGCACGGACGACCAGTATCGGGCGCTGTGCGGCGTGCTCGGCCTCGATGCGGCGGCCGCCGACCCGCGCTTCGCCACGAACCCCGAGCGCGTCGCCCACCGCACGGAGCTCGTGCCGCTGCTCGCCGCCGCCACGGCAACCTGGGAGGCCGCGGAGCTCCTCGCCGCCCTCGACGCCGCGCGCGTCCCGTCCGGACCGGTGCGCACGATCCCCGAGGCCCTCGCCCACTCCCCGCAGGCGCTCGTCGCCCACGCCCACCCGACCGCCGGCGAGGTGCGCACGATCCGCTCCCCGATCGACCTCGACGGATCGCACCTGACGAGCGACCGCCACCCGCCGCTCCTCGGCGAGCACACCCGCGAGATCCTGGTCGAGGCCGGCTTCGGGGAGGACGAGGTCGCCGCCGCCCTCGCCGGGCCCTGCGCGATGCCCTAGAGCGCGTCGGCGTACTCGTCCATCTCCCACGCCGTCAGGCGGTTGAGATGGGCGTTCCAGCGGTCGAGCTCGTAGCGCTTGTTGCGCAGGTACGTCTCGCAGAGGCGCTCGCCGAGGGCCTCCGTCAGGACCACATCGGCCTCGAACGCGTCGAGGGCCTCCCCGAGGCTCGTGGGCAGCGGCTCGCCGAGCAGCTCCTCGGGACCCTCGTAGAAGTTGCCCTCCACGGGCGCCGGCGGGTCGAGCTTGCGCTCGATCCCGTCGAGGCCGGCGGCGAGGACCGCCGCGGTCACGAGGTACGGGTTGGCGCTGCCGTCGCCGTTGCGGACCTCGACGCGGGTGGCGGGGCCGCGCTCCGTGCAGAAGCGCACCATCGCCATGCGGTTATCGTGGCCCCAGTTGGCGAACTTCGGCGACAGGCCGCCGTTGATGATGCGCTTGTACGCGTTGACGGTCGGGTTGAGGACCCCGCTGAGGCCGCGGCCGTGCGCGATCACCCCGGCGGTGAAGTGGTAGGCGAGGTCCGACAGGCCGGCCGTGCCGCGCGGCTGGTCGAGGCGGTTCTTCCCCGCCTTGTCGACGAGCGACACGTGCAGGTGGAAGCCCGAGGACTCGTCCGCGTCGACGGGCATGCCCATGAAGGTGGCGACGATCCCCGCCTGCGCGGCCATCTCCTTGATCAGCGACTTGAAGAGGAAGGCGCGGTCGGTGGCCTCGACGGCGGGGCCGTGCGTGAGGTTGATCTCGTGCTGCGCGTGGCCGTACTCCTGCGCCATCGAGATCGGGTCGAGCCCGAACGCCTCGCAGGCGTCGAACATCCGGCGGGCGATGCCCGTCGGGTCGGCCAGCGGCCCGACGGTGTAGACGCTGGAGTCGCGCATCGGCAGCGGCGCGAGGCCGCCGACGCCGTCCGGGTTGCGCTCCAGGAGGTAGAACTCGAGTTCGTGGGCGGTCACGGGCCGCAGGCCGCGCTTCTCGAGGCGCGCGACGATGCGCTTGAGCGCGCCGCGCGGGTCGAGGTCCGCGGGCGCGCCGCCCGGCACCTGCACGAGGTCGCACAGCACGACGGCCACCTCGGGGTCGCGCGGGTCGATGCGCGCGGTCGACAGGTCCGGCACGGCCGCGAAGTCGCGGAAGCCGGCCTCCTCGCCCGAGACGATGTTGTGGGCGTGGTCGATCGTCATCACGGCCTCCACGAAGGGCTTGCCGTGGTCGATCGCGTGCGCCGCGCGGGTCAGGAGCACGTCCTTGCCGCGCTGGACGCCGTAGAGGTCGCTGTAGACGAGCCGGAGGATCCGGACGCCCTTGGCCTGCAGCTGCTTGACGGTCACCCCTGGCTCCTCTCCCGCGTTCGCGGCCAGCATAGCCCGAAGTGGATCCAATGCGCGACCGCACGTCCGGGCGCCGGTGATCTGGCAGAGTTCGCGCACCGGCGGCCCGCCTCTGCTGCGAGCCCGCCCGACGCGCACGACGGAGGAGCCACCATGACGAACGCGGTCCGCTATCGCACCGGCTCGGGCGAGGCCCGGCTGGGGCGCCTCGACGGGGACGTGATCACCGACGCCGGGCCCGCGCCCGAGGCGGGCTTCGTGCCCACCGCCGAGAACTGGGCCCTGATCCGCGACGCGGCCGGCGCCACCTGCGCCGCCGCCGACGTGCAGCTCCTGCACCCCGTCGTGCCCCGCAAGATCATCGCGATCGGGCTCAACTACCGCGATCACGCCGAGGAGTCGCAGCTCGACATCCCCGAGGTGCCGGTCGTGTTCGCGAAGTTCCCGTCGGCCCTGATCGGCCACGGCGAGACGATCGTCGTGCCCCGCGAGGAGACGCGCCCCGACTGGGAGGCGGAGCTCGCGGTCGTGATCGCGAAGCGCACCTACCGCGCGACCACGGAGAACGCGCTGGACGCCGTCGGCGGCTACACCGCGATCAACGACGTCTCCGGCCGCCGCGCGCAGCTCGAGACCCCGCTGCGCCAGTTCGTGTACGGCAAGAGCTTCGACACCTTCGCCCCGCTCGGCCCGTCGATCGCCTCGCTCGACGGCGTCGACCTGGGCGACGTCCGGGTCTCGTCGCGGATCGGCGACGAGGTCCTGCAGGACTCGAACACCCGGAACCTGATCTTCTCGGTGGCCGACATCATCGAGTACGTCAGCCGCGGCACCACCCTCGAGCCGGGCGACGTGATCGCCACCGGCACCCCGGGCGGCGTGGGCGACGGGCGCGACCCGAAGCGCTACCTCCAGGACGGCGAGGTGATCGAGGTCGAGGTCTCCGGCGTCGGCACCCTCGCGAACCCGGTCCGCCGCGAGGCCTAGGACGTGCCCCGCGCCGCGCTGATCACCGGGGGCGGCTCCGGGATCGGCGCCGCCGCGGCCCGGCGGCTCGCCGCCGACGGCTGGCTCGTCGGCCTCGTCGGGCGCCGGCCCGAGCCGCTCGCCGAGGTGGCCCGCGCGACCGGCGGCCTCGCGCTGCCCGGCGACGCCGCCGACCCCGCCCACCTCGAGGCGGCCGTCGCCGCCC
>Ga0129333_10006318_pt1 | contig 11210 bp, 3 predicted proteins | sample CPB6_08_DNA_FD_94474 | JGI IMG/M metagenome (GOLD analysis project Ga0129333, IMG submission 94474) | Freshwater to marine salinity gradient microbial communities from Chesapeake Bay, USA - CPBay_Sum_0.6_0.8_DNA | ecosystem: Environmental > Aquatic > Marine > Coastal | place: USA: Chesapeake Bay...
CTCAAAGCCAGATATGAATCCAGCAATGTAAAAAGGTTGTAAGGATGGATCAGATGATCCAAATGCACCATTGCCGGAGTTATGAATCGATAGTCTCTTCCTGATACTCTTACATTGGCCAATGTAGGTGTAAGTAGAAACACGCATCGAACAGAGCAAGTAGACATATCCGGTGTCAAATTCTGGTAACTGATAGTCACATATCCGATAAGGTAAAACGGAATCGGTATCGAAAGTGTAGCGATCAGGAGCATTCCCTTCAGAGTTGATAGAAAGCAGGTGAAGTTTACGATCCATCATCTTTGTCCATTGGGTTGGCATACAAATCAGATTCCAAAGATGCTCAATGACTTGAGTTCTATCGCCGATACACAACATTTGACGATGATGTAAAACTCTTGAAAGCAGCACAACCACTTGGGATTTCATCCAAGGACGATTACGCAATGTACACTCGAATACAAAAAGAGAATAAATCGTGGCACCTTGAACGGAATCTATTGTACCAGCACCGATGTGTCTAATAGCATATTGCTTCCTTCTCGTCCGTACGTTGCCTACATTCTCCTCACGGTCAATGCAATGGATGAATATTGGTTTCCAACCCTGATCAATGAGCTCTTCCTCAGATGGATATGTACTTCTATCGGGTGAATCCAAGAATTCAATGTGGTCTAGATGTGATGGAACCAGTAACAACTTAATCCTTTTGCGAGATCGTATGGTCTCACTATCTGGGACTTTAATCATCAGTGCCAGATTTGTGTGAAGGTAATCACGATTTTGTGCATTGTAAGTGCATTCAAACAACACATACTCAGCAAAAACCAGCTTGTTTGGCTCGCGAAAATGAGTGTTCATGCGCCTTCGAGTTGCATCATCGGCAGGAGACCATTCAGCCAGAGAGGATCTCTTGACAAAATCCTGAGATCGAACTACCTCATGACGAATACCTTGCCTACGATAGTTCGCAATGTTACGATCTGTTTGCCTTTCAACAAGTTCTCTGGCAAGGACTTTGCGAGAAAAGACAACCCTTGCGTTTGCAGTGATGCGGTTATCATCCAGGCTTGGCACGCAGGTGAGGATTCTTCGCAATATTCGAAACCATGTCCTCTTCTTATCAGGATTTCGTTGGAGTTCGAATGGATCTTCGCGAGTGAGAGCTTGGATTATCTGTAGATCTGGATCATTGTGTGCACGTACTGATCTTTGCAACTTTACAAAAGTGTATCCTCCAAGTATGTGACTGCTGCATAGGAACGGTGTATTTTTGATGGGTTGAAGTTGCGTATGATCCATAGTAGCAATGATCGTTACACCGCCATATAAAGCTGTAGATTTGCGAATGGTACGTAAAATGATGTCAATGGCGTGTAGGATCTCGGCAGCGAGTTGACCAGCTTCATCCAAGAAGATAACTTCGACGGTGAGCAAAGTGTAAAGTATCCGAGGATTGTTCATGATCCTTTGGAGAGCTAACTCCGCTATTCTCGTAGGATTCAGTTTGGCATTTTTGTTCCTATTCACTGGCAAGCAAAATAGCGGGTGGACATGGATTCCTCCAATTACAACAGCACGAGCAGCTTGTAATGCCGTAGGAATGACTCGCAACCCATTGCAAATACAATAGAGAATAGCAACCATGCCAACAAAGGTCTTCCCACTTCCAGGGGCACCATGAACGACTGCATTCTTTACATAATTGGAGATAGACCTGCCTTGAACTGCGTTATTCTTCTTCTGAACTGTATATTCTATCAACTGGAATGCGAGCTTTTGTTCTTCATAAGACGCTTGCGATTGATTGGGTGAACGAACTAAGTGCTCAGATGGACGAAAACCTTCAAGTAGACCCATGTGCGGAACTGCTTCCACTGCCTCACGTGATGGTATGTTGGGTGTGTTCCTTACAGCGTAATAAACAGAATCTAACACTTTCCTATTGGAAGTCTCCCAAAATGCATCATTCGAAACATCAAGATTGTCATACAATTGAGTGTGTGTGAATGGTATCTCAAACATTGGGAGAGAATCCCTCATGATGACTTCCTGAAAAATGCGAAGTGCACGAAGAATAAAGTGCTCTGCTTTATTCATTGAGATGCCAAGACGTATCACCTCGTCATTCACATATATTGCACATACTGTGTAGGCGTAGTCCTCTAGATCTTCAACTTCGTTAGATTCACCAATGAGCTTTGTCTTAACCAAACATTCACGAAAAGTCGCATGATCAAGAGCATCTTGCTCTGTAATATAGTTGCCATGAGTTAGAATAAAGTGAATGATCCATTGCTGAGCATTCATAGGATTGATTTGAGAATGGAGAATGGTAGGCGGAAGGGGTAAACCATCATCGTGGACAAAGTCACCAAGGAAACCTTCTTCCTTAAACATCAACTCCGTTTCATTCAAGGTTGATTCGTCTCCATTGTACAATCTAATGATGAAAAGAATAGCTCTGTTGATTTCACGAGCAAAACTGATGTCTTCTGTATCCTCTACATTTGATAGCTTCTCAAGGTTGGAGTTGACATGTGCTAAAACTTCAGACAGAGTGCTTTTTCTCAAACGAATCATCCGTCCAAAACCATCAATCCATCTGCATCGAGTGAGAGGTGCAATACATAACAGATCCATGATGTTGGGTGTGAATTCGTTGCTCACAACACATAATCTGTAATAGTGCTTTAGCCTCGAGAAGACAGGAACCAATTCGGGAGGTCTTACGCCAAATTCTGAGATTTTGTCGTATTTCCTATTATCGACGCGGTCATCAAATAGGATATCAAGCTGAGCCTGAGTTAACTGTTGCTGAGGACGCAACTCTGGACGGATGCTTTTGCGAACGGTATCAAGATAGATATCATCATATTGATGATCAGGCTGGCGCTCAGTACCATCTCTATTCCTGCCAACTTTTTTATCACGCCTGACTTTACCCGATCCCTGCAATTCAATTTTGCTTCGTTGACGGCTCTCAAAGTCTCGAGTATTGACACAAATAAAGGTGTGATCCGTGTCCATATCTGGAATAAGTAAGCATTTCTGCCAAATTGCAAGATGAGCTACGATTTCTCCAGTAACATTGTCCTTCTTTCGACTCTTGGCAGCAGCCTTTTCTTCATTGAATTTAGAGGTAGCAATCTTCATGTTGTGCTGAAAAATGACATCAGTCTGAATGGACCCGTCATGCGCGTTGACAGCAGTCTCGACTCGCTCACTTGTATCAGGCTTGAAAGAGTACTTAAAACAATACTTTCCAGACTGATCCTTATTTCCAATGTATTGAGCATTTACCATTGATTCGGATGCTAGGAACCAAGATGGAATAATAGGAGACATGTTGAAACGGCAGTTTGCAATGCACGGAGCAAAGTGACGGGTTGGGTTGAAGAACGGATGACTAAATTTGGGAACTCCATTCTCCTCAGTACAAAAACGCATGCGAGTCATTGCCTCAGTAAACTCAGGTGAAAAGGAATGGGGCAGATTCGTAAAGCTATGACAGGATGGATCCGGAGAATCAAATACAGGATGAGGCTTGCGACACTTGAAATTACTTGGACCATCGCCATCACCAATGCGCATTTGACACCTTTCGGTGCAGTTCTTATGACATAGGATGTCACAAGCAAGTTGGTTATACTCGTTCATTTGATAAGTGTCTTCCAGCAAACCTTCATTGATCATTGTTTCAACATCAGATTGTCTGACAACTTCAAACGGTGACGTCCTAATCAAATCCATGATGAATTGCTCCGCGTCAGGGCCCATTCCACTCTTGTTACAAGCTAAAATAAAATGCATGTGAGGAAGGTTGCCACTGTCCTTCTGATACTCGTCACGATTTGTAAGAGCTAGAGAACGCCCACCCTTTTCGGATATTTTCTTCTTCAATTGATTGATAAAAGCGGTCCGATATTGAATCCATTGGCGTAGAAATATTGGAGAAGATGCTTCATCTATACATCTCTCATACTCGGCCTTTTGCGGTGCAGTCATTGTATCATAATCCTTAATGTGCTTAGCCCAATCATCGGATCTGACCCATTCATATACAAAATCAGTGCCTGGAGTTCGACTCTGGTTGCAGGTAACGGTGCCAAAGATATCATGTTTAATGTGCTCTTGAGTGGCACATAAACCGAGTACGATCATATTGCTTTCAACACTATCAGTGAGACGGCTTTCATCGAAAGTATTATGAGCAATACCAGTTTTAGACGACTTGTCCACCATGAAAGCAGTACCAAAAGGTGATTTTCGAGAATCTGACTTGGAAAGAAATTGATTGGCAGAAACTTCAAAACGATGCTTCACGTAATGCGTGTCAGTTGACATGGTCGACCCCGAAGCAGTAATACGCTGTCTAGTCACAGTAGCAGTGTTTTCAAAACCATAGTAACTAGAATCGCCTCCAACAGCCCAAACAGGTAATGCCCCGAGAATAGAGGATGAGTCAACAGATGCTGCTTGAGGGAAATGTCGTGGCATCATTGCAGCCTCAGGATACGTCAATGGAGTTGCAGTACCTGGAGTAGTAGACACGAGGCTTTGAATCATAAACCTGTCTCTCTGGCACGGATTGATTTGCTTACGGCCATTGCGGACTGTACACGATGATACATTGTTGAGCATGATATAAGCAGGGTGCCAAAATTTGTCAGAATCAACATCATCAAAAGTGGCAGGTTTGTCTCCAGCTTCGGTAGTGAGAAAAGGTACAACATCGCTATCTTCTACTTCGGCATATTGACATGCATCGTATTCGTTGAAAAGGAGAAGGTCTGCTTCTTTAGCTGCTTCAGGGTCTGGCTCATCATCCAATATATCTATTTGCTCTGTAATATCGAGTGGCTTGGGAGTGGTATCAGAAAGATTAGATGAGGCACTGAAGAAAGTGGAATCACTTGATGAAGTGGAGTCACTTGCTACACTATCATCATCAGACACAGAATCGTGATATTCATCATCACCAGATTCAGAATCAATATCGTCGTCCAAATCCGAAGTAGTCTGCTCTACATATGTGACATCATCTGATGGATAGGAATCGTGGCATGACTTGCAAATTCTAGTCTGACACTGTAAATTGGCGCAGATATAAGACTCCTTCTTCTGTGAACATTTACTGCACTTCTTCTTCTTATCGGGTGGTCTGAAAGTTGGTATCAACGGGAAATTGTTACACCGGCATCTAACATGGCACTTGCCTCCGAGACTTTCCAAAAACTGAAGCTGGTACTCGTCGACTTGAAAATCTTGATCGCGGACAAAGACAAAGATGGATGTGATGTAATGTTCGTCTGAATGCCGACAAAATGACTGCAAAAGCGTAATAGGATCATGGTTATCGTCACATTTGGAGACAAACTTGTCACTTCGTTCTTGCTTCCACCATTTTGAGTATCCTGGATGACGCATGAATCTGATAAAGTCAAACCGGTTGGAGTTTGTGCAGTAAACATTAGTCTCAGCAACAGAGATGGCAATATGTAGCAAAGAAAATGAAACGTCGTCGCGGAAGTGAATGCCGTTGCGTATCTGTTGGAGCTCATCAACATCTGGAACTGACTCGGTAGCAATTATGATGACATCCTTGCTGCTGTAAAATACTTCGTCTCGAGAAGGTAGATCTGAAACACTGCCAATTACATCAATGGTCGGATATGTATCTTGATTGAAAAGAGACCGCATAAATTCCGTAGAAAATTGATAATGACGATTGTGATCCAACATATCATCGAATGAGGTTGGATGTAAGTTTTGAATGAGGTCAATGAAGTCTTTGAAAGGCATATCACCTTTGAATGGGCATTTGCTTTCACATGGGCGACGAAGATAAGAAAAACACTGTTTGCGAATCATTGCAAGAAGGTTGCCCTCCATTCCATCATAGCGCCACTGGCCGGGTTTGGAATCTATCAGCTCATACAACTTGTTAATAGAAGAAACCATGGAAAGCAAATACAATGGAGTCATTGCTGGACGATCTTTGCCTGAGTTCAATTGCGGGATGGTTCTAAACATTTGGCCATATCCCTGGCTATCCTCCTTCTGTACTATATTGATGAATCGAGGCCACGGACGACGGCAAAAATTAACTTCATCATGTTTGTCGACAACTTCTATTTTGGAACCGCTCTTAGACTCTTTCATGCGCGAAACCTGAATCTTGTACACATACGAAACTGGTATATACGTAGATCCATCAATAGAGGGTTGAGTAAGTTCTGAAGGGTATTCAGTTGATGCATAATCGACCAACATTTCTGCAGCACATTGAGGCAATGATCCGTCGTTAGTCTTCTTGTGAAGAAGATGGAGCATATCAGACCTTCCAGCGATAGATCTCGCTTCGTGATCAGTAAGAATGGGGCAAGGGCGCGACCAATCACTATGAGTGCTAATCCAACACGAATCAATGCCAGAAAAGGTACCAATCATTTTACACTGGCTGAAGGTAGTACAGAATTGTTTCCTCTTGGTTGGTCTGATTGTGCGAGGCTTAATCGTGACATGTGATAACTGATCGGTCTGACGTGAACACAGGTTGTGATGTATAGGTCTCGGAGGATAAAGTTTGTATAAGTCACTGCCATTGCCGTGTAGAGAACAGGTCAAGATGATGGGGCCGTTGTTTTCAGTGATGATGAGTGTAGGTAGGATAGGCCAATCTGGATTCAAAAGAATACAATCATAGTCATTCTCCTTGCGAAAATACCCTTCATGCATGTGATCGAAGTTGCGCAAATTATCGTAGCGAGTGTTGTCGGAGAGAGGAATAGATGTCGATTTCAAGGCATGCTGAATAATGACATCCCAATGTGCTTCACCGCATTTATCACAGTACTCAGTGCATTGAAAGGGGCAATACACGTTGGGTAGGTTGATCTTTTGATTGCGCAACGCTTTAACAAAGCCGCCAAACTTATCAGAAGCCATTTTGTCATTGTAATCAGAAAGCTCGACGGTGCGGTCAGTAAAGTAGGATGGTGGGTCATTGATGGTAACAGAGCCGAATATAAAGTCACCATGCCGGTTAATGGAACGTACAGATTCATACCACCAAGGTCTCATGGACAAAGGGATTATCCTCCACAAATCCTCACGATACACATCACTTAGAGTAGTAGTCCCGAAAAATTTCGATTGAATATCTCCAGTGAAGAGTTTCCAAATCCACGCAGGGTATGTATGTTTGAACTTGTCGCTACCTTCAACACACACCTGGTAACATTCGTCACATAACGTGTGCAGGATCTCTCCATATATTTTGGTTTTGGAGAGAAAGTTAAAAGAAGCAGGTGTAGCTTTCCTCAGGTGATGAGCACTGCTTACGCCGTGATGAAGATGCAAGTGATATATTGAATTTGAATCAGCTACTTGAAAGCGTTTGCAGTTGCAGCATCGATCATCACCTAGAATAAAAATGTTGATTAGATGTACATAGAAGTTGTAAAAGGAACCATTGATTCAAAGACTTACGAGGCGAACTTGAATAAATTATGGGAGCATTTGCTTGATTGGATCTAGGTCTAGAACGGAATGAACGCGTGTTACCTGAAGATCTAGACCTTGTTTGCGGCTTGTTGGAAGGATGACAATCGATACAGTAAACAGATGATTGCAGCGACCCCACAGATGTTTCATGAGCCATTTGGCACAACCTATGCGAAGTTTTGATGTTGCAACTCGAACATATACTTGGATCAATATCAGGTACCGCGCATGATGCATAGGAGCAAAACCTCGGATTGTTACAAGATTCGCAGTTGCCACATGGAAAATATTGGGCAATATCTTTGGAGTTGACATTGAGTGACTGGAATCCAGCTAGAAGTCTGTGAACAAACAGTAGTCGACGAGAGCAGGATAGATTTTCCCAACCGGCAATAGGAACATTGGAAGAACGTAGCGATAGCGACAAACTGTTCAATCTAGTGGCTCGAGTCCTCTTCTTGAAGGCATCTTGAATAAAACCGCATTTCGAAGATTTCGCATCCCAGCAACAGAGATGAATATGGCCAATAGATGCACCAGACGATGTATCCGAAACAAGTATATCATCAGCTTTGAAGGATTCTTTGCACTTGGAACAGACAGTCTGATCATTCTCAAATAGCGTCAACGATAACATAGGCAAGTCTTCTTCAGGAAGAGGATTGAAATTGGGAGCCCATCGTAAACTGCGAGAAGTGCTGGGAATGGCGGGCCTAGAAACATTACTACGCGTCGTAGAATTACTGTTCAAACGGCGAGATGCAGTGTATGCTGTATAATAGAGAGAGAATTGAGTATAATGACGTAACATTTGTGGTTTGAGTCAATACAAATACAAAATTGACTAACCGAGTAGTTTGGATTCATCTTCTTCCAGATACTGTCTCATGCATGAACTGCCTTCAAGTACATATTGGATCGCAATAGCGCCAGCTCTACATCGTCGGAATCTCGCTTCGTTACTCGATTCAATAGCTCGAACATTACTATCATTAATCTCAAACCACTGATCATGCTTGAAATTCCTGACAAACATGAAATAATGACCACTTTGAAATGATTGGCCATTATGAACAATGAAAGATCGAAGACGGTACTTCTTGTTTGAGCCATCAAAGCAGAGCTTATCAATATCAAGTACCTAAAAGAATGTCAAAAACGTGAACATTTTGGATGAAAAGCAAAAAGGATAATAGAATCAATGACTTACATCAGGGTAGTTGAATACATCATTCATTTTCATGCCATTGGGATCGCTTCGATCCACGTGAAAAGTAAAGATGGATGGCAAATTGTCATTGAACTGTGGAGGCAGTTCAGATAAACATTGATCAAGATCAAAGCTATTGAGTATTGAATAAAATGACAAATGTCAGTACGGAGTTGCCATTGACGAAATCGAATCAAATGCATATTCTTACCATCTCTGATAGTACAGATGTGTATCAAAGAAGATTCTGTCGGCGTTATCACTGATAACATCATTTGTGCTGAAATATTTTTAGCATCCGCAAATGACGCATAGAACACAAGCAGTCCAGAGAACACTTCAAACGCATCAGATTGTTTGTAGTAGTCGAAGCCCAATGCATCGAGAAAAGGCTTAGGGTTGACTACTGAGTGCTCAGCAGCATGAAGTTGTCTAAACAAGGACTGTAACTCGATCAATCCGTTCGCGAGATGAACAGAAGAAATTTCCTTGTCATTAATCATTTTCGGCGACATGAAAATCCGTTGATGATCATCTAACCTGCTTGCCAAATTTTCGACGGTACCCAGATCTAGACTGATAATGGCATTTTTGGCAGGAGTAGAGTAAAAAAGCCACTGTAAGGCAGCATTCACGTAACATGTACTTGCCGGATTGTAAAGACCCGATGGCAGAGCATTATGAGGAGCGTAAAGTTCATGCAACTGTGCTCCATCGCTGGAATCGATATCGTCATCGCTCGAGTGAACCGACTGTGAAGTGGAAGAGAATATATTTCCCAACACAACTTCCTCTGAGAGATTTGGATCCTCAGGAAAAGACAGAGGCTTATACCATGGGATTTCAAGGTCGTATCGTCTCAACTGCTCCTCGAGTTCAGCTTCAAAACACTTGACGGCATGAAATATCCTGGTCACTTCCCTAGATTGATCGAGAATGTATCGATTAGATTCATCAAACTGATCCTCGTGGCGTTCAAGACATGGAAGCATTTGCAGTATCTTGGGTACATTGTGAGCAGACCAATATCCATGATGCACGCCCTTTAGATCGTCTAGCAGTTGAAAATACCGACGGATGTAAGGATGGATCTGAGGATGGATATCATCGAGACTGGGTCTTGTAGCAGTAGCATCTGATTGAATTGAAGCATAATCTGATTGATCTTGCGGAGCTGATGCTCTCGAGAAGGAATTGAATGATGGTGCTGTTGTTGTTGAAACATCTGATTGATCTTGCGGAGCTGGATTTGATGCGAGTTGTCGTGGAACACTTCGAGCTGCAGCTGGCACAGTAGAATTTGCGGAAGGTGGAATTGGATTCCGCATCAAACGGTCAAATGAATAGACTGTCGAGCCAAATGAATTGAGTGATGGTGCTGTTGTTGTTGAAACATCCGATTGATCTTGCAGAGCTGGATTTATTGCGAGTTGTCGTGGAGCATTTAGAGCTGCAGCTGGCACAGTAGAATTTGCGGAGGGTGGAATTGGATTCCGCATCAAACGGTCAAATGAATAGACAGTCGAGCCACTGGATGAGGTAGTAGATGAAGACGGAGCAGTCGATGGAGCAGATGATGGAGCTGAGGTAGTAGAGGCGGCTCGTGAAGATGTAGCAGTCGATGGAACGGAGGATGCAGCAGAGGTGCTGATGGTTGATGAAGTGGTGGATGTTGCCAGTGATGAAGAGGCCGTGGAGGAGTCTCCGGACGCTTTGAGCTTCTTGATCTTTTGACGAATATAATGCACGGATTTCCACAAATTGTAAGACTCTTGACATTGGTCCATCTCTTGCTGTAAAGCCGACAAGAAAGGAGAACGTTTTGCCTCGGCTATCTTTTTCTGTCGAAGTAGTTTGGAGTAACGATTGAACTTATTCTTGACAGCATCTTGATCAGGGATTTTGGCCAACTCTCTCTGCAGATCTGCTTCAAAATCCTCTAGCTTTCGTTTTTGTTTCACCATGGTGCCGTCGTCGCTCACCTGCAAACGTATCACAGAGCCATTGAGATGTAGAAGCGATCAGGTACGGCAGCAGCGTGGAGACGTCAGCAGCAACAGACAGAGCAACAATAATGCGGTCGACGGAGAGTAACGAACGACGCTGACGATGGAGAACGCACCTACGACAAAAAAACGGTCAAACGATACAGCAGCAGCAGCCAGATTGATTGGATACGGTGTGATGAGCTTCGTTTAGGGTTGTATGATGCTAAAGAGCAATGGCAAATGGAGCACAGCAGTGGATTTGCAACGCAGAGAGCCGTTAGTTGGATTGTCATGGTGGTCGTCTAGCGCCGTGATATTATTGGCGGGGCAATCAGTGGGCTTTCTTAATGTCAGGATACCCGTATCTTTTAGATTTAAATTGGTATCTTCTATTGTGTCCGATTGTGTGTCCAAACGAACTTCCGGCACTTCGAACAGAACAGAACAATTTTAAAATTCGAAGATGTTCGATGACGTTCCGAGCAGAATTCTCGCTTTTTAAA
>Ga0129333_10006319_pt1 | contig 11209 bp, 18 predicted proteins | sample CPB6_08_DNA_FD_94474 | JGI IMG/M metagenome (GOLD analysis project Ga0129333, IMG submission 94474) | Freshwater to marine salinity gradient microbial communities from Chesapeake Bay, USA - CPBay_Sum_0.6_0.8_DNA | ecosystem: Environmental > Aquatic > Marine > Coastal | place: USA: Chesapeake...
AAAACTTATTCATACAGACCTTGGGGTAATGGTTCATATGGAAATGATGGGTATGCAACAGTCACATCAAATTACTATAATCATAGTAGATCTAACTTTAGAGTGAATATCAATACAGGTTTGGATCAAGGTGCTGGTGATGAAGCATTTTACTTTAGCCATGTACAAATAGATTTAAAATAATATAAATAAATAAAGGAAAACGTTACTTGGATTTATAACTCATGAGTACACTTAAGGTAGCAAATATCCGAGATTTGGCAGGTACTGGAGGATTTTACCTAAACTCTGGTACTATTTCGGCACAAGGTACACTTACAGTGTCTAACCTTGTAATTAACGGAACAATCTCTGGTACTAATACACAGTATCTTCCATCACAATCTGGAAATAATGGTAAGTTTTTAACCACAGATGGAGCTAACCCTTCTTGGGCAACTTTATCACTTGATTCTGGTCCAGTATCTTTACAGTGGTGGAACTCCTCTGGAACTTGGTCCAGACCATCAGGTGTAAAAAGAATTATCGTTCATTGTGTCGGTGGTGGAGGTGGTGGATCAGGTTATGCAGAATCTGGAGGTGCTGGTGGATATTCAACTTCAGTAATTGATGTTCAGTCAGTTTCTTCAGTTTCGGTTACCGTAGGTGGTCGTGGTGGTGGTACTTACTATTCCAACGCAGGAGGTCGAGGTGGTACTTCATCATTTGGACCTTATTTATCAGCTGATGGTGGATATGGAGCAAATCAACACCAGCAACATGCGGGTGGTGGTGGAGGGGCAGCATCTGGACAGATGCATTCCCATGGTGGAGGTGGAGACGGTCACGATAACCCAACTGGTATTGGTCGTGGAGGATCTTCTTTCTTCGGTGGTGCAGGTGCACCAGGACATAACTGGCAGCAATTTAATAGAGGACACCAGGATCATGCTGCTTGGGGTGCTGGTGGTTCTTCTGGTAGAAACAATGACCAGGGTTCTGATGGCAGACAAGGTGCTGTCGTCGTATATGAATTCAAATAAGGAGGAATAAAAATGAAAAGAGTATTAGTTGATTATCAAGGTGGTGTTTGTAATATTGTCGTTCCTGGTGGAGATCTAAAACCAGAAGCATGTTATGTTTCTAATGAATTTGAAGTAAATGAAGGTCCTGATGCATCATCTAGATGGGTAGATGCTCCAGAGGATGTTGATTGTTTTTGGAGATTGGAAGCTGGTGAATGGGTAGATCGTTCAGAATCATTTACTGACCCATCACGAGCTCGTCAAGTTGCATATAAGTCATATGGTGAGCAATTAGATATGATTTATAAAGATATGATCAATGGTACGACTGAATGGCAAGATCATATTACCAAAGTTAAAAATGATATTCCAAAGGATCCAACATTAACAAATAAAATTGCTCATGAACCAATTACCCATTCTATGGATAAACCATCTTGGACATATTTACCTGGATGGGATGATCAAATTACTGTATAATTAGTATTATAAAATTTAAATTGAGGTTTTTATGAAAATTGAAAGTATTGTAATTGTTGGTGGTGGTTCTTCTGGATGGATGACTGCAGCAGCATTGTCTAAAGTTTTACCTAATGTTGGCATTGCCCTTGTAGAATCCAAGCATATTAAAACGATAGGAGTTGGAGAATCTACATTAGGACATATCAATAGATTTTTAAAATTACTTGATTTAAAAGATGAAGATTGGATGGCAGAGTGTAATGCTACCTATAAAAATTCAATTAGATTTACTGATTTCAGAGAAAAAGGATCTGTATTTGAATATCCTTTCGGGAAATTTGATCTGAAAGATAAGCATAATGGATTAATGGATTGGCATGAGATCCAAGCATATTTTCCAGAAGAGTATCCTCCAGAATCTTTTGCAAGATTTTATAATGCAAATACATATTTGGCTGAATTTAATAAACAGACCAAAAATGAAGATGGTCAAATTAGAAATTTTAATTTTAAATACGATACTGCATACCATATGGATGCAGAAAAGTTTGGCCAATATTTAAAAAATAAAATTGCAATTCCTAACGGAGTTCAACATATTGAGGGTACAGTAGTATCTTGGGAGTTATATCCAAATGGTTATATTAAAAATCTTGTTACTGATACTGGATTTGTATTAGAATCTGATCTTTTTATTGATTGTACTGGATTTAAATCATTACTTTTAGAGCAAATTCAAGAGTCAAAGTTTATCTCATTCAAAGATGTTTTAATGAATGATAGAGCTATGGCAGCACGAATTCCTTATGTGAATCGTGAAGAGGAAATGGAAAATGTGACAAACTGCACAGCAATTGAGAATGGATGGGTTTGGAATATTCCTCTATGGAATCGTATCGGAACTGGATATGTCTACAATTCATCTTTAGTCGATCCAAAAGATGCAGAAGTTGAATTTCGTCGTCATTTAGCAAGAAAACCAGAATTTGCTAAAAGAGCAGAAGAAGCAGAAGTATTTGATGTCAGAATTCGACATGGCAAAAGACAAAAGGCATGGAAAAATAATGTAGTTGGTGTTGGACTTTCTTATGGATTCATTGAACCTTTAGAATCTACTGGTTTGATGACAACTCATGAAAATATTGTAAGACTTATTGAAATTCTCCTTAAGAGAGATGGATATGTCAATGATTTTGATCGTGATATGTTTAATTTTTCATGCGATTATGAAATAGAATCCTTCAAGGAATTTGTTGCGGCACATTATGCTCTTTCAATGAGGGAAGAAAATCAATATTGGATGTGGGCAACTAACTCTATTGTTTATAGACCAGATCTATCGGATAAAGCTGTTAGATCTGTAATGACATGGGAAAATATCACTCAAGACTACTTGTTAAATCCAAATATGAGAGTTGATAGTGCTGGATTGAATTATATTACGGCTGGAATGGGGTATAGTCCTGCCTCCAAATATTGGATTGAAATGTTGTATGACCATAATGGACATGATCATATGTCTCATATTATTGAAAGTAAGAAAAATTGGGAAGAATACAGCAAAGATGTGGTAGAATACGTAAAGACTTTACCCTCACATTACGAGTTTTTACGTGATAACATTTATGGTGGAATTGATCAGTATGCTGTTTAAGAAGAAAAAAAGTTTTGTTAGATTTTATTCTCTAGTACCAGGATTGAAAGAATTATATCCAGTCATCCCAGCAAAAGATCTAAAAAGACAATGGATTTTGGATAATCAGACTACATCTAAGTGTCCTGTTAAAAAGATTTTAGGTAGTGGAGATAAAGAACATATTGGGCATTCTGCAAATTGTCCTGGAATCAATAAATTAGTTGATACTGGATGGGTTCTTTGTGCCCCTGCAGATTTTACAATCACTACTTATGGTAGAGGAAAGGACTTTCAATTTAAAGTACCTATTCTGTTTGAAGACAATATGCATTGGGTTTCTTCTCATCCAGCATCTATTACAGAATGTCTTTTAGACAGACCAAATGACACTTTAGATTCAATTGTTAAAATTGATACACCTTGGAGAATACAAACCTCCGATGATATTGTATTACTTCAACAACATGTTCCATACAATAATCAACCGTATTTTACGGCAGCAAGTGGAATTGTTGATCCAAAATATTCGCATGAAGCAAATGTTCAACTATTTTGGCATGTTTTAGAGGGAGAAGTTACTATCAAGGCTGGAACTCCACTAATTCAATACATTCCAATGTCTAGGAAGCATCTTCAAAGTGGATTCTATAATTTTTCTGTGGACGATGCAGATCAACAGGATAAATACGTTGAAGAAGCATTTAACTATGCGAAGAGGAGTTCTTTCTTGACAAATGTTTCTTTAGGGGATAGAATATCCAAAACTATAAAAGTTACATCATTAAATAAAAGGAGATAACCTATGGCAATGTCAATTGAAGATCTGTATGCTGATCTACACTATCAATATGATGAAAAACGACAAGAATATGAAGTGGAAAAGTATAGAATTGAAAATGTGAGTATTGATAGCAAACCTATTGGTAGATTGGATCTTTCCGAATTGAATAAATTGAGAGAAGATTGTATCAAAATGGAGGGTGGATTGGAAGCAATCCAATTAGTTAAAAAGCATGTTTTGGGAATTGAAGATGAAAACAGTTGATCTTTTTCCAATTATTTGGAAAGATCAATATGAGTTTAATTTGGATACTTTAGAACCAAAAATAACGAAACTTTTTTCTGAAGTATCCTATAATTCATCTTTAGAAGAAGGTGGAAAATCTACGGTTAGTTTAAATATCTTTCCAGATAAAAGACCCCATGAATGGAAAGAATTATCAGATTTTGTTGAATGGTGTAAACCAAGAGTTGAATATATGTGGCAAAAGTGGGCATTAATTCCCCAAAGGAAATATATAACTGGATCTTGGTTTAATATACATCATGAAGGAGATTATACAAAAGAACATCATCACCATTCAACTCACATCACCATTGCAGCATATTTAAAGTGCCCTCCAAATTCTGGGTTTATAGAATTTAGAAGTCCGTTTGAAATTTATAAACTTTCTGAACCAGTTATTGAACCAGATAATGGTATATGGGTTGAGCAAGAAATAAAAACAAATGATGTTTTATTTTTTCCTGGTTGGTTAAAACATAGGACAGCACCAAGCCTCACTAAAGAGGCAAGAATCGTATTTACTATGAATATTAGTGGTCAATATGAATAACATTAAAGTTGAATATTGGTTTCCAACTCCCATTTGGATTGTTGATCTAGATATTGATAACGAATCAATTAAAAAAGCTTGTCTAAAACTTAGAGAAGATAACCCAGAGGGTAGGACTTTAAGTAATAGAGGAGGTTGGCAATCTAATGATCTATATCCAGAGCATAATATTGCTGTTTTCACTCCATTAATTAAAAAAATTGCAGACTGTATTAATGTTATTTTATCTACCGATTATGAAGATCTAGAACGTTCAGCAGTAGTATCCCAATATTGGATTAATATTAATAATAAAAATGATATTAATCAGGTTCATTCGCATCCTGGATCTTTTTTGTCTGGAGTTTATTATGTTTCTTCATCGGAAGGAAGTGGTAATATTCATTTTGAAAGAGATTCACAAGAAATATATTCTTTAGGTCTTTTGAAATTATCTGGTCAAACCACAGTTGGTGGAATAAACTGCGAATATCCACCTATAGAAAAACGATTACTTATTTTCCCAGGATGGGTTCCACATTCGGTATTGCCAAATACTTTAGACACTGATAGAATATCAATAGCATTTAACTCAGAAATTAGATCCAATACTTTTGGTGGAATACTATGATTATTAGAGATAATGTTGTTTCTGAACAGTATCAACAGCACATACAATCTATAATAACAAATACTGATTTTCCTTGGACTTTTTTACCTGAGGTAACTACTTACAACAGTGAAGGTGGTAAAGCACAATCAGCATTTTCTCATATTGCTTTTAGTGATAGAGTGATATCCAAGTATTATGATATTTTTTATTCCTTATTATTGAGTATTTGTGGACAGATCAAATTCAGCATAAAAGATCTATACAGAATAAGAATTGGATGCTTATTGCAAACAAATATAGAAGAACCAAATAATTGGCATATTGACTACCCAACAAAGCATTATACAATGCTGTACTATATTAATAATTGTGATGGGGATACTTATTTAAAAAATAATGAATCTTACACTAGAATTAGTCCAAAGGCAGGTAGAGTATTATTATTTGATGGACCAACATTACATGCAAGCAGCAATCCAGTTAGTTCTCCATATCGTTTCGTGATTACTTTTAATTTTACAGGACAATTTTATGAAAATTCAGAAGATATTCCCAACTGATATATTCACGTTTCAATATGAGGATACTCAAGATATTGTTGACTTGATTTATTTTATTGAGTGTAATATCACGCATAAAGTTAGTATAGGTATGACTCCTGGTGATTTGCATAGAAGAGACGAGACTAAAAAATTAGTTAAATTTTTTGATGAATGTCTAGAAAAGTATAGAACATACTATGAACTAGATTGTGAAAAAATTGCTATTAGTGCAATGTGGGGAAATATGACTGATGCATATTCTGGGGATAGGCACCATCAACATAAGCATCCTTTGAGTTTTGTATCGGGTGTTTTCTACCTAACAGAAGGATCTAGTACAATTTTCTTTAATCCAAGTAATTTTGACATGTTTCATGTTTGGAAAAATAATCATGATTATGAATTCGAAAATACTCCTAAAGTTGGTGAATTAATTTTATTTCCGTCTACTCTTCAACATTGCACTAAACCACATACTGATGATAATCATAGACACACAATCAGCATCAATACTATTCCTGCAGGTAAAGTCAATCAGTTTGCTGAGGATAGAGCAACAACGTGGGAGATTGAAGTCAAATGAAAATCAAACAGGTATTTCCTATACATTTTTATGAATTTGTCAACTTAGATATTGTTGATAGGTGTATGTCATTGTTGATGGAAAATGATCTCAAAATGACGTATTGGCAAAATCAACTTAGACAGACTTCAAATTTTCGTCTTAATTCAAATGAAGAATGGAATTTTCTTGTTGAGTGGATTGAAAATTGCTTAGATGAGATTAAAGAATATGAAGAATTACGCATAGACGGGCATATTAGAGTTAGTTCAATGTGGGGAAATGTATCTCCCCCAAATGCTGGTGGTAATCATACATTACACCGACATGCAAATTCATATTATAGTGGAATATTTTATTTGACCGAAGGATCATCAACAGTATTTTATGATCCTGTTTATGCGAGATCATTGACTTCTCTTGAGATACCTAAAAAAACACCAGATGATATAATTACAAACACTCCAACACCAGGAACTATGATTGTTTTTCCTGGATACATTCAACATAGTTCTGAACCACATTTGTTGAAAAATTATAGAGTAAATATTGCTTGGGATAGTTACCCACATGGTTACATAGATCAAAGTTTAGATGGGTCTTTTAAGTTGGGAGTTGGTTTGCTATGAAAAAACAACATAAATTTCCAACGATAATTATTGATAATTTTTTTGAAACTCCATCAATAATCAGAGAATTTGCTTTATCTCAAAATTTTAGTAAAAATCAAAATGGCAATTGGCCTGGTTATAGAACAGATCCTGTAAATTGTATAGACATTCAATTTTACAGAACGTTTTCAAATAAATTGTTCTCACTGTTTACTCCATATTCATCCGAATTTGATTTCACACTTGATGCACATTTTCAGTATATTGATTCTTCATTTCGTAAAGGTTGGGTTCATTGTGATACTTATGTGAAGTATGATTTTGCTGGTGTAGTTTATTTACATCCAGATCCACCAGAAAATACAGGAACTTGTATTTATGATATAACTGATAGAACAGATGAGTATACAAAATGGGAAGATATTACAAATTTAAAAATACATTACATGAGTGAAAATTGTACGGAAGATGAGAGAAATAAAATAGATCCACTACGTGATGAATATAATTCTATATTTAAAATTCAGGATGTATGTTGCAATAAATTTAATAGATGTTTGATATTCTCTGCCTCTCAGCAGCACTCTGAACAGAATTTTTTTGGTACAACTAAATATGATTCCAGGTTAACGTTACCTTTTTTTGGAAAGATAAATATCCACAAATTAGATTACAAATATAATTTTCAGCATCCTCCAATCTTACATTATGAAAATCACATCCTATAGGACACCTGTTGAGTATATTGTAATTGATGATTTTTTACCAGATGATGTTCAAAATCAATTTTTGATTGAGTGTGAAAATTTGATAAAAAAATCATCAGATGTTGATAAATCTGCACTCGATCCAGAAGGTAATATTTTAAGAAAAGGATCTTGCTGTTTTCTAGATAGAATGTTCTTAGATAGATCTGACTCTTATATTCTATCTAATTTTAGAAAATACCTTTATTCGGAACAAATATCAAATACCATATTTGATATTGATACTATAATGCAATATTGGACACTGACTAATTCTGATTGGACAATGGTTTCATATTATGAGAATTCTGACTACTATAAACCACATAAAGACATGTCTTTGTTTACATCTTTAATATGGTTAAATAGAGAACCCAAACAATTTGATGGTGGAGATTTAACTTTCACTTCTCACAATCATACTATAAAATATAAAAACAATAGATGTGTCATATTTCCATCAGTAACAACTCATGAAGTTTCCGAAATTAAAATGAAAGATAACTGTGAAAATGGGAGATTTTGTATTACAGTCTTTACAATGATTGATTGGTTGCGTCTATGAAAATTACAGATTTAATATTACACATCCCTAATTTTTTATCACCAGAAGAGTGTCAAATATTGATAAATGCTTATGATGTAAGAGAAGAAGAGCAATGGAGATATGAGGCATGTTCACATGCTTCTTCTGGCAAACAAACTATATCTACTTTTAGATCTGTAGTTTTAACACAAGATGATACCGAATACGAACTTTTCTACAAATCGACAGAAAAAGTAATTAATAAGTATCATCGATACCTTGATGAGTTTAATTCATTTCACGTTAATTTTAAGAAAGCATTATTATATTCGCATGAATATCGTTTAATGAAATATTATCCTGGAGCATGGATTCATCCTCACGTTGATAGTGGAGTTGCAGATCCGTATGTGTTTGCGAGCTGTACATTTAATTTGAATGAAGAATATACAGGAGGTGATTTTGTATTTTTTAAGGGAAAGCATAGGGTTAAACTTGGTCGTGGGGATGCTATGATATGGCCAGCAGATTATTTTTGGGTACATGAAGTTGAGGAAGTCAAATCTGGTTTTCGATATTCTGCAAATAGTTTTCTCCAATGTTTGCCACAAAATTATAAATTAGAAGTAAATAGTAATGTGAAGTATTCACACCCAAACCCATATAATATAAGACCATGAGTATTTGGAATAAATTTCACAACAAAATCAATTTTTATTATGAAGATCAACCATTTATAATTAAGGGTTGTCTTGATAATCCATCACAATATGTAAGTTGGAAAGATATTGAATATTGTCTCAATACTCCACAAAATTATTCTATCGAATCTATTAGTCATATTGATGGTTCAAAAATAGATATTGAAAAAACAAGATGCTATTGGATACCATACAAAGAAGTTCAGATAAAATCTGAATTGTTTGATATTTTGAATGATGGTAATACAATGATTATTGCTGAATATTCATTCCATAATGAACTAACTAATAAATTAGTAGAAGAATTAGAAAATTCATATGACATCGGATGTGATATCCATGTTTATTGTTCAACTAAACCATCTAAGTCATTTCATATACATGATGACATCCCAGCAAATATAATTTGTCAGGTGGAAGGCAAAACGAGATGGAAAATATATAATAATAGGTCTTCAGTTTTATATCAAACTGGAAGACTGCAAGAAAGATTTAGAAATTTATCAGAAGATAAATTTGAAGTTATTATTGATGAAGTGTTAGAGCCAGGAGATATTTTGTATATTCCATCACGGCAATATCATTGTGCTATTCCATTTGAACCTAGGATATCAATGTCCATTCCTTGTTTTAGCACGCAGTTAAGGCAATTTTCTAGATATGATAGAAGTAGATACAAAGCAAATTATAATAATTGATGACTATTTTCCCAAATATTTTCAGCAGATAATTCATGATGATTTGTTGAATATGGAATGGGAATTTAAGAATAGTCCTTATGCTGATTTCAATGCTTCAAGAATGTTCGGCATTTCTTTATATTATATGAATAGATATCATCGAAAATGTCCCGATAGTATTCGTAAATTCACCGAAGATATCTTTAATGATGTATTACAAAACTATTGTAATTTGGAATTGGTGAGAATACTTGCAAATATGCAAGGTTTGTATCAGTATGCACAAATACATACTGATAGTAGTGAGACAAAATATCTCTCATTGGTATATCATGTAAATCAGAGTCAAGGGGATACTGTTTTTTATGAAAATGACAAAAATACAGTAATAAAATCTATTTCTTTTAAAATGGGAAGAATGGTAATTTTCCCATCAACCTACTATCATGAGGGGTTACCCCCAACACAATATATTAATCCAACCAATAATTTTAGAATGAGTTTAGGGTATTGCTTTAGACATGATTGATTTATTTTCTATTCCAATTTATATCACAAAAGTTCCTAATCACGAACATATTAAAACTGTTGTGTCTAATAATATAGAACAACAGGGCACTCCAAAAACTTGGAATTGTTCTGTAAATAGTTCTTTTGGGACTAGTTATTTTTGGTTATGTGATTTACTTGATAATTATAATTTTTTATATGATGAGTTCTTTTACAAGTTAAAATGTAAAGTGGACATCAGTATTACTGATGCTTGGTATAATGATTATTCTGTGGGTGATTTTCAAGAACAACACCATCATCTCCCTGCAGATTTTTCTTGCATACATTATGTTCAATTAAACTCCAAACATCAAGGTACAACTTTTGTAAATCCTAATAGATTGTTAAATTCAAATAATAAAGTTCTAAAGCATATTTACCCCGAAACATTTACACCTTATGTTACTGAAGGTGATGTTATTATTTTTCCTTCTTACATGGAACATTTTGTCAAAAAACAACAAATTGAAGATAGGAGAATTACACTATCTTGGAATTTAAAAATAAAATCTTTGATACCCCTTGACACCGATCCGAACCTGTGCCATACTACCTGAAGAAACCACTCACCCATGACACACCACGATCTACTAATTGATTCCCTGATGTCATATCTGTATGATTCATATAATCAGGGTAGGAACGATGAACTCTGGGATTATGCTGCTGCCGAACAAAAAGCACAGGAAATTCTAGAGATTGTTGAAGAGTTTCAACAGGTCCGAGCAAAAGTCAACAGAAAAGTATCTTATCTTAAACCTAGACCACAGTGGAGAGCATCTGACTGATGACAAATAAAACCACACCACAAAACGTCAAAGAGGCAAATCAAGGACTCTTTCGTGCTACAATGAATCTTCCTGCTGCTGCATATCATTGTGGCATGACGCAGAAAGAAATGAAAATGACCTTCCGTGAGTATCTAAAGTATCATGAACCTGACTACACTTCCGAAGTTTAATCCTGAGCAAATGCGTCT
>Ga0129333_10006320_pt1 | contig 11209 bp, 19 predicted proteins | sample CPB6_08_DNA_FD_94474 | JGI IMG/M metagenome (GOLD analysis project Ga0129333, IMG submission 94474) | Freshwater to marine salinity gradient microbial communities from Chesapeake Bay, USA - CPBay_Sum_0.6_0.8_DNA | ecosystem: Environmental > Aquatic > Marine > Coastal | place: USA: Chesapeake...
ACCGTCCATGCCAATGCCTGAGACTTGGTTGATGTCTGTTAGTGCAGTTTCTGCGCCTGTGAAGGCAATGCGGAAACCTGCAATATCAGTGCTCTGTGCCAATGAACGGCTTAGGCGTGTGATTACTGCGTTGCGTACTACTGCTAAACCACCATCTTCTAGTGATTCTTCTGATACATATGTACCAGCACCACGCTTTAGTACTGTGATGCTAACTGCTGTTGGGTCAAAGTCACCTTGTGTACCCTGTGCAGTTAGGATTGAAGCACCATCACTGATGCTTACGTTTGCTACGCCAAAAGCATTCATTTTTGGCACGCGGACTGTGTTGCCTAGGGCACCACTGATATTAAAAGTATTCATGATGATACTGGGATTTGGAAGCAATACTGCGTTATCGTAGAATGGCATCAAATCCGCAATAACGTCTTCATACAGTTCATTAATTCCACCGGTTGTTGTGGCCATTTTTTATCTCCTGTTTTTAGTTGTTATTGAAGCCTGGGATGAGGATCCTGAAAGTCTTCTTTCAGCAAATGAACCCATCTTGTGGCTTTCTAATTGTTTACGGACCATAGCATCTGTTATTTCACTTCTGCTGAGATTCCTGTTTTTGTCACGCACCTGAACATAAGCACTACGGTAGGCTGGATCATTGTTAAGTCTAGATTGATCTAAACCTTTCTTTGGACCTTCCATGACTGCTTTTTCAGCTGCATCATAAGTTGCAACACCCTGTTTGGCCATTGGCAAACCTAAGGTTTTACCAATTAGTGTCACTGCTCCTGCATAGTCTGGATTTTCACCATCCTGTGTTAGGAATGTTTCACCATTGCGTATGGCAAATGTTTCACCTTCTAGATGTAACATGTTGCGTGCCTTCATGAGGTCCACAACAGCACTTTTCTGTTCAGTGTTCCACTGACTGGGCATATTATTGTAAAGATTACCAATATGCTCTTTCAATGCAGCATCAGTTTTAACTCTTTGCAATTCTGCTCTAAGTTCTTCAACTGTTTGCTCTTTTTTCTTTACAGCGTCACGCAAGCTAGCAACATTTAAGTCACCTTCTTGATGTCCTTGTAGACTCTTTACAACCTTTTTTACTTGGTCAAAATCATCTACTTCTAGATCATTGAGAAAACGCTGTTTAGCATCTTCCTGTGCTCTAGCTGCAATTCTGTTGGTGTCATCACGTGTATAAACACGCACGCCATCAACAAACATTTTACCTTCACGCAATTCCACTTTGGGATTTGCACTTTTCTCAGACTTTCCTGCTTCTGCATTTGCTTCCGCATCAGTAGCTGTATTCACTGGTTGCACATTCTCACCTGCAACTGGTGTACCTACTACGAGTTCATCACTCATAAACTTCTCCTAGTTCTCGCTAGAGTTAGCGTTTGTTTCAAGATATTTAAAAACCATTGTCAGTGGTTGAACTATTCAACAACTGCAATAATCTCTCCCGAATCTTGTTACGGAATTCTGTTTTGAATTCTTGTTCTTCTGGTGAATATTCAGACTCATCTTCTGATTCTGACTCCATTGCAGGTGCATTAGCATCTGTAATTGGACCACCTGTTACCCATGCATCACAAGTTCTGCTGCTGGCGCACTTGAAATCAAATGCTTCACAGTAACCTAGGTCACCGGCTGCAACTGTATCCCATTCACCACCAGTGACACCACCGGCAGCAAGGCCACCTTCAATGCAGCTCAACATCTTTGATGTTTGCACAAATGCAGCGCAATTGCCACAGCGTGACGCTTTGGCTTGTTCTACTGACACGCCCCACTTGTCTGCCAATCTCTGCCAAAAGTCTTCATTGGGCTGTGCAGGGTTTAGAGGACCATATGCTGCGCCATCAATAGCACTTTGACGGTTGGCAAGGTTTAGTGCAACATCTTGTGTAGCAGCAGGGCAACTTGCACCCATGGCGTATTCTTCTGAATCTTCCATTTCTGTTTCTGATTCATCTTCTTCAGATTCTTCATTAAACATGTCTTCATAGCGTTGGTATGCGCCCATGAGTAAATCAATTTCTTTTAATTCAAACTCTAGCGCACGCTTGTTATATTGACGGTTATAGCTGATGCTGAAATCATCTGGCTTAACCATGTTTAGCCAATCAAACCAAATGTCCCACAGTTTGGCTTCACCATTTTCTAAGTTAGTTGCTTTGCGTCTAATTAACGCACTTAGCTTGTCATCAAATACTTCAATCTGTGCACCGCTGTTGGCTGCTTTGATTAGGTCTTCTGAACGCAGCATGGCAATTTGGCTCAACTTCTGAACCTTATTGTCTACCAGCTCTCTAATCTCTGTGATAGCATTCAAGGGAGGTGCTTTAAACTCATAGGTATAATTACTCTCACCTGTTAGACTGCTTTGTACTTTTACTGTGCTGCCTGGCTCTGCGCCAACTGCACCATTGTTCAACATGGCTGTGTTTTCATCAACTACCAGTGTAGGATGTGCGCCATAGGTAATGGCTGCATATACTTCTGCCATGTCACCATAGATACTGCGCTGTATTTGTGCAACATCTTGAATAACTGTTGTACCAACGTTGTTATAAACTTTGGTATTTTGGTAAAATGTTTGAACTGGAATATAACCTAGTTCATTATCTTGTACAATTCTATAGCTCTTTTCATCTAGGCGTTCTAGAGCTACATCATCAATAGGGGGGATATAATTTTCATCTTTGCCCACAAACACAGTTTCAATTGTGGTGGGCGTAATTAATCTATACACAACGTGTGCATCAGATTTTTCAACAACAATAACTATTTTTTCTAACTTTAGGTTGCCATCAATATCAAACTTATACTGCCAGTTGGTAACTTCTAGTGGACTGTGTATGCGCCATTTAGGAATATTACTGCCTAATGGTTTAATACAGCTTACATGGCATACACCATATACAGTGGTCATTACATCCACTTGGCTCATAAACTCATTGATGCTGTTACCTTCACCATCTACGTCTTCTACAAACGTCTTAGCTTCACTGCTGGTGCCTAGGCTACGCTGTGGGGGATTGCGGAATAGGATTGAATTATATTCTGCTGTGATTAGTTTGACATAATTATACAGCGGTGTATTATCCAACTTCTCGCCATAGAAACCACCGGCAATTATATCTTGTCCACGGTCTGTTTCATTTGAACTAACGCCATATTGTACTTTGGCTTTGACTTTTGAAACTACACTACCATCTGTATTGGTAATGTAAGTATTCATTGTTTGACTTGGTGTATTGAAATCACTTTCATATGCACGCAAGTATCTACCATTCTTATACTCAACGCCGCCATAATAGCTGTTAATGCACAGCTTCCAGTCATGTTGATATCTCTCATAGAGGCTGTTAGTTTGGGTTACAAAATCAAGATAGGGTGATTGACTCATAGGTTTTAATGCGCCTCTATGTTAATAACAAAGGGTGAAGGACACATGAGATGGCTCATATAGCTTAATAAATTTATAATATTAATTTGTTCAATCACCCATTGTATTTATGCTAATAGTCTTTTTTTGATGCATTTTAAGCCACTTTTGCTATGTTTTTATTTAGATTTGTATAAATAAAATATAAGCAAACAATTTGCTTATGATAAAGGAGATATCAAATGAATGTGAAGATTAAAATTTATGATTTTGAATTAGAAAGCATGTTGGATAAACTGCAATGCTGGAGCAATCAATATGATTGGGGCGGTGTCAGTGGACATCCTAGTATTGAAATTGAATTGGTTGTTGAAAAAGATCTAGACAACAAAGAAGAAAAGTATATTGGTGATAGATTTGCTGAACCTGCAGAAACTGTTGACAGTGATGAAATTATTAATAGAATTAGAAATACATACACTGGTCCAAAGCTAAGTGACTTTATCAAAGGGAGCAAGTAAGATGAAAATGTCCTTACCTAACACATTAATTCTTTCTAAGCCTTTTGTAGAACGTTCAGTAGATATTCATGCTATCAATCAGTTTCCTCACAGAAACATTCTAGAGTTTCTAACACGCTGGCGTGATTGGAAGGCTGCTGGTATTGATAGAATGGATTCTACTTTTATTAAAAGTGAACAAGAAACATGGACCGGCAATAAAATGCGTAAGATGACCATTGATGAACTGCTAAATGCTTGTTCATTGCTGCGCCTACAACACAACAATGGTGCTAAGTTTAGAAAAGTAGATCTAGAGTTTATTCAAGGCTTTGAAGATTATTTGATTGCTGGTAATAAGCCAGATAACCGTCAGCGTTGGCGCTTAGGCATGCTGTTAATTGATTATATGGATCTAGACTAATGGCACGCAAACCCACATTAAATCCTAGATCTAAAACAGATTTCATTGATCAATGGGGCATTTCAGCGCATGATCTAGCTTTGGTTGAAAACACAACTACCACTGCTATTCACATGCGTGTAATGCGTTTTGGTACACCATTTCAAAGACGTGCAAAATTATCACCATGGGAAAAGAAGTATGGTAAAACCATAGGAGAAATTGCATTAGAATTGCAATTGCATCCAGTCACAGTTGATATGCGTGCAAGAATCTATGGTACACCTTATTGTGATCATATGATGAGTGATCAAGGTGGTTGGAACAAGGGCAGAAAAAAAGTAGATATTGATTGGTGGGATGATCCAAAATATAAACGTTGTTTTACACCCACATACTTTACATTAGAAGATGCAGTTGCACGCCTTAAGAAATTAAAGCGTTAACACTTCTTCCTTTGGTGTTGTATCAACAGTTGAAGGATGATACATAGGACCCTTGTATGATTTACCCTTGCGGGATAGATTATGCAGGGTCCTTTTCTTTTGCAATCTCACTTGACGTGCTTGCTGCTTCTTTGATAATTTCTTCATAACTTTGATCCTCTACAATAAATTTATAACCTAGTGCGCCTGTTTTCATAGCGTGATTCTTTACAATTGAATTACCATCAGCTTTGTCAGCGCAGGGCCAAGCCTTGTGAACAATAAATGGCTTGCCATGATATTCATAATTAAATTCTACAAATACTGTTTTATTCTTCATGATCTACGCTCTTAACTTTCCATTCATCAATAATGTTAATTACGCTTTGACAATACTGAATGTAGTATAACATTTCAGGATCACGGTTTAACATAATCTCTTGCGTATTTGGTTCTAGACTATCCCATGCTAGTACTGCGAGTCTAGCAGGATCTTCTTCTTCTAGTGCTTCATTGAGACTTAATGGTAATGGTTTAAGTTTAATCATCCTTCTTGTCCTTCTTGCCAAAGATAGCGTCATAGTTGTTCTTGTATGCTTCACTGGGTGTCCAGCCTCCAGTTGTGCCGCTGCTTTTACCACTGAAGCCTTCACTTTTATCTCTTACGCTGCGTAAGAATGGATTCTTAGCAATAATGCTTTCATTCTTTTTCCACTGGTTGCTGCCCTTTGGGGGTGGGCTTCCTTTTTCTTTCATCCTGTTTCTCCGGTTTCTTACCAAAAATTTTGTCCCAACTGCTTTCAAACTTATCACGCGGTACACTTAGTGGGCGCGGTTTATCACCTTTACCTGCCATTATAACATCCTTCCTGCATTGCGGTGTATGCTGCCCATGAATTGTGTTTGAGGTAATACACGCAATGGGAACAGCTTGTGTGTAACATAGCGTAGTGCATCTGCCATATGGTCATATCCACTGTCTTTGTCTGGCACGCGGGTATTTTCTTTGTAACTCCATTTGATCATGCATTCACGCAGTTTCTTACATTTAGGATCAATGTATAGTTTACGTTGACCTGCTGCGCTACACAGTAAAGTATTTACTGATGCTATGGTTTCACTCACTGGAGGATTGGCTGCATCTACTTGTAATTTAAATCCTGCATTTTGTAATATGATGTGATCACTTACGCCGGGACTATTGGTAGTACGTTTTGCGCCGCTTGCATCTGGATACAAATAGATTTGACGCTGAAAGCCATAGCGTGACCTTATTTCCTGTGCTAGTTCATTGCTGTTACTGCTATAAATTTCAATTTCATCAATTGCATGTAACCAGTCTTGCGCTTTGACACATACCACCGCACTCATTGGATTAACGTTGAAGTCAACGCCTATGTGCAGCGCACCAATGTCTGGTAGTGGATCATTGTAGGGTTTAATATTATCTTCTGTAAAACTATAAAAGATAACTGAAGTATCTGTAACAAACTGTGCTAGATATTCAGCTTCAAATGTTTTTAGATCTAGATCACGCTTGGCTGATTCTATTTCTTCAGGTGGAACATTTCCACCTTCAAGCGTTGTATATTGGAAGGCACTCCAATCTTTATTGTTACTGGCTTGGACCCAGAGATCATAGAACCAGTTGCGTCCTTTGGGGCTACCAATGAACAGCGCATGTCCTCCTGTGTCTGAAAGTGTTGGACGCAGTACGCTGTACCATGCCGCAGGATCAATATCACCACTCTCATCCAATACAATAAAGTCATACTTGCCGCCACGCAGAGCATCATAATTATCACTGCTGCGGATAGTAATAATGCTGCCATTAACAAGACGTATTGATAGGTCACTTTCATTAATTTTAGTAACCCAGTTACGCTTAATAAGTTGATCTTTGATCTCATCCCATATAACCGTGCGTGCTTGTCTGTAGGTTGGTGCAACATATAATATTTTCCTTTTTGGAAAGCGTGCAAATTTAGCCATCTCATTGATAGCCAAAATACTTTTGCCAAAGCGTCTACCACAAGCAGCAACTCTAAATCTGCTTGGACAATTACTGATAACCTCTTGATTAGGTCTTAGCTGCATCAGAGACTGAGTGTTTTGTTGGTCTTGGTACGTGGTTGAATCTCACAACCAAATGCAATAAATGTTGTGATAAGCGTGATAGGCAATGCCCACCATGTTAAATGATCTGTGAGATGCGCCCATACCAGCACAGCACTAATAAGACTAAAAACATTTAGTCCAATTGTTTGATGTGTGGAATCTTTGTTTAATTTGTTTAACTGTTCTTTAACCTTCATATCTTCTCCTAATGGGATGCCTAGTGCATGTGCGGGATGTTCATCATTATACGCTAACCTCCCTTGTGCTAGGCGTAGCCAACACATGCACTAGGTCTTACTCAACTGGTTGTTGTTCATAGTTCTCTTCATTGTCTGTAACCCATGGTAAAATTTGTGTGCTGCTGGCATCCATTGGACTGTCTGTTTGTCCTAGATACTGTTTGCCCAACCAAATTAATAGTGTGGGATTACCGCTTAATGCTGTTTTAATCTGTGCTCTGCGTAGGCTGTGTTTTAAGCTCTCACGCCCTTTTAGTAATTCAATGCTAAAATTATATCTTAAGGTGTTGGTGTCAATGCCAAACCAATCTGCAACTTCTTTGTCTTTACAACCAATTGCAGCAAGTTTAAAAATTTCTTCAGGGGGAATGACAGTCTTGTCTCTGCCTACTACTACGCCTTCTACGGTTTTAGTGCCCATCTTGCGTGGCTTGTCTAGATCTCTTTTTGGCGTAGAGGGATTTTCTACTTTTTTCATCTTTGCTCACTTTTCATGTGTAAATCAGAAGGTTATTGCGCCCTCTGTGGGCAAATACTATTTAGTTTATTTTGCAGATTTTCTAGACAAAACGGTAGTAGTATGACCCCAGCTGGCAGGATATACTGCTGTGTTGGCTACGTATGCAGTACTGTCAATTTCATGACGTGTAGCATTAACAAAATGCTGTAACATTAATATATCTTTTTCAGTTAAATTTTCTTTATCTAATATAACTCTTATATTATATAATTTTAGAGATCTGCGGTCACCGCCATTGCCTATCATTATCTTATTATATTTTTGCAGTGCTTGAATTTGTAGTGGCGTCATGCTCATATTTAAAGATAAAAAAAGCCCCTACTTCATTTTACTGAAATAGGGGCAAGAGCATAATACATTTATTGTAATAGGGTGAAAGAGATGGCAATCTACTTTCAAATAATATTTATCTCAGATCAAGAAAAACCCCCTCAGCATAGGGTTAATTGCTGAGAGGGCTAAGGACACATTTTAATAATAGTATCATTCAAGTAATCCCACACATTTAAATTACTTGAAGCAAGCAATGCTTGTTGCACTGCCTACAATATTAATTATACATCTTTTATAAAGTTTGTCAACCTTTTTGACAAAAAAACCTCCGGAAATATTTTAGTAATTCTCTTTCAATTGAAAGTTTTCCCGCAATTCCCAAAGGTTAGTGCATTTTCAACATTGGACTTTTTCACATGCCTTGGCGTGCTACTTCTTCCTGCACTATTATATAATAGCATCTTTTAAGGTTTTGTCAAGCCTTTTTGGCTCACAAAATCATTTAATTTTTCTGCGTGAGTAATCACATCATCTGCGCCGGGCATTAGTTCTGGTTTGTTTTGTTGTGCTTTGAGAATATCAAAAGCCAGTTTGAGTAATTCTAATCTAATTTCATATGGGGTCATAACACATATTTATGTGTTATTTTGGTTAGTTTGTTGGTCCTGCAACTGTTGAAATGCTCTTTGAGTTTCTTCTAATTGTTTTACTTTTTGGTATACTTCACTGTTGCTGAGTATGTGTTGGCTTCTAGATACAGCATCTAGTTTATACCATAGTTCCTGTAGCATTGTGGTAATGCTGGGTGTAGTGTCATTTTTGTTCATGTTGTTAAAGTTAAAATCTTTCTTCAATGCCCAACTTTTGTAAAAATTCAATATCTCTAGATTTAATCCAATCAATATATTTAGATTGACCTCTGCGTGATCCTTTTTTGTTTATGCATTGATTACAGCATAATGCAGGATTTCCATGTGCATTGGTTAAACGCCAATTGATATGAACTTCATGTGTTGAATGTTCCTGATATTTATTGCTCATTTTTTTATTATACATCTTTTTTGTTTTTTGTCAAGTCATGATAAAAGGCATATTGCCATTAGCAATACACCTCAAATAAAGTTTTATTAATATCTGCCATCACTGCGTGCTAGCAGACAGTATCATAAAAGCAATTGCTCCGTTATCACTACGCATTGCTTTTATTTCTACTGCTGTACTTCTCATTTCACATATACAGATGTAATAATAAATTTTAACTCATCCCAAGAGTGAACTTGGTTGGCTTATGACTAAGTCATAAGAGTGCTAAGTGTTTTTTGCACAAGACAAAAAAACACTGTAGCAAGCGGTATGGATCATAACAGCAAAAGCTGCATCCCTGTCTGCTCACTTGGCGGGGGCTCTTAACCCAGTCCAATAACATCATTTAAGGGAGGAGTTGACTATCATCTACCCACCTGCATACCACAGGCTGACTGACCTCACACTAACAAATGTGCCTTATTGGAAACACATTTGATCACTGTGTTCCTGGGTTCTTTCCATCTCATTACGCCCAGGACATTTTGCTTGGCTTATTCAGGCCAAAATCACTGTTTTATACTGTTTGGTCTCAGTGTTGCTCTACGCAACTTAGCATGATAATTTGATTCTTTCTGCTTGTAGTACTTTAACATACCTGCAATTTTTGTCAACCATTTAGATTCAACTGCACCTTGGGTAACAATCCAATGACGGCAAAACTTATTAAATGTTTTGGCATCACGTTCACTGATTAACTTAAATTTTAAATAATGTTTTACTTCAGCATAGAGTTTAAAATTATCATACTCTAAATATTTTGGAGATACAGAAACACTAGCAAGAAATTTGCTAATACGGTTTTCATGTTTGAAATTGATAAAATCATTTTTCATATAAGAATTAACCTTCTTTCTGTAGCCTCCATATATACTTATCATAGAAGTGCAAAAACACCATTAAAACAGGTAGTTTTGCGCCTATTATATAAATATATATTGTGCAGCACTGATATCTCCAAATATCATGCATATTATATAATCAGCCTATGATTGCTCATATAAGTACTCTTTAAGTGGCCTCCAATCACTTCATAAGTATAGCTGCACAAAAAAACCCCTCTAGTATTACTACTAGGGGGGTTTCCTTTTATAATTAGGTTAAGTTTAGTTCACGCCTTAGTTAGAACAGTTATTACATTATTCCGCCTACAACTATGCCCACTAGTGTGGTAATTACCAAACCAATCACCAACCACAACCTTTCATCCAACTTATCAAAGCGTTTGTCAAAGGTTTCTTTAGTATCCTTAAGTTCAGCACTTAGGGCATCAATGTCCTGTGCAATATGCACTAAATGATTATCTTTAATTACTTGAATTTCACTGTGCAGTTCATGTATTTGAATTTGATGCTCTACACTTAAGCGTTGTGGTTGGTGACGTGACATATTTTCTCTCTTACTATAGTTTGCTTCTAATTTCATTAAGTTCACGTCTACACTGTTGTATTAAACAAGGCTTGGGTGTGCCATTTACTCCATAACTGGGAGTGCTCCACAACCATTCATATTCACCTTTATCTCTACGTTTGCATAACTTTTTTAGTTTGCGTCTGTTGAGATCAAACACGTAAACTCTAGCTTTGTATTTGCCTAAGGGCAATATTTCTTTGGTCTTAACTATGTCTATGAGGTCTTTTTGCCAAGCGGCATAACTCCATGGACAGTCTTGACGTATTCTATAGAAATACTCTGCCCAATTAGCGTGAGGGTCTTGGTTTTGGTTTACCGCGTCCACGTCCACGTCCTTTGGCCATTTTTGTCATTTTAAGTTTCATTTTCTTGTTCCTTTGTTATCATTGCCTTTGTATCCACCAGCATAAGCTGCGCGGCCTTGGCGTTCTGCTTGTGCTTTTGTAGGGTAAGTCTTACCACTGCTTCCCCATTTGTATCCACCTGCTACTCTGCGTACTGGCATGTTAATCTCCTAACATAATTTCTTAATAACTAAACTACCTTCAGCAATATGTTTTTCATAACTTGCTGGATCTAATGTACTTAGATATTCATCTACTGCTAATTTGCATCCACTCCAATCACTGTAGTCATCTACAATCATGAAGCCACCTGGTGAAATTTTAGGATACAGCACTTCAAATTCTTTTTTAGTTGATTCATACCAATCAGTGTCAACACGGCATAATGCAATTGCATTTGCATTATAAGCATCTAGTGTATTTTCTACCATGCCAGGTATAAGCACACAATAGTCATTGTAATTGGGTGTTACCAATGATAATGTAGACATTAC
>Ga0129333_10006321_pt1 | contig 11209 bp, 6 predicted proteins | sample CPB6_08_DNA_FD_94474 | JGI IMG/M metagenome (GOLD analysis project Ga0129333, IMG submission 94474) | Freshwater to marine salinity gradient microbial communities from Chesapeake Bay, USA - CPBay_Sum_0.6_0.8_DNA | ecosystem: Environmental > Aquatic > Marine > Coastal | place: USA: Chesapeake Bay...
TCTTAGAATACAGAATATCATTTAGCTCCTTAGTCTCTGGTAACACTACACTATTTCTAATAGTGTTCACTCCTCCGTCTGGCCTTAAGTCTACTATACCGTCAAGGTAAGGAATACCTAAACCCTTACCAAATACGGAAGAAATACTTAACGACATTAGTTTGCCATTAAGTGAGTTATTATTTGTTATACAGTTATCTAACAAATATTGCGTGGAACTAGGAAGCTCAATATTTGTTTCTAAGAAATTGTAAACAGCAACTAATCCATTGGTTTCAATCTTAGGCTGTAATGGTAAATTCGTTGCAACAATACCACTATAAGAACTAGCACTGTCTAGTATGTTTGCCTCACCAACCAAAGAAAGAACTAAGTGATCTATATTGTTAGATATTGTATCCTTTGGTGGAGTAACATAAGTAGCGGTTACTGGGAGAATAACTCCATCTACATCATCGAAGTCGAGAGTAAGTTGCTTTTGTTTTTCTATTTCAAACAAAACACTTTTATTGGCTAAATAAGAAAAGTCATTTAAGGGAATCTTTCCGGGCTTATATTTAGTTCCACCAAAAGCTACAGCCAATTCAATTTGCTTTTTTCTCTTGTTTACTTTTTCTTGGAAAGCTGCTGACTCTGAAAGAAGTGATTGTCTTAAGTTGAATTTATCTGCTTCGCTAGCAGATCCATCATTTTCTAAATCAACAACATGTGCAGATAAGTCGTATATTCTTTTGTTTCTTTGAGCTATTAATTGCTCTAAGTAATTATCTTCATCGTAATACTTTTGAAATCTTTGGGAGTCATTAATCTTATTGATATCTAAAGTATTATTAACATATTCTTTAACTTCTTTGCTTGATATTCCTTTTCCTCTTCCACCAAGGTTTGGATCTTGTTCAAAATTCCAAAAGAATTTGTTTTCTAATTCTTCTTTTCTTCTTGCTATTTCTGTAAAGATTGGGGTAAGCCCTGAAGTTTGAGAATCATAATAAAGACCATCAACAGATAAAATAAACTGACCTTGCTTTGATCTTGGTGGACCATAAGAAAGTCTGAATATTTCAGTAGGCTCCTCTACAAAGTTATCTGTAAAAGTAGCGAACAAACCACTAGGATCTACAGACTTTACAAACTTAGGCTCTCTACTAGGGTCTTCTTGTCTTGCAGCAATCTGAGCATCTATTCTAACTAGTAAGCTATCACACCTCTGAACGAAAGCATCAATATCCCTAACTAATTGAGTTTCAAATACACCCCTATTCCTAAAGTCATCAAATCCCGGAGCTGTCCCCGCCTGATCTGCAGTGTTTTTCTTATTAAAAGATTCTATACATTTCTTTGCGTCTTGTACTTCATTGTACAAAGCCTCACCCTGAGCATACATTGAAGCACCAAATGATTGTAATGCTTGTAAGTATCCTTGTATTGCTCCTAAAAAAGAAAATAGGTCAATTTCATTAAAAGAAAATCTTGATATAAAAGCTAAACGACCATCTTCATCAAGAATGTACTCTAATCCAACATTCTTTCTTAACCATTTAATTAAAGCTTTAATATCATTTTGTGCTGCTCTTTTTCCTTTTTCTACACCTATCCTCATTGCAATTAGTGTAGACATCGGAAATAAAGATAAAACTTTATTAGCTAGCTCAAAAGCACAGGCAGGAACGCCGTATTTCATCCCTACAGTTTGAGCAGGATTTGAGTCGTTTAGAATTGCACCAACGTCAGTAGCCATACTTTAATTATATATTAAACCTTAAAATTATTGTAATTTTAATACTAGAAGAACCTTGTCTTTAATGGATACTCGGATGGAGTTATATTAACTGGAGGGATAGGAGTTATATTAGATGTTATTGTTGCTGTAGCCTGACCAGTTCCCTGCAAAGACAAGCCTGAATTTAAGTGTAATGCAGCTACACCATCAATATTAACATTAGCGGGGGAAGTTATATTAACAGACGCAGCACCAAGAGTGTTGACAGTAGGAGCTTGCATATTGATTGAATCCGTAGCATTTAAGTTAATAGTTGCCCCGTTTAAAGTTATTGCTCCAAGAAGGCCCGCGTCAATGTAAATGCCATTTGGTGTTACTTCTATAGAAGGTCTTCTTATATCTGCCGCTGGGGCAGTTCCTAATGGATTCATTCTTATAGTAACAGCATCTCTAGTAACTTGTAATTCAGAGTTCCCTGTATCTATAAATATTTTACCCCCTGAGTTAATCCCTTCTGTTGGTACAAATGCTCCTGCTGCACAACTCAGGTGAATATTTTTGTTTTTACTAAATAAATTAATATTTCCACATCTTGGGCCATAAGGAAAATTTAAAGACATTGCTCCTGTTGATGTATTCTCTAAAGTTATGTCACCACCTTCATTAAGAGCTATATCTATCCTGCCTCCGTCAGCATCTAGAGAAATTCCTCCGTGTGCCATCATTTCTATAGACTGTTCTATAAACAAAGGAATACCTATTGATGACTCTGCTACGTTATTTATTTGAATGTAATCTCCGTTACCATTTGATATTTTAACGCAGTCAGATTCTGGGGATGAGTCGAGTAGTATTTGTTTGTTTCCAGAGTTTAACCTAACCCTATCGACATATCTAAATGTAGATTTTCTAGATGTTATCTCTAATCCATCTCCACCATTTCCTTTAAATTCTTTAACCGCTGGGGATATATCTTCATAGTACCTCTTAGGGTCTACTTCAGGTTGAGAAGTTGCTTCTTCATTAGGAAGTAAAGCGTCTATTTCATCCGCAACAATTGTTCCTAAGTAATAGCCTCTATTATTAGCTGGATTTATAAAAACTAATATTTGAGACCCCTCACAAGGGGGAGTAAATTGACCTCCCTTACCGGGCTGAAAATAGGGCGACACATATTGAACTGCTAATAAGTTTGGGTGCAGGTAACCTAAGTCGGGGATCTCAACCCAAACAACTCCTGTTCTAGTCATATCTACTTCAGATTTTATAAATCCTTTATAAATCATAATTAACCCTCACTACCTGAAGTTAAACTCTTTCTAAGTACAAAATTAGATTTAGCTGATGTTCCTGTCAAAGTATGCTTAAATCCAACAACAATATACATTCCAGTAAGCAAAGAATAAAATCTACCTTCAGATATTTGTTTAGCTAAATCATTAGCACGATAAAGATTGTCTTTTAATCCAAAAGCCATTGGAGACAAGTTTTTCTTTATAACTAATAATACAGGGGAATTTAAATTTCCTATACTATTAATTTGAAAAAATGGAAAAGTTTCTAACTCAACTTGATAAATTTTTTCATAAATCATTTTGTATAAATTAGCTCTTATTAATGATTTATCACCTAAAAATGAGTTTATTATTTTTGTTCCTTTAGTATCTAAATCATCCCACCTTAATGAGTCCTGCACACAATCAACTAAAAGTTGATTTACAGTTCTTTTAACATAATCTTCTTCTTGAGATTCAAGTGCTTTGTCATATTCTTTCTTTTCCTCAGGAGTTAGCTTAGCTGTATCGGTTGTATTAACTCTAACCTGAGGTATTAACGGATCTATACCTGTTGTAGGATCTTTTAAATTATCTAGATTTTTTGATAAACTTTGTTCTAATGATTTTTTATATTCACTAAGTTCATTAGGCTTTCCTAAAAATCCTATCATTTTATTTCTAATTTCAGTAAAATTTTCAACAAATAATTCTGTGTATTTGTTAATTCTTTGATCTAACAATTTATCATCAAAAATTTGATTTTGAATTTTTTGTACAAGAGCATAGAGTGGGGCAGTAGAGTTCATAGTGTCTGCCCTTACGTTATACTCTATAATATTATCCACTAATGAATTTTTATAATTTGGATCATAATGAAAAATTGAAATTGTGTTTATAGAATTTTCTTCTAAATTTTGAACTAATTTTTCACTCTTCCATTTTTTCATAACTTCTAAAATTCTATCAATAGATCCGCTAAATCTAATTTGCATATCCGATCTATTTAACTCTTTTATCCTATCTTCAATTAATAATGGTAGATTTCCAGTGGGTAATACATTGGACATTGGAAATTTACTAAAAGGTAAATTAATTGACCTATAATGAAATTTTGCTTGTTTTTTCTTTCTCTGTCTTAAAACATTGAAGTAAGCAGAGTTTGTTGCGTAATTAGATTGATCTGCATCAGACAAAGGATAGTCAAATGTATTTTGTGTTCCTACATTAGGAGAAGATCTAGGAACACCATCAATAGGGAGATAGTAGTTATCATACATAAAAGATTCAAATAAAACAATAGCTGGTTGACCTGTATTAGTTAGTAGAGGTATTGCTTTTTGATTTGCACCTTTAAAATTTTCATAAGAAAATAAAAACGGTAGAACTTTAGTTAATCTATAAAGATCATTTTCCTCTGTAAAAGATATTTTATAAGGAAAATCACCTATAACTTGCAACCTATTAGATAAAGAATTAGCAAATTCGTAAAAATCAATTTGATTTTTTACTTTTGGATTAGCTAAATTTTGTTGATTTTGTTGTTCTGAAGAAATTGTAAAAGTTAACAAACCACTTGCACTGTCTAAAACTTTTTGAGCATCTAATTCTGATGATAATTTATCAGCTTGTGGAGAACGGGGGGATACTCTATTTCTAATAGCGTTATAAAATCCTTTGTCTTGAAGTTTTCTTTCAAGAATACGATATAACAAATCTTTTAAATATTTTTTTATATCTTCCTCATTTATTGGTTTATCTTTATTAACTAGATCTCCTAATAATCCTTCTCCTTGAGGTAAAGATCTTTGTTTTAATATTTTCTTTAAATAGCTAAAAAAAGTTTCATCAACAAAAGATAATTGTCTATCAATTTTTATATTATCGAGCTGACCAGAATAAGCTGAAATACCTTTGGTTCGGAAAGATATCCCAAATATAGTTTTATCATTTTTGTATTGATTAAATAATTGTTCTAATAATGATTCTAAATTAGTATTTTTTGTTATTTCTTCTATTGCAGCATCTATTTTCTTATTAACTTCTTCTAATTCGTTTCTGTCTTTTACACTCAAAGATTCATATGCAGCAAATACATTAACTATGCTTGGAGCAATGCAATTAAATCCTAATTTATTAAAGAAAACTTGTAATAAATAGTAATCTGCATTTTTTAAAAATGGATTTATAAGATTTGGATTTTCAGTCGAAACTTGAAGACCTTTATAAACTGGACTTTTGGAAAACTTTAATTTAAAATAAGAAAACAATTTAGAAAAATCTGGGAGAACTAAGATAACTTCTTTTCCAGTTATAGTTTGAAATAATTTTTTTATAATATTTTTAACAACAACATCTATCTTTTTTGGTTCCTTTAATAAATCTTTAAAATCAATTTTTTCTCTTATTTGATAAAATTGACTAGGAATGTTTCTATAAGGAGAACTTGCTAGTTGAGATGGAGTATATCTTGACAAGTCTGCTAAATTTGATAAAATATTAGGATGCCCGGTACAGATAAATTCTAATTTAACTTGTTTGATCCCAGCGTACATTCCAATTTTTTTAGAAGATTGTGATACGGTTGCGGCATAAAACTGCGATACTATTGGATCTAGATATTCTCCATCTTCATTTATAAAAATGAAATAATAACTTTTTCCTATCAAATTATTTGTTAATGTTTTTTGAATGTTTTGTTCTGGGTCTGAGAAGCTATTCTCAGTTGGGAGATTAATTCCGTCTCCTGCAATTGATGATTTTCTAACCTCATTTATCTCACCTTGGTCTAAACTTTTAAGATCAGTTTCAAAAAGATTAGATGTATTTAATAATTGATTCCAACTTAATAAGTTATGAACAAAAGTTTCTTCTAAATCTGAAAAGTAATCATTTAATTTTAAAATTACCTTGTAGTTATCTTGACCTGCAGCATCACCATAACCTAGTGAGTATTCCAAAGAATCAAATATATAATATGAATTAGAGGAACTTTTACTTTCATCAAAAGGATTAAGAAGTAATGATTTTTTATCATCAATATCAAGGGAAACATCCTTTGATGACTTTGAATCATTGTTTATAAACTTTAATGCTGTTAAATAATTATTTGTAACAAGCACTCTGGGTGATTTAAATAAAGCTGGCATGATAATTAAAGATTAATATTAGGTATTAATATTATATCCCCTACATTAAGTTCATTAAACGGATCTTTTATATTATTAAAAGAACATATCAACCAATCATTTGTAGGTGTTCCATAAAAATAGTTTGATATTAAGTCTGCTCTGTTACCCATTCCAGAGGGTACTTTAAATTTTTTAAAACTTGTAAAATTTAAAGTTGAAATAAAATTTTGATAAGGAACAGAATTTAAAGAAGTTACTATGTTCTTACCTCTGTGAATTTTTTGTGAATACCCTATTTTGTAATGGTTAATATAACTGGGTTTATTCATCTTATGCCCTCACTAAACTGATTCTGTAGTTGTCCCTCTGCTCCCTCTGTGCTTGGTGGAGTTGAAATTTCTGGCTGAGATTCGGAGGTTGCATCGTTGCTCATTAATTCAATACCGTCAGTATTAGTTCCAACTGATCCAGCAGCGGCTCTCCATGCTTCTGGTGTTGCATAAAGAGTTAAAGATATATCAAAAACATTTGCCATGTGGGTAGGAACATCATAAGTTGTTTCCGTCGCTTCTTTAATTTCATAATTTAGTAATGCACATGGAATATGATAAAATACGGGACCATGTTTTAATAACACTTGTGTGCTTCCTGTTACATTTCCTTGAAAGAAATTTCTTAAATCAGAAAGCAATTCTGCTTCCGGGTTTGTTGGTCCCTGAATTTGTGAATTGTTTGTAGAAACTCTAAAAAATACGGACTCTCTTATTAAATAAATCCAACACAAACAAAGAGCTTGGGCTCTTTTATAATTAGTTTCTAATTGGTCTAGTGAAGGTAATTCACGATAGGCATATAAAACATTTTCGTTATCCCCTCCAAACTGCCAATTTTTTATCATGTCAGGTAATTCAGAAGTTAATTTTTCTTTATACTCTTTAATTAATTGATTTAATATATTAATTTTCTTTTTATATCTGGAATTAGCTTCTCCGTTTACTGACAATGGGTTTGAAATTAACGGAGGTACATTTATAATAAAATCATCTACAGATCCTTTACCCTCTTTAATCATCATCTCAGCTATGTGTAAAGGATTCAATCTAAATGAAACTTTTATATTTGCAAACTCTGTATGATTAAACATTATCATAGGAGTTGTTGATCCCGCTGCTGGGATTATCGAATAGTTTGCTCCTCTCTTTTCTTCAATTCTTGGATTCTCAAAGAAAGGCATTATTATTTTAGCGTTATCTCTTGTAAAAAGAAGATAGGAAAATTCCTGCAAATATCTTTTTATTGGAGGATGACCAGAATCATTTATTATTGAATTAAATTTGTTAATTACATTATCTTGTTCTTCTTTTGTGTTTCTTTTATCCCTAGTTCCAGCTAAAAGACCAGCCAGAGTGTCTTGCACTTTACTTAATTCTTCTTTTGCTTCAGTTAATTGACTTTGTAAATAAAAGTTTCCTTTATCATCTTGAGTTTCCTTAGCAATTTTATTAACTCGGAAATCTGCTAAAATATTAAAAACTGCATTACTATCTAAGACTCCCGGAGGCAAAACAGATCCTAGACTTAAAGAAACTGCTCTACCATTAACTCCTCCAGCTATAACTACTTGACCTTGATTATCACTACCTGTGCTAAAAAATCCATCTTCACTACCTACGATAGCAGCACCTTCATAGGCTGTCCCTTTTAGTTGATCTTCCGTGGCTCTTGGAGATCCATTTGCCGTAGCTGGGACTTCTTGACGAGGTTGAAGCCTGCTACCCCCGGGTAATTGAGTTGTTGCAGGTCGTGTTGGTTGAATAGGTAGAGTAGTAGCAGAGTCCGGCTGACCAAATTCTGAATAAGAAAATTTTTCAGATTTTTCTATTTGATAGGTAGGTTGTGGTGCTACAGTGTTTGGTCTAGGATAAGGATTTGCATTATATGCATTTGGATTATCTGGATTTAATCGGTCACGATTTGCGCTATAGTATGGATTATTTTGAGCAGGATCACTGTTTTGTCTTGGAGGATCCTGATAAGTTCTTCCATTTGTAGTTAATCTTTCTGGCATACTACTTTATTCCTTGATATTTTGTAGAATTAACATCTAATGACTGAACATATGACTGAACTCCAACATCTACTAATTGTTTCATTCTATCATTCGTAATTTCTTGCTTCGTCACCATATCATTTAATTTTGTTACGAATGCATCTTCTCTTGATAAGACGTATGAAATGTTTCTACTCATCATTTGCATGATTGAGTTTTGATTTACAGAATCCCTGAATTTTGTTTCGTTACTAGCTTTAAATGCATCTGTATTTTGTTTTGTTGCGTCAGTGTTTTCGTCAGTGGCACTGTTATTCATCGTAGCAAAAGTGCCTATTAATGCAGCACCAGTAAGTATAAGGCTTAATCCACCTGTTATAGCTGCAGCCCAAGTGCTTATTCCTATTCCAGCTCTTATTAAGTTACTGCTAGCGAATCTATGAGCAAAGGTTCCTTGAGTTACTGCTGCTGTTAAAGCATTTAATTGTGATCTATAAAAATTATTCTGTATTATTGTTGATAATATATTTGTCCCAAAAGAAGTGATCATAACTGCAAATTTAGCAAGAACTCCTATAACCAAAAGAGCTTTTCCTCCTATATTATCAAACATTTGCATAAATCCTGTAGCGACGTTTACTATTGATTGAATTAGCGGAGTAACTTGAGTAACTAGAGCTTCTAAAGAAGCTTTAAAGCTTTCTTGTAAATCTGATTGTTTCTTTAGAGCTATTTCATTCTCACTTAGATTACCCGTAAGAGCATTAAATAATTGAGTTGCATCTGCAACGGGTGCCCCTAACGAATTTAAAATGTCAGCTAATATAGCAGTAGTAGGGAGGTTACCCATTTGACCTGCCGCTCCAGCCTGACCAGCCATTGTTTGTGCAAAAGAAGCTAATCTACCTGTAATTTCCGTTAGAACAGCTTTTAGTTCCTGAGGACTAGAAGCTCTTTCCATTTGTCTTACTAATCCGGTTAAAGCAGGATCAACTGGAGCTAATTTCATTAATGTATCTGTTCTAGTAAGTGCATTAATTAAATTAGTTATTTCAGTTCTATTTCGTGTAAACTCCCCAAGCAATGGAGTTAAGTTTTGCATAAACTGTGCCCCAAATCCAGCAGTAGCCATTACGTTTTGATTTTGGACTTTGCTTAAACTTTGAATTAATTCGTCTGTCTTCACTCCGTAACGAGTTGAAGTTTCATCAACAACTTTACTTAAAACAATCATTTGTTGTGTTGATAATCCTAGAACGGTTGACATTCTAGTAAACTCACTTAACAACATCATTGTTTTCTGACCAGTCAAATCCATCTTTGCAGCTAGTTCTAATAGTGATTTATTGTTTCCTCTAAATCCTAAAGAATATAAAGTTGCAGCATTTTGTAAATTTTGAGTTGTGGATCCAACTATTCCATCAACCATAAATCCCATTTGTTGTTGAAACCCAGCTAAATCGGTTCCTAAACCAAAAAGAGTTTGTTCTAAATTTATGATTTTATCTGGTAATGATGCTATTGATCCAGCAACTTGTCCCAAAACAGAAAAAGTTATTTTTTCAATATCTATTAAATTAGGAATTGCTTTTTGTAGTGCTTGTGAAAATTTATCAAATCCATCAGTTACATAATTAAGTACTGAAATTATTCTTTGACCACGGAAATATGCTTGTTCATCAGACATCTCCGTATCTGGGGGATTAGGTTCTTGAGGGAGTAAAGGAGTTGGCCTTGGGAACAACTCAGGGAAGGGTGGTCTTAATGGAGAATTAGGAACTAACGGAGGTACTCTAGGCTGTTCTATTGCGGGTGGGGGAGCTTCTACATTAACTCTTATATTTCCTAAATCATCTACAATACTTCTAATTGAAGTATTTAATTCACTTATACTTCTAACCAAACCTCCACCAGTATTTCCACCTCCTAAAGACTGAACTATATTTTGAAGTGTTCCATTAATAATTTGCATTCTTTTAACGGCACCCTCAAAATTACCATGAAGTTCTTTTATAGTAGCAATGACTTTTATTGCTACTTCATCTACTTCAGTATTTTCAGTATTTTTATTTTTTCTAGCCATAATTACTCACTTCTTATGTAGGTTAGACTTCTGAAGTTCCTAACTTTATAGTGGACAAATAACTTATCCTACTTATATTAAAAGACCTAAAATCATTAGTTGAAACATATGACCTGATATTTGGGTTAGTTACTGCATCCGTAAAAGATATACTCATAGACCTTCCTTTGTTTTTGCTGGAAGAGTTCATAGAGTTTTCAATGCTATTCATGTACTTGAGTAGGGAATATACTGCTGTTGGGGTTTTTGTTTTAGTCATATCTAATACTTTTAAAAAGACTTCGTTATCTTTTGATATAAAGAATACTTTATCTGGGCCCTCTGCACCACCTACTACTAACCCAGTCCTGTTTGTAACTGATCCCTGTTCATCAGTATACTGGAACATAATAACAGATCCAGACTTTAAACTTAAGACTCTAGCGAATTTTTCCTTCATGTAGTCGTTAACTTTAACGACTTCGGAGGATTGTTTTATTATATGCTTTAATTGTTTATCTGATTGATTAATTGCATCTTGTTTTAATCTTTGTTCTAAAGCATTAATTACTGCATTAGTGTACTTATTAAACTTTATTTTGTTTATAGCTGTAAGTACAGAAGTATGGAATGAACGAACTACAGAGTCAAAAGACTTAACCAGTATCTGTTTAGCCTGACTGGATAAGAACCCAGCAGACTCAACAAGAGGGACTAAATCTCTTACAGTAATTCTTTTTTTCATATTTTTTCAAAAATAAAAATATTTTTGTTCCTTTTCTAACAGAAAAAGTCTATTCTTATATAGAATTAGAACACGATATGAGTAACATAGATGAGTACCTTATAGAGACTTTAGACTTAATAAACTATACATTAAGTGATAAATTTATAGAGAGATGGAGATATAGATTTAGTGAAAGATTCTTAAAACTATTCCAAACTAAGTTATTAGAATCTATTAAGAACCAA
>Ga0129333_10006322_pt1 | contig 11207 bp, 18 predicted proteins | sample CPB6_08_DNA_FD_94474 | JGI IMG/M metagenome (GOLD analysis project Ga0129333, IMG submission 94474) | Freshwater to marine salinity gradient microbial communities from Chesapeake Bay, USA - CPBay_Sum_0.6_0.8_DNA | ecosystem: Environmental > Aquatic > Marine > Coastal | place: USA: Chesapeake...
CACAGGCACAGGAGCACCATACGCACTAGGCGCACTAACCGCCCAACCAACACCCAAAAACAGCACCCAAGCCAAAAAACAAGCACTCAAAGCAATAGCCATCGCCAGCAAATACGACCCAAACACAGGACACCCATACCACACCCACCTACAACAAACCCGAAAACCCCAAAAATGAAACAACCAAACCACCCACACTGGAAAGATATACAAGAAAACCAACGCTGGCAACACAAAGCCAACTGCAAAGGCAAAACAAACCTAATGTTCCCCCAACACCACAAAGACATCACCTACATAATCAAAGCAAGAGAAATCTGCTCCACATGCACAGTACAAACACAATGCCTAAACGAAGCCCTCGAATACCACCCCATAGACATGCACGGAGTATGGGCAGGACTAACATCAAGACAACTAGCCGCAGAACAAAAACGAAGAGGCATCAAACCCATCCGACCATCCATCTCACAAATGTGGGACAACACCTAATGACAACAACAATCACCATAACCCTACTCACACTCATCTGGGCAACACTCGCACTAAACAAAAACAAACCCAAAAACCCACCCCACCAATGCAACTGCCCATACTGCGAATACAAAAACCAACACATCAAACCATAAACCCCAAAAAGTTCAACTTCGCAGGGTTTTTTGGTGGCTGGTTGTGTTTTGTTGTTGTTGTTTAGAGGCGGATGCCGCAGGTGTTGCAGTAGGTTTGTTTGTTTAGTTGTGTGGGGGTTTTGTTGCAGGTGGTTTGTCCGCAGGGTTGGAGGGTTTTTTGTCCTGTGAGGTAGTTGTGGATTGGTTGTAGTGGGTTTTGGGGTGGGGTGTTTTGGAGTGGGGGTTGGTTGTTGTGTTGGCGTATTTGGTTTGTTATGGCTCGTGTGACGAATTGTTGTAAAGTTTCTCCACAGTTTTGTGCTGTTTGGTTTAGTTGGTTTTTGAGTGTGCCGGGTATGGGGATGGTTAGGTTGATTGTGTGGTTGGGGTTTGCGGGTTTAGGTTTGTGTGGCATCGCGTTCGATTAGTGTGGTGAGGTATTCGGTTATTGACATGTCGTAGGCGTCTGATTGTTCTATTAGTTGTTTTTTTGTTTTGGATGGGATTCGTAGGGTGAGGGTTGTGTTTTGTGTGGTGGGTTGTTTGGCTGGGCGTCCTGTGCGTTTTTTCATTGTGTGGTGTTGTATGTTTCTGTGAAGTGGCGTCGGTCGTCGTTGGTGGATAGGTTTAGTCCGACTTGTTTGATGGTTGCTTGTAGTCGTGGATGTATGTTGTTCGTTGTGTGGGTTCCGCTGTTGACTTGGTCTCTTATGTGACAGTACTCGTTCCATGCTTGTGCCGCTGTGGGTGGGGTGTCAGGTAGTGTGCGCATGTAGGTGGCTTTCAGGTTCCCTGGGGTGGGGAGGAAGGTTTCGGTGAGGGATAACTTTTCTGCGGCTTTCAGGATGCTGTCTTTCGGGCAGTCTTTCAATATGCGTCCCCATGCTTCGTACAGGGTCGAGGGGTTGTGTGGGACTTCTTTGTTCCACATGGCGTAAACAATCTCAACGGTTGTAATAAGTTCTTCTTTTGTCATGGTTTTACTGGCTTTCCGCCACCGTCAATGTATTGGATGCGGTTACCATTCGGGGTCGGACAGGAATGCTTCCCGTGCCGCCTCCCGTGAGTCCCGTTCCCCTGCCATTGAGATGAACTTCTCGACATTGGCTGCTGACCTGAAGATGAGTTCGACATCGTTATATTTTTTTTGTTGCGGGTTGTTGCCCATGTGCCATTCGCTGTTGGTGATGCCGTTGATGGCTTGTTTGCAGGATTCGATGCCGTAGTCGTGGATTGCCCATCCGATTCGGATTGCTCGTTTATCGTCTAGGACGGCTTTTGATTTGGGGGCGACTGTTTCTTTCCAGTACGCGAAGACTTGTTCGATTGCTTCCGCGGATACTTTGCGTGCTTTTGCGGATTGTTGTCTTGTTTGTATGTGTTCAGGCATTTGTGTGAATACTACCTGAGGGTTTCAGTAAAGTCAATCTTGACAAAACATTTTTGTTAGGTTTCTAAAATATACGGACCGGCCGGACCAGTGATACAACTTTAAGTTACATACAGTAAACCTTGCATTCGTGGAAACCACGATTTAAGGTTTTACAACAGAAAGGTTAACCAAAGAGAAACACTTTGGAGGGGTTTGGGGAACCTTTTCGGTATCCCAAAATCCGTCGGCGCAGCACAATCAGGATTCGCCATTTTGGGCAAACCTTTACTCGATGCTCTTTCAACCCGGGTATCCGCCACCGTCAATGCTTTACTATTTCATTCGAGCATCAAGGTTGCGACTGACACTATATCAGGTCGGGACTGCTGCCGCAACCACCGTTCAGGGTGTGTGTATGGGGGGTGTATGGGGGGGGGCGGGACTGGTGGGGTGGGGTGCTTTGATTCGGGGCGGGACTTATGCTAGGTTGCAATTAGAAGATAGTCAGAAGCCCCCTTCGGGACTGTCTTGCTTTATGAACGAAACCACCCTCCGTTCATAACAGAAAAAGAATTGCCGGCTTGAGTTTCACCTCCTCAAGCCGGCAATGTCTTTACTTTTTGCGGCTTTACGCCACCGTCAAACTTTTGAATGGTCTTCTACTTCAACCCACTCACCGTGTAAGTCTTCGTCAATATCGATACTGCGTTCTTCTTCTGTGTTGTTAATCGGATGTTCTTTGCGCCATAGTTTCATAATTTCCTTCTTCGTGTAATACAGATACATGTGGTTATGGTGATGTCGTCCATCGCAATCAAGTTGGTAATATCCTGTCGTTGTTTTTTTGATGTCTTTTTCTGTTGGTCTCATCGGCTTTCCTCCACCGTCAATGCTTTAGAAGGGGGTTTCCCAATCCCCGTCTTTGAATTGTGAAAGGATTTCAAACGCGACACTGCGTCGATACATCGCTTCAGGGGTGAGAACAGGCCACTGTTCTGCTGGAGTTGCTCCTACTCCCGTGAAATCTTCTAACGCTTCTTCTTGTCCACATGGTGAACACACCATCCAAACAATTGAGTCACCTTGTATTGACCTGCTGTTTCGCGACACTGCCCCTGGATATTCACCCCATTGCTCATTATTGGGGACTAATCCTTCACATCGTGGACATATGTTCTTCGTCATCATTCTGTGCATGACTACTTCTGCTGACTTTTTCACGACACCTCTTTCTGTAGTGCTCGAACCTTGCGTTGATGTTCCATCTCTTTGATGCGTGTCACCTCTACCCGTTCCTCTGCTGTGCTGAGTTCACCCTCAAACAGTTCAATGATGCTCGGTAGATGGAATTGTATTTGTGTTTCTAGTGCTTGCAGTAACTCTTGCATGGTTGTGATGCCATCTATTTTGAGTTCTGTTTTGTTTGATTTACCTGAATGAGTCATTTTGAGGAGGTTTCCTTTTCGTGTTCTCGTCAGGGATAGTTTTATGTTTGCATTTATCATTATTGTTTATCTTTCTGTGTAGGTTTATGTTTATGTTTGTGGCTTTACGCCACCGTCAATGCTTTATATCTTGTTTTCTTCCAAGTAATCGTTTGCTGCTTTCATGCCGACTTGAAGTATTTTGCTGATGGGGAGAAATGATGCCAACAGGTCACCGTAGTTTTCCCCGTTTTTATCTATTGAGTCTCTCACCATTTGTTCAACTAAATCACCGTTGAACGCGACAATGATTTGACCGTCCCATCCTGTGACTATCGGTTCGATGCTTTCTTTATCTGCGAACCCCTCTGAGGGTGCTGTGATGAATGTTAACTCTTTGCCGTCCTCATTTATCATTCGCATCATGACATCAGGGTCGTCGTTAGTGAATTCAAACCCGTCGGGATACATATTTTCCATTTTACCATCTTGCTTTCTGTGGCTTTGCGCCACCGTTAAAGTTTTGTATTACAGCCACTCCGTTTAGAAGTGGTAGTCCCACACGACCAAGAACTGTTGGTCGGGGTTTTCTTTGATGCGTTTCTCGAGTGAGTCTGTTGATGTTTCGTGTTCAACTGTGTCAAAGAAGTTGGTGTCTGAACCAAACTTTCCGTCAACGAGTGCCATCAGTTTGTTTGCCCTAAACACGGTTAAAGACTTGTCAAGTAGTTCGTCTCTTTCCTGTTGGGTCATTTTGGATACATCACCTTTGAAATTACTCCAAGAGTATTCCTCATTTGTCACTAACTCTTTAAGGGAAACATCCCCAATTTTTTTGAGGTAGTTTTGTTTTGTTTCTTCGATATATCCAACGAACTCATTTACTGTTGCCATGAACAGTTCAGGGTTGTCGGTGTATTTTAGAACTGAGTTGGGGACTTTGTCTGACCAACGCCCACCATGCTCGTTCCAATCTGACCATTGCGCGTTGTATTCGTTGAATGATTGAATTTCTTCAACTGCTTCTTCTGCGCTGTGTGCTTCGCAAACCAACACTATTCCTGTATGCATTTTATTTCTCCTATGTTTAGTAAATATCTATTACAGTATTGTAATAGGCGTGGGGGTTTTACGCAACCCCTGCACGCAACATTGTTTCAATTTCTTTCAACGGTTGAGGTGTGAAAGATAGGTCTCTCTCAACTGCAGGGACACCGTTGAACACGGTGACATTTGCTAGTTCAGAAAGAGAGAAGTATCCGTATTCAACTTCAAACCCTTTCACGAGACCAAAGAACATATCCACCCCGTCAAACTCCAACACATACCACGACCAATTCGAGTATGGGGAGAAGTATTTGACATAGACAGTCTTGTCTTCTTTCGGAGTTTCCTCCGTGTCATACAACTTCGGTATTTGTTTCTTGATGTCTTCAGTCATCAACTTGTGACGACGCAGACCTTCGTTTGCTTCTTTCATTACTTTCCTCCTGCTGTTTGTTTGATTTGTGTTCTGAGATGACCGACTAACGCTTCTAATTGTTGCTCGGTTGCAATACTTGACAACAACCCGACAACAAACTCTGTGGAGTTGTTGCCCCACAGATATCTGCTGTATTCCACGATTGTCTGTTCTAACTCTGTTCGTGTCATTGCGACACAGTGGATATTGCTCATTATGCTCCTATTTTCTCTTTGAGTGCTTCTCTGAAGTCTGACGGAACTGCAAGGATTGCTTGCTCATACATCATTGCTTCAATACTGCAGAGTTCTTCTGCTTGTTTCTCGTATGCTTCGTCGTAATTTGACTCGTCTTCGTTCACATCAAAAGACGGGTATTCACATGAAAGACTCGTCAATTTGTCGCCGTCCATAATGACATCAGACCCAACGAACGCCATTCCACCTTCCTCGAAAAAGTTCACAAACACGAGATTTGGGAACTGTTTGGATATGTTGACGAGACCTTCCGTCATTGGTGACCATGCTGTCGTATAACTGAACACGAGTTGTTTCGCCGATTGGTGAACGAGTGCGACATCATAGTCGCCCCATTTAGTGCCCCAATTACGGTTGCACCACCCATACCAATCGCTCACACCATACTTCTTAATCATCTCAGGTCGTTCCGTGAAGTCTGCACGACATTCATAAAGTTCTGCAGGACATGGGAACAAGTTCTTCACGATTGCGTATTGTGATTTGTCGTCTTCGTGTTGGACGGAAACTTTTTCGAGGAAGGTTGTTAGTTCTTTCTCGTCTCCGACAATTGTTAGTGTGTTATTGCATAAGTTTGGCATTTCTATTTCTCCTTAGTTTGTCTAGTTGTTTATGTTTAGGGTTTCCCCCTCACCCAAATAATAGGTGAGGGGTGTGACAGGGTTTTAGAACTGTCGTGGGTCTACAGGGACGCCGATTTCAAAAGTGATTGCTGAGTCTTCTTCCATGAATTGGACTCCTTTTATATTGTCATACCAACTGTCTTTGTCTGCTATGACAATTTGAGTGTCGGGGTCTTGCCCCTCCAAGAATTCAAGTAGTTGTTTCACGGTCATTATGCCGTGTTTTGATTTTTTGTATCCCATTTGCGTTTTCATTTTTATTTTCCTTTTCGGTTTGTGATTAAACGGTGATTTCGATAGATACGGTCAAAGATTGACTTTGTCCCACATGTTGTGCATCTGTAATGTCCTGCAGGTGCAAGACATCTCCAATGGTGTTTGTTTTCTTTACACACTGTTTTCATTATTTTGCCCCTTCGTATTTGATTGCTGATGTTGTCTCTTTTAGGAAGTTATCCCACGCAGAAACGAACTCGTCACCATGTTTCTCAAACATGATTGTTTCGCCTTCTGCGTCTTGTTCGCAGACATACATGAGTTGTGCCATGCGTGCTGTCGCTTGAGAAAGATGACTGAATTTTTCTTCCCAAACATTCGCAACATAGTCGCCCCAAATGAGAACGAAATCGTTGTTCCATTCTGCGTCAGGGTCGGTTGAGATAATGAACATCTCAACGGTGTCCGTCTGCAATTCAAACAAGATGACACTCTCAGGGTGGTCTTCTTTTATTCCTGCTTTAAGTAATGACATTATTTTTGCTCCTTGTGTCTAATAGTTTTAATAACTTGTATTACCAATATATAGGGTGTTTATATAAATTGCAACCATTTAATTAAAGAATTCTTTTATTAGGTTTTCGTCCCCCAATACTTGAGTTTCTTCGAGGACTATCTCGTCCTCAATCTCGGTCGCTAAACGCCCTACTTCCTTCTCAAGAAGGTCATATGCCTCCTGCATACTGCAGGTCACATACTCCCAATAGTCGTCCTGTTGCTCCTCAAAAGGGGTCTCAAGAACCCTTTTAACGAGACGAGTCGCCAATGCGTTCCTCAATTGGTTGAGTTGCGTATAGGTCAAGGTCACAGTGACTATATGTTCATTGTTTTCATTAAGCATGAATTCCTCCTAGTTTGTTGAATGCTTACACATCTATAACGGAACGAACCTGTCAAAGTGTGCACTCAGAAACAAGAAATCTTTTCCCCATATTCATACACGCAGGGTGTGACAAAGTCGCCTCCCTGTGGCTTTCCTCCACCGTCAAACTTTCGGGGAGAAGACAACAGGTCAAAGGGGTCGAGAACGCATCAGTCCCGATACGAAGAATGGACAGAAGACAGTCCCGACATTCAATAAACATAAGCGGGGCTGTGCTAGCGAACAGGTGTTCGCGGGGCTATTCTTCAGGTATGACATCTTCGAGAGACGAGCGGTGGGGGGAACATTTCTCCGCACTTCAGCAATACACATCACGGGTCGGAACTTCAATGACCCCGACAACTCATGTTGAACTATTCAACGGCAAGAACATTGCGATTGGTGCGTGGGTCGCATACAACCGTCAGCGTCAGCGAGCAGGGACTCTGCCTCGTGAGCGTGAACAGGCGTTGTCTGCGCTCACAGGTTGGAAGTGGGATAGGCAACAACCTGGCAGACGATACGACAAGAGCCGTGACGCTTTGATTCTTGAACGATACTCTCAAGGTGTGTCAGCAAAAAAATTGGCAGACGAATATGGTTTGTCTCGTCAGCGTGTTCATCAAATTATTAAACGCAAAGTGAGCAAATAATTTTGTCTAGTCAGTCATGGAAGCGTGGTGAGCGAAAGAGCGTAAACGATTTTCGTCCACCTGTTGTCCCTGACGAGATAGATGACGACAACATTCGAGGGAGTGATTCACCTATGAGATTTTTTACTGCGCTGTGGGGATTCATCATGCTCACATCTCTTTACGCTGTCGGATTCTATTTCGGTCTCACCGCTATCGGTCTTGACTCTTTTGAATACTCGGACGCTGTAATCGTCTCTGCGTGCTTCGTTTTTATCAGATACCTTGACCAAGTGATACTCGAAAGACCACGCAACAAGCGTTAAAAACACTACACGGCGGGCAACCGCAAGGAGACGGTCGCCCGCCGTTAGCGGAGCGAACTAAAGGGTGAAAGGAGAAAAGTCCCTTCATTGCTCTAGCATTCAGAATAACACATAGTGTTGTGTCTATCTGAAGCGATTAGGAATTACCCTAATCGCTTTCCCATTGCTTTGAGATAAGTTTCTTTCCACTGTTGCGGATACCAACGCTTCGGTGTTTTACCTAACTTAAGTTGTTTAAGAACTTCAATACCTGACTCTATGTTTCGTGCCATGAATACTTTGTTCTTTAACGCTTCTTTAATGCAATCCATTGCGAGTAGGTCGTGGTATCCACCCCAACTGCCGTTGCTTCCAAGACCGTGAACTGCACCGTCAGTCACCCAAACAATCGGAGTCATTGAACTCTTACGCTGTTTGATTGCCCAACGGATTGCTTCGCCGTCCACACCGTTGCCACCGTTGCGCTCAGGAAGTTTGTCCACCATTTTGCCGTTCTCTGCGAGAACCAAAAGATTGTCTTTGACATTTTCTTTGTCTGCAGAATACATTGCAACAGTGCAACCTGGTGCTTGCTCTGTGATGTCCATGATTTGTTTTGCGTTCAATGACATTGAACCTGAACCGTCAATCAGAACAATACCGCCGTTGCCACGCTTAGTTTTGTCAAACACTCGCTTCTCAGGGTCTACGAGTGCGTTGCCAATCCTTCGAGGGTTGCGACCTATCGGTGACGCAATACGCTTGCGACCAAGACCACCTTTTGCTCTGCGTGTCATTGGTAAATGCTTCACTTTGAGTTTTGCCCATTGTGGAACAGAAGTTGGTGACGCACCACGCTTAGGTTCAATCGGTTTAATGTCTTTGTGTATGTCGTTTGCTTTTTTGTTGGTTGCTTGATTAACAGGTTGTCCGTCTTTCTCATCTTTCTTTTCACCCTGTTTATCGTCTTGTGCTTGTCCTGCACCTTGCTTCTCGCTGACAATTTCCTCTTGAGGTTCAACATCTGCGAGACGCTCAACCCACTCTGCGATTCGCTCAGTGTGCGAGAATCCCAACGGTGCAAGACCACTTCGAGGGTCACGCTCAGTAGAACCGAGAGTGCCTGTCTTGTATGCCTTGTCCATTTCTTTCTCAACACGCTTCACAATGCTTCGGAGAGTAGTTGCCCACGCTTTATTGACTCTGCGAACACCTGTGAGGAAGTCTTTGCCACCGCCACAGTGTGCATAACCAACCGCTGTGATAACACAACTTGACCAATCTTTGCGTTCTGCCATACGCATACCTGCTGAAAGTTCCGAACCGTCACCCAAGATGTCGGTATCAAATCCTGCTTTGCGAACAAGAAAGTTCACACGAACTTCCTCAACCGCTTTCATTGCTGTATCGCCTGCGATATTACGCTCAATCCACTTCGGATAATCGTGTGCAGGTGAGATTCGTGCGTGCATCATTTCATGCGCTCGGATAACTCGGTCTACTTGCTCGTCACCCACAGGGACAACCATTTGACGACCGATAATGTCGGTGTATGGTTTGCCTCGAACGGGTTTGCAATCGCCAATTAACCAATCGCCTTGCTGATGTTTTGATATGTCATTACGCCCCAACATCTCGGGGAGTGGAAGTATTTTTACTTGCTCTTTCATTTTTATTGCTCCTTGATTTGTCTAGTTGATTTAATTTTGTCGCTTGCTTATGGCGACTTACTTACACCCCCCACTTTAGGTGAGGGGTGTAGTGAGGTTAATTAGACCGCAACCTTATTGATTGCGATTGCGTCCATGAAGGACTGTGCCTGCGAACCGAACACAAGTCGTGCAGATTCGAGGTCACCCAAACTCTTGCGGAGTTTGTCAAACGCAAAGAAAGTGCGGAGTGAGATTCTGCGCTCACCTGCGTCTGCCATACGGACTGCGTATTCACGCAAATCTGCTGACAATTTCTGCAATGCGTCAGGGTGTGGTTGGTTGATACGGATTGCCACAGGGAATCTGTCCTTGAGTGCCTCAGGGAGTTCGTCCATGTGTTCAATGTTGGTTGTCATCACAACCGAGAATCCGTCTTGCGGACGGACGAGACGACCGTTGTCAGGGTTTTCCCACTTTGCCGACTCAGGTGAGTCAGTCATTGCGAGAAGTGTTGCGAAAACATCACCACCTGCTTTGTCAATTTCGTCAATCACGAGACGACCACCTCGTGTGCCGTCACCTTTCCACGCCTTGATTGCAGAACCTTCGCTCCACGACCAACCGCCGTCACCGTTCATTTTGTAGTGACCCGTGACATCTGCGTTCGTCATGTCCTCGGTGCAGATAAGTCGCCATGCCCCTGCGGTGACATCACCGTAGTTGAGACCTGCGAAAGTCTTGCCTGTGCCTGGAACTCCGAACAGAATTAGTCGGTCAATTCCTGCGTTGAGTGCGTTCTCAACATCTTTCCAACATTGCGGTAAGTCTTGTCGGACTTCTTGCTTCTTAGTTGCTGTAGTCATTTTTATTGCTCCTTGATTTGTTTAGTTTGTTTATTTGGTTTACTTGCTAACAACACCACTATATTCGAGGGGTGTTGTAGGGTTGTTTGTGTCAGGGTGGTTGCCCACCCCAACACGCTTCCCATAACTATTACGCAACTTTTCGTGCGTTCTGTGCGGTTGCTTCCTCAGTCGCTTTGCTCAAGTCGTAGACACGCACCGCTTCAACAGAGGTGAAAGTCGTGACTGCTTCTGCAATGTCGCTCTTGATGTCACCAAGTTCTACTGCGGACTTGAACTTCTTGCCGTCCACTTCAACCTTTGTGATTTTCTTGAAAAGTTTGTCAGAGACAAGACCTTTCAATGCTTCAACCGAATACTTTGCTCGGTCGCTTTTGACAATCATTACTTTTTGGTCATCAACAATGTTGAAGTCCACACCGTTTTGTGAGAACGATTGTTTCATGATTGCTTCTGCTTGTGCTAACGCTTGCTGTGCAACTTCAACCGCTTGTCGTGCGGAAAGATATTGCTTTGTTGCTTCTGTGATTTTTGCTTTACTCATTTGTATTGCTCCTTGTATCTAGTTGGTTTATTTCTTGACACCACCATTATCGCTTAAGGGTGTTGTAGAGTTTCCCTCACTCGAACCTGTTGGTGTTTAATACTTTTAATGCTTGTCTCTCATGATAGTAGTTAGTTTATTAAATTGCAACTATTATTTTGAAAAACTTTTTGTGGATACCTTTCCGTGAATCGGTATCACCCCACAACCTAGACGAGGGGTGTTGTAGGGTTTCGCTCAACACCAAACACCTGTTCGCCCCACTCCCCACCCCCGCTATCCGCCACCGTCAAACTTTCGGGGAAGCCCGCCGTGAAACAACAGGCG
>Ga0129333_10006323_pt1 | contig 11207 bp, 16 predicted proteins | sample CPB6_08_DNA_FD_94474 | JGI IMG/M metagenome (GOLD analysis project Ga0129333, IMG submission 94474) | Freshwater to marine salinity gradient microbial communities from Chesapeake Bay, USA - CPBay_Sum_0.6_0.8_DNA | ecosystem: Environmental > Aquatic > Marine > Coastal | place: USA: Chesapeake...
TATTTTTTCTTCATCTATTTCTGAAGCTATACCCTTTTCTATACAGTTCATCATTTTTTCTTTTTTGATAAATGCTGCACAGTTTTCGCATTTCATTGTTTTAGCTTCTTCAATAGATGTTTTAAATAAATCTGCTTTTTGCTGCCAAAACTCTGGATTGTTTAATTGTGGATTAGCTGGTCCATAATTAGCTTTTTCAACGCATATTTTCCTATTAGCTAAGTTCAGACTAATATCTTGCGTTGCGGGGGGACACTCAATATTAGTCTGAACCGAGTCTAAGAGTTCTTCTGCTCTGGATTTCATAATATTTCTATTCTTCTCTAATTAGTATTGGGCTAATAATGGATGGTGGTGCTGGTGGAAGAGTATCGCTAGCCACGAATTCAACTATTGATGGCTCACTTACATTTCCAACATCATCTACATCTACTAATGATAGTAATACATGGTCGCCTTGATCAAAAGTTTTTTCTCCAAATTTTACGGTATCACCAGAATGAACATCTACCGTTACTAAAGTATTATTTACAGTAACACTTAATCTTCTTTCTACAACATCTGCATCTGTTGGAGCCCCACATGTTATTTCATATACTAATGCCATTTTATCTCCTTTAATTTTTTTTGAGTATCGATATCTAATTTCAGATGGTTGTTTTACTATGTTTAGGGAAATGATATGATATAATATAGCATATAGTAATATAACATCAATATATGCTAGTAAAATATAAAATATCATTTTACCACATTCTGCAACTCCAGTATCGTGCTTTCCATTTAGGACCAGGATTATCACAATTATGTCTAGCTCTAAAACTCTTGCGTCTTTCTGGAATATTCTTCTTGATAGTCATATTTGGATCACCAAATCTTACAATGACAACATTACCACTTTCATTCTTGGTATAGACAGCAAACTTTTTTGGTCCTCCAGGAGTTCTAAATGGTTTATTTAGAGTTACTTTTCGACCTTGATATTCTTCTGCTTTACCCATAAAGTTTAATCTACGACCATCTTTTTCGTAAGTTCCCTGTCTATTGTAAGTATAAACTTCACCAGTTTGTGGATCTTCATACTTATATTTTGCTTCTGTTTCTACTTCTGGTTCTTCTGTTTCTAATTCAGATGGTTCTTCTACTTCTTCACTAGTATACTCATCTTCATATTTACCGGGTTCATAATACTTTACAAAGTCATATACATTTTGCACATATATTTCAGCTTTAGAAATCATATCTTTTGTCCAATCTTGAAATGAAACTGGCAAAGATATATTTTGTAATCTCATAACAATTTCCATTAGCTGGTCATTCATTTTCTGAATCTGTTCTAAAGCCATTGTATCGCCACTATCTGACTGTGCCTTTTTCCAAGATTTTGGATCTGGCCTATCTGGATCTCCAGGTTTTGCCGGTTTATAATTTTTACCCATTCGTTCTTTCTTCTTGCGGATATTATCCCATAGTCCTGGTTTTTCTCCAGCAATATCCCACTCTTCTGTTTCTTCACCAAAGTCTTCGTATTCTGCCGTAGCTGGAACGTAAAAATTGTCTTCATTTAATTCTTCTTCGTATCCATAATTTTCTACTTGCATCTTAAAGTCAGCAGCTTCTACACAGCCACAGTCAGCAGTAGCTTGATCCAAACAAATAGCTACTCTTTGTTTGTTGTCTGGATAATCCTTTTTCATTACATTATCACCCATACATCTGCTAACAAATGCTTGCTTGTCTTCATTTTTACGTTTCTTGGGAAGTGGCATAGTTTTCTCCTATTTCAAAATAGCCTTTTTAGCTAGGTCGAATATAATATTAAGATTATTTTCTGATACTTGATTCTTAAAATAGTTATAAATATCGGTGATCATTTGGTGGTCTGGATCTCTAGTAAGTTCTAGCCATCCAATAAAATAGTTCCAAATTCTATCTTCCAGATTTAATGGATATTTGACTCCTTCAGGGCGACCAAATCTGTGTATCCATTTAAAATCTGGCAAACAAATGGCTTTACCGCCTAATTGTCGGAATTTTTCGTGAATATAGCCTTCTTCTCCACCAAAGCCTTTAAATAGATCATTAAATCCTACCCAATATTTAGTCTCACAAGAGAATACACCTAAACCCTGCATTGGTATCTCAAATGGAACCCCTTTTTGCATATTTTCATGGTCAGTATCCCATTGTCCATACATATTACCACCCCAGGTGGGTTTAAAATGGGTGGCACAGGATTTCATATTATCATACAATAATGGGCCATGTATAATATTCTTACAGTCTGGATTAGCCGCATAATACCTAATTAATACATCAAAAGCTCCAGGAACAAATAATACATGGGAATCCATAGAAACTGTATATTTACCACTAGATTGTTTAAATATCTCATTTCTTACAGATGTGCTTTTTTTGTCAGTATATGGAACATATTTTACATTCTTAGCCCAGCCTTGTACAAAGCTCTGTAAACAAGACCCATGCTTACTGGTTGGATTGTTATCGATGATAATAATCTCAGCATCATTAGATGAGAATATATCATGATATAATTTTAATGATTGTATGGAGAAATATGCTCCATCAAAATCATCATATGTTGCCATTCCTACTGTTAATAATTTATTCATAAATCAACCTGGGGCCGAGTAAAAGCCAATATTAAAATCTGATTTAGTTAGATCAGTTACTGTCTTTTGCATACCATTATTCTTTAAATAATTATCTACATATTGGCACATGTTAGTGTCTGTTTCTTGCCACTTATTTTTACAGTAATGACATAACTTAGTACATTTCCAATTATTGCGATCTTCAGATATTGGCTTTGGATTATTATTTTTTTGAATATCCTGAAATCTAACCTTTAACATTTTAAGAAATCTGTCATGATCGCTACTATCGAAGCATAATGAAAATGGCCCGCCATCTTTGATAAAGAAGATTGACATAATACTTTGCTTGTAATTTGGATATAATTTAGAAAGAGCATAATTATACAATAGTAGTTGTGGATCGGAATTCAACTTCTCTATTGTCTTTTCTTCTCCTGTTGCCCAATCTAATCGTTTGCCAGTTTTCCAATCTACAGCTTCTATGGTGTTGTCATCAATTTTAGTAACTAAGTCTATAGTTCCTTTAATAGCCAATTGACCCTTTATCTTTTCTCCATTAATCTCATATTCATAATGAGCCCAATCTTCATCAATTGGAATGTCAAAATGAGGTTCGGCATCAATAATGCTTCTATTCCTTGGATCAAATTGTCCATTATTAAAGTTTAATGTATCCCATACTAATTTTCTACATTCTTCTTTATCACCTTTGCTGAATGAATGTTCTGAGTGCTTGGTGTAATAATCAAAACTTTTTTCTAGTAAATCATTTGGTAGTGTACTAGATAATAGTTCTGATCTATCTACTACAATTTTGCCAACAGCATCATCATTTAAAATTAATTTCTTAGTTCTAGGAGAGGCATTTTGTAATTCTTTTTTAAGTCCAGCCAAGCACTCCATTACTTTATGTACTATAGTTCCAAGTTCAGCTTTTTTTCCAGAAGTTGGATAATATCCTAATACATATGTAATAAAGTATTGCATTTGACAATACGCATAATTGTTATAAGATGACGATCTAATATATGTTACTATCATATAATTCCCCACAGGTGTTTAATGCTATCAAGTTTATTAGATAGTTCATCTAAAGAACAATTATCATTATCTAATATATGATCAAATGTATTCCAATCAAATCTAGATTTATCTAAAGATGATTCCGATTCTGATGTACTGCTGTATACATCTCTAGTCAAACGAATAACAATACCACCATATTTCTTAATAATATCTACTTCATTAGGAAATCTAACATCTGGTATAATTGCTACTTCGCTTTGTTCTTTCAAGATTCTTTTAAGTGCAAATTCACTCCATGCATTATGATAGATTTTTCTTACTACCTGAGTACCAAAATACTCTAAAAATTCTCTGTGAGTCATAGGACCAGTTTTATTATTATTATCTGGCATAGATTCCCACTGTAGATCAGTTAGTTTATTCTTTTGTGCATCGCTACCATAAACATTCTCAGCATTTAGGTTAAATAAATTAACACACATTTCTTTTAGTGGATCTGCAAAGTGGTATGTTTTAATATAGGGCCACAATTCTCTTTCTGCATACTGTATAAATTGATCATCTTTTCTTGTAACGTCGAATATGCCATATCCAGTATTATTATTCTGATCATTAGTTTGTACTATTAGTTGACCATCTGTATCTAGATAAAAATCTTGGATCATACCATGCTTGATTAATACTGTACCATTAATATAGTTTGCGACTGTATTTTTCCCAGCCTGCTTCCTACCAGATATACCTATTATTTTAGTCATCAGTATGTTCCCTTTAGTTTTTCTAATATTTCTACTATTTCTTCTTCTGACATTTCGCCAACATCTTTGGATAACATCTTTGGAAATGTTAACTTGAAGCATCGTCCAAGTTGTCTTTTGATTTGTACTTTTGATTCTCTGCCTGCTTGATCATTATCAGTTAAAATCACTAGATGAGTTATTGGTAGATTCAATAATTTATTTTCTTGTTCTTTACTAATAGTTTTACCAAATATACTAACAGCATTGATTACTCCGTGTTCATATAGTTTCCAAACGTCGCCTTGACCTTCTACAATGTATAAGCATGAAGTCTCTATCGCTTTAGCTATAGCATTATGGTAATTATAGAAGAAATATCTTTTGTCAAATCCTTTAGGATAAATTAGAAATTTAGGAAGTTTATACTCTTTTGTTGATCTTCCTATTAATCCAACTATGTGTTCACCAATATCGTCATAAATAGGAATAATTGATCTATCTCTTAATAGTCCACTAGTTTCTGTGCAATCTCCAACGCGAAAGAAATCTAATGTTGATTGTTTAAAACCTCTATCAAGAAAATATTGTGATGGGTAACTGATTTGATAGTTATATTTAATTGCTTTGGGAATAAAACTTGGTTCTGTCTGATTGAATACGTTTACTATGCTATAGTACTCATCATCGTGATCGTCTACAGCATTATTTGTTGATGTCGGAGTATTTTGTATCTTTAATAGACTACAAGCCCATTTTAGTGCGTCTTTGAATTCAACCTTCTCATTTGTTTGTAATGACAAAGCCCCTATAATTAATCCAAAGATATCATTTCTAAATTCTGACTGACAATCTCTTGTCCAGCACTTCCATATGCCTTTTTGTTTAGAGAATGAAAAAGCTCTAGGATTATCACTGTGTTCATGTACCGGACACGTTGAATAAATATTGTCATTAAAGACTTCTGTCTTCATTCCAAGATTTTGGAATATAAGTTCAGCATTATTATTAAGCTGATTCTTGAGATGCTTCAAGTCCATTTTGTATATTGATCTTTATTAGTGCATCAGATGATATTAAACCAGTATCACCAACTGGCTGATTTTTAAATTGATTTCTAGTTTTCAACTCTATTAATTTTGCATAAGAACCCTGCATTGTCATATTGATATAATCACCATCATCTAATCCAGCACCATGCCTACACACTATAGGTACTAGCTTTCTATTGCCAGCATTTGGCCCATCCTCTGCTAATTCTTCGGTTGATTTTGTCTTGAATATAGTGAATGATGTACAAAGCCATATTAGTCTATCAGAACCAGATACAGCATCTGTACTTTCTTTTGTTATACCGTCACGATTAAGCTGTACGAATGATAAGCATGGAATATCTAGATTAACACATAGATTATGCAATGATGTGATTTGAAATCCTAATGCTTGATATTCCTGTATATTATTAGTAATAGAACTAGATGACATTAATTTTAGATAGTCATATATGATCACGCAATCCTTGGTTTTGCCACTGTCATCTGTTTTTACCTCATGAACTACCCACCTCTTAATCATATTTAGTATTTGTTCAAATGGTTTACCAGCAACACTAATATAATTATATGGTATTTTAGATAGTAAATCTATAGCATCTTGTACTTTATCATATTTCTCTTTGTCGCTAGCAAATTTACCAGTAGCAATTTCATTGATTGGTATGCCACTAATATTTGCAAGTAATCTATTAAGATGGTCTTCTTTACCCATCTCTGTATCTAGCATTAATACTGGAATATTTTTAGATGCTACTGACAAAGCAACATTATCGGCAAATACAGATTTACCAACCTTTGGTCTAGCCGCTACTAGATCAACACACTTTCTTCTTAAACCTCCACCAATAGCTTCGTCATAAGTTTTAAATCCGGTAGGAATACCAATAATATCACATTTATTTTCTATTAAGAAATCAACGTATTCTTTGACATTCTCACCTATTCTCTTTGGACTTTCTCCTCCATCATCTTCGCGTAAAAATTCTGTTACTGGATTTTCTAGAATTTGTACAATATCATTAATGGATTCTGTTCCAGATATATTATCAATATCTCTTGAGATTTTATGTGTGAGTTTCTTTATCTTTCTTGCAAACTCAAACTTTTTAATCTGAAGTCCGAATGAAAATATATTCTCTTTACTAACTGGAAAGTTAAATAAAGATTTGATATACTTTAATTCTTGTGCTGTATTAATTGAGTCTAATAGATTCAGACTAGTAGCTGATGATAAGATGGAAGCCGCGTCTATCTTCTGCTCTTTGTTAAAAATATCTTTTAAGCACTTGAATATAATTTGATTATTCAAATGACCAAAAGAATCTTCTGTAATAAAGTCTGCTATTGATATGTAACCATCGATACCGTGCTGGACTAATCCAGCTAGTATTGCTCGTTCTGCACCAATATCTGATAGTTTATCTTCCATTATTTCTTTCCACCGCACTTGTTACATCTATAATACTCGCCGTATACATATCGTGCATCAACCTTAAAACTTTTGCCACAAACATGACATTCGATATTAGACTTTTTTGGTGCTTCTTTGCGTCGTGGAGTACGTTCACCATACTTTGTTTCTATATCCCTATCTTCTCCTGTATCATGCCATTCATTCTTTCTAGCTTTCACGGGTTCTTTTCTCCTGTTTATTAATTTACTATCTGTTTTATGGATTCTGAAATCTTCGTCTACGTTAGAAGTAGATTGATTATCGGTATTAGCATCCTCTGCTTCTTTATTATTTGTAGATGATACTAATGCTTCAAACAACTTCTTCTTTTGTTCTTCTGTTAATGAATTAATGAAATTATTCATATCGGTCATGTGCGTTTTCCTTTTTCTAGTAGAATATCTGCCCTGCGTTTTAGTTCATATACTTTACCATCTAATGAGCATAGTCTAGCTTCTGCTACCTGTCTCATATTTTCTAGTGATGATGCGTATGAATTTGATTGAGATAGTATATGTTTTTTAGACTCATGCTTGGTATATTGGCCGAACTCATCATTATGTTTTACAATCAATTTTTCCATTTGATCATTACACCAATTTAACGCTACCTTATTTTTATTAATTTCATCTTGTAGATATGTAGCATAACCATATAACAAATATGCAGAATCAAATAATTCTTGCTGTGTCAAACTTCTTAGACGATCAGCAGACATATCAGCAATAAGCAAATACTCTTCTCTAAATGATGAAAACTTGGCATTAGCACTATTGATATAATCATTAATAGATGATATATGTTCTGCTAATTTTTCAGACGCTTTTGATTCTTTCTCGCCACTCATGTTCACTTTCTGAATATTTAAGAATAATGATATTAATATCGTTTAGTTCACACCAAGCTATCTTATCTTCGTCTCTTGCTTTGCCTTTCAAAAAATCTGCTTTGGTTTTATGGAAAAATGGACTGTATTCATAATGTTGTTCTCCGTGTACTTCTATTGCTAATTTTATTGATGGAATATAAAAGTCAAGATATAATACAGATTTTCTGTGTAATTCTGTGCTTCCTGGCAGTTTAACTTCCTCTAATATTCTATAACTATGAAATATTTCTTTTAATAGATGACGGGCTTTTATATGATATTTTGATCTTTTCCTACTATCGTCATCAAATACTCCATATCCAGTAAGATTCCAAACATATTCTTTTCCATTAATGCCTCTGACTTTCAATATAGCTCCTTTATCTTTTGGAATACAAATTGTGCTATTGTTGGATTGGCTGTTAAAAATTCACATACATTATTAGAACCCTGGAACTTAAAAAACTTTTCTATATCTTCTGGTTGATTACCAATATTATTCTTAGTTAAGATATCTTTTACTGCTTCATTTTCTAGATCATCTACTGCACATTGAATAGTGTACCATGCTCCGCTAGCTTTGATTAACCTAAATTCACATGCTATCTGCATAACTTCTTGTACTTCGTCTATACCAATACCATATCTAATCCAACTTTCTGCTGTACTATTTGGTCTTCCACCAGCATTAGAAGTTTTAATAGACCAATTCGCAATTTGCCCAACATGAGGACCAGTATCTTTTGGTACTTGCCACTTTCCTCTGTGTGTAATAACCATATTTGTACCAGCTTGATATTGTAACATATTACCACAGTCTGCCATTTTTTGTGGAGCATAAGGTGAACCACCAGTATTGGCAATATTATGTGTGATACATATAAGAATAGTTTTATTCTTCATTAGTGTACCACTAATACGCTTAAAAAACATTGATAATAGTCTTGGTAGTGCATTACGAACACCAGTTCTAACTTCTCCTTCAAGCTCACAAGCAGGAACCATATTAGATAGTGAGTCAGTAATAATTAAACATCCATGATCATTATTAATATAATATTCGATGATATTTAGAAAGTCTTCTGCTGTTAGAATTCTATCATCCGTTGATTCAATAATAAGAATATTTTCTGGATTAAGTCCTTTTATGCCATCAAAATTTTGTCTAGAAAGTCTACCCTCTGTATTAATATAAACTACTCTTTTGCCCTTGGCTTGGCATTTAGCAGCAAAGTGAAGGGCTGTAGTAGTTTTTCCAGACTTTGGATCTCCTGTCATCACAACAACAGAACCTTCTCTTAGACCGCCTCCTAGAGCGATATCTAGAGCAGGGGACACTCCTATAACCTCTAGACTGTTGATCGATTCAAGAACCTCAGTCCCACTTCTAACAACATCACCATACTTACTAATTACTGAACTGCTTACATTGTCATTAGCAAATTTTACAGATGAGCCGCTTTTCTTTTTCATATATTCCTCAATTGATTAATGCCTAATTTTTTCTTATCATATGACTGAGTTTTTCTGATAGATACATTATCATTATTTTCTATTGGTATTGGAGCAATTGTGGTTGTTGTTTGAGTTTGCAATAATTTCTGATGATACATTGCAATTACTTTTTCTGCTGGAGGATTAATCTTGAATCCTCTACCATTCTGTATACCTAAAACTAATAATTTATCAAATTCCTTAGATTTGATTGCTGTTAGTATAGCTTCTTCGCTGTACTTCTTTTTCAACATTCTAGCAGCACACAACTGTTTTGTCCAGATCCAATGGTTAGGATCGCCCTTTGTCCAAAATTTGTACGATGGCTTACCTAAGTTTAGTTTTTCTGCTCGTCTAAGAATTATGTATTCAGCAACATATGCTTCAAAGGTACAATATTCTCCAGTATGAATATGTTTGTACCTATGAGTTTCTGACCATTGCTTTTGATATTCTTGACTGAAAAGCTTTGGTTTTTCTTTTTTAGCCATGCTGGTAAATAATAGCTTCTTCAAAACAATCTTCAATATTATCTATGCATTTGCCTTCTTCGATAAGTTCTGGAGTAATCCACATGGTTTTATTGACCACGCTATCTTGCAACAGTCCTATAGTATAGCAATGTTTCGACTCTCCACCGAACTCGCCTTTAATAGATCTTACCACATAAACGCCTTCTGCACAATCTGTTTTTTCTTCAATCTGATGAGATCTATATCTAAGACCAATGATGTTTATTCTTACTTTTTTATTATTACAATATTTTTTGAGTTCAAACCATAAGTTATATTCTGATAAAAATACTTCTTGACCATCTGATAATTTAGCATATATCCATATTTTATACTTATCTTCTCTAGGTAATGAAGCATAAATGTCTCTCCAATTATCAAGACCAAATATGATATTAGTCATTTTTAATCTTGGTTACGCATTGCTGTCTTGGCAAAGTTTTTCTTCTCTTAGAATCGCTCATGGCTGATACATTTTCTGTCATGATAACAGCGCCTTTACTTCTAGCAAAATGATCTCCAGCTTTCATTCCAGCAGGAGCTTCAACAACATTCTTTTTAATCCATTTTTCAATAATATCAATTGGCCTATTTAAATCACTAGATAATTGTGATAGATCTATTTTATTATGATGATGCTGTATGTAAAAACATTCAGCTTTACTAAGTGGTCCTTTTTTAAACATGGATAAAGTTCCTTTGTGTTCTTGTCATGTATAATCTATTTTTAGTTTTAAGATATGTAATATAATCATCAAATACTTGTTTAGATGTACTTCTTAAAGTTGTACGCAAATTCTTTTCTCTGTGTGAATCTATACCATATGGATCATATGGCACATTATTATGAGTAATTACATAATACTTAATTATATTTTCACCATTTTCTGTTGTGCTGCTAAGAGTTTTAGCAAATATCTTTTCTTTATTAGATATTGGTTCACCCAGTTTGTTGAATGAGTTTTCTTCTACCTTAGATTTAAAAACTTCTGATGAATAGTTATCAATATATTTCATTTCTCACCGGTTATGATGTACCGTTCCCTTTGTTGTTGTGTCATCTTATTTAATTCTTGCTTAGTGGCTGTTCCACTATAAGCAGTTTGATTTTTATTATTTTCTGATTTTTTCTTAGACTCTAATTCTGATTTCTGATAATGGCCCAATTTAGACCAATTATGATCTGCTAATTGACCAATAGTTTTGGCATCTTTCATGAATGACCCTAGCCCGCCATAAATAATTCTATTAAGATTATTAGTATTGCATGACGGGCATAGGATCAAAGCATCATCTTTTATAGACTGATAAACATCTTTCATTTGATGATTACAGTTCAAACATTCATAATCATATAACATATCAATTCTCTAGAGCGTTAAGAACCTTTCCTATGATACCATTCCTCTGTATGTCATTATAGTCCAATTTACAGATACCCACA
>Ga0129333_10006324_pt1 | contig 11207 bp, 23 predicted proteins | sample CPB6_08_DNA_FD_94474 | JGI IMG/M metagenome (GOLD analysis project Ga0129333, IMG submission 94474) | Freshwater to marine salinity gradient microbial communities from Chesapeake Bay, USA - CPBay_Sum_0.6_0.8_DNA | ecosystem: Environmental > Aquatic > Marine > Coastal | place: USA: Chesapeake...
AAGTCGACCGATCCGATGTACGTCCCACCCGTCGTTACGACGAACCGGGGGGCGCTACAGGACGTCGCGCAGCCTTCGCCGCCGCAGACGATACAAGGGGGCTTGTAGGCTGTGGTCATAACTTCTCCTTCAACATCTCGTCGACGGTATTGACGAAGCCTTGTCCGATGTCGCCTCGCTCCGCTGCCCAGTCTCGGACCTGCATAGCCAGCTTCTTCCAGCGGTCGCGCTCCTTACGAAGCGCGTCAAGCTCATCGTTGCAGCAGGCGTCGCACAGATGGTGCTGGGCCTTGGCAGCGCATCCGTCGCAAGATTGATCGCAGTCGCTCACGGCTTATCCTCCAGTCCATCCGTCGCCCGCAGCGCCGCATACGCCTGCCTGTTCACCTCGTCCATCTCGGCGTGTTGGCACTTACATTCGTGGTAGTAGGTCTTGAGCGCCCGTCGGAGCATGGCGACCTGCTCGCGCGCCTCGTCGCATTCCGCCGTCAAAATGGCGACGGCTTGCTCGGCGTCGGCCTCGGCGTGGTCGAGGCGGGTCTTGTAGAGATCGCGCTCTTTGCGGGCTTCGTCCCGCTCCTCGCGGTGACGCTTTAAGGCATCCTCGGTGTGCTTGAGCGCGAGCTTGTATCCGTCGCGCTCTTTCACGGCAACCGACAGGTCAGTCCGCAGGTTCCTGACGGCGTTCTCGACGTGCATCATGGCGTGCAGGTAGCTCGTATCCTCCCAGCCGAATTCGCTGACAAGCATACGGATGAGGGTGTCGCGCTCGCGTTCGGCGCGTTCTAGCGCTTCGTGGGCGTCGTCCATGCACGGCCCGCAGTAGACCGAAAGCTCTCGGTCGCACTTGATACAGAAATCGCCGCTCATGCTTCCTCCAGTGCTGCGCGCATACGGTTAACTAAATTAATCAGCCCGTCGGTGTCACTAGGGCTAACGGTAATTGCCTCAATCGTCGATAGCTCTTTGTAAGCCTCTTTGAGGAGCGCCAGCAGCTTCCGACTCTTCTGCTGCTCCAAGTGGTACATGCTCCGCGCTAGCGCCCTGGCCAGCGGTCCACCGTCTGGGTCGTCGAAGCCGCGCTGCAAGTTGTTGCTGTGCTCCCGTTCCGCTGCCAACTCGGCTCGTAGCTGTTGAACATCCTTGACCAGCCCATCCCAGTCTTCGTCGGTCAGGTGTACTCGAAATCCATTCTCGGCTTCGTTGCAGGTTGCGCGCAGGACGCGCACGTCTGTTGGGTCGTTAAAGCTGCTCATAATTCGTACCCCTTTGGCAACGCGGCTATGGCTTTCGCGCAGATGCCGCAATTATTCTCTCGCGTGCAATTAAGCCGACAAGACCGCACTACGTTAGCCAGCGCCGCATATGCAGCATCGCGTTGCAGCGTTAGGTGATGCAGCGTATTGGTCCAGTCCGCGCTTTCGTGCGGCGCAGGAGATCCGTTGGCGCAAATTGAAAAATACCGATGTGCTACGTCTGTCGACAGCGGCTCGACTTCTTCCTTCACCCACTTACGTAGACGGTTGAATCGCTGCTGGTACCAATCGGTGCTGCTTTCCAACCTACGATAGGCGGTCTCCAGCGGATCGTCGCCGGGAACAGAGCAGAGCTGGTAGTCGCAGATGTAATCGAAGTCGCTGCCTTCCGGAGCGTCCTTCTTATTCACCTGACGCGCCTCCCCATAGGGAACGAGCAGGCCCCAAGCGATGGCCGAAACATCTTCGTGCCAGCCGTCGGAGGATGCGTCCCGGTACGTCTCTAAGCTTTCCTCGGCGGCTTTCTCGGCTTCTTCCGGCGTACTATAGGTGTCGTACCCAATGTCCGGGTCATATACATACCAGATGTTCATGACAGGCTCCTCAGCTTGCGCATCAGTTCATCCAGCCTGTCCTCCAGCCGATTTACCGTATCGCGCAGCTCCCTAATGCAGCTTGTCTGATCCTTGTGGTCTGCGTTGAATTGTCCACAAGAGCAGGTCTTCGCCTTAACGTACGTCTCCACCTCTTCGTAAGTAGCGTCGCGCTGCTTCGTCGTACCGCAGTCGCACATCGACATCACTGTGTAGTACCAGTGGTTGCTTGTGGCGTGCGGAGCGTCTGGGGCTCGTACCCATTCCACGACGCGAGTGAACTTGTGTCGGTGGGATTTAGTCTTCTTAAGCATTGAGTTGACCTTGGCAGTGCTCATAGCGCGAGAATTCTCTCCATAAAAATAACAGCTGTCAGAATGATGCTCACACTCTGCGTATGACTGACAACATCCATTCATAGAGGCTTTTCCAGTGCATCAAGGTCTACGTCGACCGCACCTGCGCCAGTCAATTTCAGCTGACGTTCATATTCAGCAGCTACACGTTCCATCGCTGCGCGACGGTCTGCACGGGCCTCATCTCGTTCGCGCACCAGTTGCTGCCACATCACGTCCAAGCGAGCATACTCGGCTTCTGCGGGTCGCATCCTCATGCGTTCAAGTTCAGCTTGAGCTGCCAACAGAGCATCGGCACGTTCTCGCAACATATCCTTGAAGTGATCGCGTTGCTTGATAACACTCGCGAATTGTTGCACTGTCCGCTCGACAGCCTTGAGCGGATACTCGTCGGCAGTCTGTTCACAAAGAAAACCAATACGAGCGAGATCGTGGTAATAGGCGGTGCAAGCATACCTAGCACGGTCCCGCGCCACTACTGCACAACGAGCGCAACCGCAGTCAGAAACTGGCTCAGGATTAGCGCACTCAGCCTCCCAGCTACCGCATTCGTCGCAGCGGTTCATGGCTTCTCCTCTCCCGGCAGCGGCACTTCACGAACCAGCGCAGCGTAGCTATCGCCAGAAGCCTCGATAGCGTATTCAAGGCACGCAGCGGCAATCGACTCGCGCATCTGCTCCGCCGCTTCAATTCTAGCCAAGCGAATCGCCTCGATGTGCGACGCGCTGATCTGCTCGATGCGGGTGCGAAGACGTTCGATCTCGCGCTCCAGATCGACGACGTACTCAGTACGCCCCACAGGTTCATGAGGTTCTGGGCAGCTATGACAGGTAAAGTGCGCGCACTTCATGACAGAACCTCTACAGGCCAGAAATAAGGAATATCCGCAGACTCTTGCCAGCCGAATTTTGCATAATACGAAGTATCTTTACGCAGCAAATTGCTACGATGGGAAGCATGTAACTTCTCATCGCCAAGCCACGGAGGCAGGACAATGTCCTGATCTGGCGGTACAAGTGCGCCAATCTTCTCGCGGCAGGTGTCCTTGTACCCGCGCTTAGTCCACTCGTTGCAGATCACAATCCCATAAAGCGCCAGGGCAGGCTCGTAGCCGCGCCACATGACAGAGGCAGGGTGATTACGCCAGCCAGTGCCAGAGGCGACTCCAAGCAGCCCACGGAGCAACTGGAACGTCTCCACACGCTGCTTGCCCAGACGACGGTAGTCAAGAACTTCGGCAGTACGGGAAAAATCAGAATAAGGAAGAAAAGTTTGCACAGGGTCTCTCCAATGAACCAACCTACAAAGCCACAGTAGAGTCCCGTGCTTGACTTGTCAACATTTATTGCTTGCAAGAATATTCTTTACAGGTAAACTATCGATGTTCCTCTAACTTTGACGAATGTCACAGGGTCGTGGTAGTGTTCGACGCTTTGGACACACGCATACCTTGCCCAAATTGTGGCGAAGATTCGATAGAACACCTGACAGACGATAGGGTGATTCTGTACTGTCCCGTCTGTGGTTACGAAGGAATAGAAAAACGGCATGTATCTCAGAGGGAGAAATACATGCCGTTGCCTAAGAAAAAGCCAATCAAATCCAATAAAAAATTCTAGAAATTTTTTCCGTGCATCGCAGGTCTACGCAAATTATAGGTTATTTTATCCAAAATAGCCTGAGCGACGTTTAGCTTGTTCCCCTCTGCAAAGTCCATGATGCGGATGACCGCATCGGCAAGCTCTTCCTCTACGTGAGAAAATTCAGGTATTTTCTCACTCTTAGGATTGCCATTTCGAAGAGCTTCCACCGCTTCTGCGACTTCGCAAACAACCAGCATCAGCTGACAAGCTGACGTGTGCTGTCCGTGATGTTCGTCCCAGAACTTCTTGTTCACGGCATTTTCGTGAACCTGTTGTTGAAGTTCTTTCCATGTATCGACGAACATCTTAGAAGAAATAGTAGTGACCGCTGTAGTCAGCGTCTAGCTTCACATCGGTTTTACCGTTTGTGAGATTTGCGCGCTGCTTGATTAGGTCTAGCCGCTGTGGAACGGGCGGGCTTACATCGCTTACGCGCTTTTGCAGCGCGTCCAGCGACGTCCACTTGGTCTTTCCTTTTTCCTGCCGACTGACTACCAGGTTTTGTACTGCCATTCTTCGCATGGCGTTTTTGCACTGGTCGTAAGTCAGATGTGTCTGCTCCGCTATCTCTTGCAACGTGAAGTACTTGCCGTGGTTCTTTGGGTCCATCAAGAACTTCAGAAGCACTTGCTGTGTAGGAGCCGACAACAGTTTCTGGGACATAAATTTTCTCCATTGACTCTGCATAAGTTGGCAAACCTTCCTGCTTTTTAAGAACACTGAGCAGTCCAGTCGTCCGATTCGTGTCACGCAGTACATTGCGCATGACCCGTTCTCTGCGCAACTCGTAACACAAGTCGCACAGTAACGGAACCCCTGCGTGGTTCAAGATCATGCGGGTACGTCCATGTCTGTGCCTGCAGGAGGTGCAGACACCCTCGCGCACGGACGACATCTTGGACGGGTAGCTTACGCTGTAGCTCATTGTCAGATTACAGGTCCTATCGATACAATGTCACACCCAGGTGGTACTATCAGTATGTACACGACACCGACGGTATTCAAGAGATTATAAAATCACCCAATAAAGGAGGAAGAATGAGTAAAAAGAGAAAACAATTTATAATAAAACAGGTACTACTATTTGCGATTAGAATCTCAATCGTGTATGTTGCACATCAGTACAGTTTGCCAGTGGACTTATCACTTTTAAGTATTTTTCTTGACACAATAGAAAAAACTTGAGGCGATAATGTCTGAAAAATACAGCAAAGATTGGCAGCTTGGGTTTGATGCTGGTCTAAAAGTTCGTGCTGCGGAGATATCAGTACTAAGCTCTCAGATTGAGTGCTTAGTACTTGATTTGAAAGAGTTTGAAAAATCAGCACAGCTTGCTGTAGACAACTACAAAAAATTTCACAACAATACGCAGGAAAAAGAAAAACCAGAACACTTTGGGATGATCACATCTCAAACATTAAGAGCACTTGAGTGGTGGCTCAGGCGCATAAAAAATACACTAGTCATTACTAATTCCACTAAAACCGAGTAAATCACATGGGATTTACACAAATGCAGTTAGAGCAGTTAGCGAATGCAGACACGCAGTACTACTACATGCTCGCTGCATTGATGATTTCTTTTTTAATTAATTTCGGACTCTGTATGAAGCTCTTAGAGAAAGAGAAAGAGAAAGAAAAATAAAACAGGCTGTCCGTTGAGACAGCCTGCTTGATTGTAACTATGTTAGTTACTTTAAACTTTTAAAGACAATCCAAGCGGACGAACAAAAGAAGTCAAATCCGCCTTTTTCCGAATCAGCTGCTTAACAGCATTTCCACTATTTCCTTCAATAGTGGCAACCTTGTCACCCAAGTCTGCTGCTACGAGACCGACGTGACCATGCCCGTCGCCCCTCAAAATGACGAGGATGTCGCCACCCATGGCCACACCCTTGGCTTCAACAGTACATTTCTGTTTTTTGCCCCACTCGCTGATCTTGTAGGCGCTCCCGATACCCTTAGCAAAAGGATTCTTCGGGCTGTAGGCATACATTCCAGTCGCAAACGCAGCGCACCACGGGCTACCTAAAGGAATGCCTGCATTTTTGTTTAAGGCATCAATAAGTGTACCGCGATTACTTCCAGGCGGGTCTTCTACAGTCCCAACGAGCGCCAGCGCCTGATCCATCGCAGGAGCTACGTCTGGGTGCAAAGGACCCATCTTCCAACCAGGAGGTCCCTGCTTAGCGCCTTCACCCTTCATCAGGGTGTCCCAAGTCTTAGGACCAACAATGCCGTCAGCGTTTAATCCGTTGGCACTCTGAAACTCAATGACAGCTGCAGTTGTAGTAGGACCGAACGTCGCAGACTTAAGCTCCGCAGCATCAATGCCTGCACCAGCCTCTACTAACATCTGCTGTAGGTCGTTAACGTCGTTACCCTTAGACCCCTGTTTGAGTGTAGCAGGCATTATTTATCTCCCTGCCAACCAGCGGCAATCTTAGCATCTGCAGCGGCACGAGCAGCGTCAAGCTCCGCAATCGCAGCCTTGACCTTCGCAGCAGAAGCAACCAAAGCCTGCTCCAGCATCGCCAGAGCCTCTGCTTCGCTCGCCTGTGCAGTCTTGTACGCCTGCATGCCGACGCTAACAAGTCCTCCAACAATATCGAAAATCAGGCTCACTTCGCACCTCCCATGTAGATGCCTATCGTGTTCAGGGCAGAGACCACCGCTTGCGCCGCTTCCGCTACGTTCTTAGTCTGTGCTCCATGAGCCGCCTCGACGGCAGATCCGTACAGCTTAATCGTCAACTTGACGCGCTCGATAGGAACACGCCGCTGTAGTGCATGATCCCGCGTACAAATATCGTACGCCTCTCGCGACGGCTGGCTCTTGCACTTGGCAATCGCCTCGTCGGCAATCTTATTCTCTTCAACAACCGCCCACTTCACAAACTCCGCGATACCCTGGTCGGCGCTCTTGAGGAGAGCGACCATCGCAGTCGTACCGGCGTTCTTACAGCCAGGGGCAACGAGAAAAAACAATGTAAAGGTAATTAATGAAATTAAATTCTTAATATTTTTCACTTGGCAACCCCCTTCGATTTACGCTCAGAAGCTTTCTTCTCAGAAGAAACAGATTTCTTCTCCAGAACTGCCAAGCGATTCTCAAGCTCACCAAGATCAGAAGCTTTCTGCTCCAGGTCAGCAAGACGCTTATCCAGACTATCCGCAATCGCAGCAAGATTCTTATCAGAAGCGTCGAGACGAGCACTTACGTGCTCTACCTGCTCCTTGGCCCACTGCGCTGCAGTGTCGCACTTCTGGCGCTGTTGATCGTTCTTCGACGCGTCAGAATCAGCGTTTTTCTCGATCTTGAGCATCGCCTCTTCGTGCTTCTCTTTAGAACGCTGGCTGTAGAACTTCCACGCGGCCCCACCACCACCGACGGCAACGAGCGCAAGCACGATAGTCAGCGGCGAGATGTTTCCAGCAGCCGGAAGCTGACCAAGTTCTCCGAACGCTCCAGCCCCAGGAATCGCAGGAACCCCAACAGCCCCAGGAAGAGGAACACTTGGAGGAACTGCTGCAGGAACTGCAACTGGCAGAGGTTGCACAACCTCTGGTACAGGCTCAGCCATATCAGGCATAACCTGAACCGCTTTTACAGCCTTAGAAGATTTTACTACAGGTGGCGGAAACCCAGCAGGCAATCCCATGTCGTTCTCCTTTTTCGGTGGATTGAATTGAAAAGAAAAACATGCGCCTGTCTGAAATTTACACTCTGAAATACCAACGAACATCGGAGTGCACATCCCTCCGTCAGGAGGCGCTAGGATGACGCACTGACCAGCGTCAGAAATACCCAGGTTAGGAACCTCTGACCAGTCCATTGGTACTCCTGTAGTTATTTTATGTAGGTATTTTTCACCTTTTTAGTTTTAGAGTTTAGTCCTAGAAAAGCTCCGACGCCGCGATTCGAACACGGGACCCGGTGATTAACAGTCACCTGCTCTACCAACTGAGCTACGTCGGAATAAAAAGATACTAATTAACCATTTTGAATCGCAGCAAGAATCCGATGAACAATCCTCATCGCTGCAGAGCTATCCGGCAACCCCACAGCCCTACCCGCTGCCAACTCTGCCTGGACGATAGAAGCACACCGACTTCTCTCCTGAATCGTCCGCTCTTCCAAAGCCGCCGTAGGCGGCGCTTCCCCCAACGCCTTCAGCTGCGCCCAATCCGTATTTTCCATTATATTCACCTATTATTAAATAAATATAATAATATTTAAATCCCTAACCAAACCCCCCTATTCTCCTACCCCGTATATGAACTTTTTGCAAGATGTTAAAACTAGCGAGTAAGCACTGAGCGTAACTTTATTGGCCTGCAGCGTGGCAAAGCCCCGTCAGGGGCTTTCCGCGCAGCGGCTTTTTACGTTTTTGATTGTGCCTGGATGCTGGGTATTGTGGGCTTATTTGCGGGTTACTTACCAGGCTGGGGATGGCTTTGTATTTCTAGGATAGTTTGGCTTTATTTGAAAAATATTATTTTGCTTTGGGGGATTTTCTCTTTTTACTTTTGGGTGTGGGGGTCTTTTTGTTCGTGGATATTCGTGGAGTATTTTGCGTATATTCGGGAATATTGGGGGATATGCAGGGATATGCGGGGAATATTTAGTTTGTATTTCTAGAGGGGTTTAATTTTTTAAAAAATATTTCGGTGTATATTAGGGTAATATTTGATTTGTATTTCTAGAGGGGTTTAATTTTTTAAAAAATATACAGGAGAGGTCTTCCCCAAAAGGGAGGTACACAGTTTTAGTGCTTACAAACACCCCCCTTATCCTACATGTCACACCCCTCACCATTGGCACAGCGCGTCATAGGGGCAGCGGGGCATTTTGCCACACCCCTGTGTGCCCCTACCCCTAGCCCCTACCCGTAGGGGTATGCCCTACCCTATCACACACTGTCACACCCCTCACCATTGGGCCTGTATGGGCTGTCCGGAGGGGGACAGCCTAGCCCCCTAGCCTGCCCCTAGCCTGTGTGACAGGGGCTGTGCGCGCTTCCCTGTGTGCCCCCTGTGCGCTGTGACAGGGAGGGGCCGAGAGGGGCTAGCGGAGAAGGGGCGTGTGTGCCTGTGTGAGACACCCCTCACCATTGCCCCCTGTGTGAGTGTCCCTGTGCGTCACTGGGGGCGCTCCCTGTGCCCCTGTGACAGGGGCTGTGACACTCCCTCACCATAGGGGGCTGCGCTGTGACAGGGGCTGTCAGTGAGTGCCCCTGTGCGCCTGGGAGCGTAGCCTATTGCCTCCCTGTGCCTGTGTGAGTGCCCCCTGTGTTCCACGTGGAACAGGGAGGGGGCTGTGTGAAACACACTCCCTCACCATTGCCCCCTCTGTGTCCTAGCAGGGGCTGCGCTGTGCGCTGGGGGTGTGTTCCACGTGGAACAGGGAGGGAGAGGGGGCGCTGTGCCCCCTCACTCCCTCACCATTCAGCCCCTAACGGCGTCCACGATATCATCGCAGATAGCCGTTAGTGCCTTCCAGTACTCCGCGTCCGCTGCGTCGCACGCCTGTGCGAACGCGCTGCGTGCTGCGAGCAGCGCGTCTTCGTCGTCGCCTGCGAGCCTGTACGCATTGGCGCGCTGTGCGTCCGCGTTGGCGTAGGCTTGTGCGCGCTGTGCGTTGACCGTGGCGATGATGTCCATTGAGTGTCCCTCCGGTTAGCGGGCGACCCTGTATCGCCCTACGAAGAACAACCTAGTACAGGCCGCTTGACCTGTCAACAATTATTTTCAAAAAAAAATTCAGCCCCTCACCATGCTCCCTGTGTGTGTGCCTGGGAGCGGAGAGGGGCTGTGTGTTCCACGTGGAACGGTGAGAGGCTTACGCCTCGATCACATCCCAGCCTTCCGTGTACTCCCCGCGAGCGGGGCAGTTACGCCCCAGCGTGCGATTGGGATCCCGCGCATCGCGGGACTGCCGGGTGAAGATCGAAATGCGTGGGTGGAACCCACGCGAAGAGCCGTATGCGCGGAGCATGCGTTCTGCATATGCGTGACTCACGTCCTCTCGCCATGCCACGTGATCAACGTCCTCCTCGTGCACTTCAAGCTCATACTGCATCATTTCGTTTGAGATGACAGAGGACTTAGAGGACTTAGAGGACTTGGACATTGTGATCTCTCCCGGTATCGGAGCGGCCCCGTGCCGCTCACGTGTACTCTTTCTATTTCCGTTACTTTCCTAAGACGCACGTACAGGGGCTGATCTGCCAGCCCCTGTGCGCCTGCTAGCGGCTCACATACTCCGCTACCTCATGAGCGTACAGGAATTGCACCGCTTCCGCATCCTCCGCTGATAGCCTGCTAGCGTCGATCTGCACACCGTCAAGCGTGCGCACTGTGTGTGCGTCTGCCTGGGATGCGTTGCGCGTCTGCACGTCGAGCGTGCAGAGCCCCACAAAGAGGCCCCACACACCAGAGATCGCGAGAATGACCACCGTTGCGCTTTCCATGATGCCTCCGAGAGAGAGAGAGTGTTTCACGTGGAACATGCACAGCCCCCTAGCCTGTAGGGGGCTGCGCTGTGCGCACTAGCCTAGCGCGTTCAAAAGACGCGCCTTGACCCGTTCGCGGAGAAGCTTCGCCGTGATCTGAATTGGCTCAGAATCGGACGCCCCTGCGTCCGCGTACTGTGTCAGCACGGGTGCTACGAACGCGATCCACGCCGCGTCCACGGAGATCTCGTTAGTCATGATCTGCGCATACGCGTCGTTTAGTGCGCGGTAAATTGCATACGTCGCTGCGACGTATTTCGGACTAGCCGGAAACAGCGCGTAGGGGTTGGTTTCGAACATGTGATCTCTCCTGTGTGCCGAGCGGCCCTGTGCCGCTCATGCCCACTCTTTCTATTTCCGTTACTTTCTGCGAAAGGGAAACGGGCGGACACTCCGCCCGTCCCTGTGTGCTATGTGCGCACAGTGAGCGTGTACACTTCACGCTCAATAGAGCATTCCTCTTTCGCTCCGGGATAGAGCGTTTCGAGCAATTCCTGATCGAGAACCTTGCGCACGCTATACGCCAAGACGGCGCGCGTCCCGTGCGCAGTCGTATGCTCCCGGACTTCGGCGCTCGCCATGAGTGCCTTTAGCTGGGACTTCAGCCCATCGAGCCGCTCCTGAAGCGGCCTAAGCTGTGCCTGAAGCGCCGAGATCTCCTCGGCGCATGCGTCGATCTCCTCGAAATTGGCGAGCGAATAATTGAGCGAGTGTGCCATTGGCGTCCCTCCGTTGAAGTACAGCCTAACATGTTCCCTTGACATGTCAAGCATGTTTGTTGCGCCGTCCGGGTATTTCCCGGCTGCCCCCACTCTTTCTATTTCCGTTACTTTCCGTCTTAGAAAG
>Ga0129333_10006327_pt1 | contig 11205 bp, 6 predicted proteins | sample CPB6_08_DNA_FD_94474 | JGI IMG/M metagenome (GOLD analysis project Ga0129333, IMG submission 94474) | Freshwater to marine salinity gradient microbial communities from Chesapeake Bay, USA - CPBay_Sum_0.6_0.8_DNA | ecosystem: Environmental > Aquatic > Marine > Coastal | place: USA: Chesapeake Bay...
GAAAACCTCTATGGGACAACGATTACGCCCCGTGAAGAACTTTCGTATATTTCGATATGTATGGGAGAGACTTTTAGGATTGTAGGTTCCCACTTGATCAAAAAAATTCGCCCAGAAAAAAATCATGATAAACCCTTACGATTACATGCTAGAAAGAGAAGAGATTCTAAAAGATTTCGATGCCTTCTGTGATGCCATAGAGGGGAAGGCAGCGAAAACATTCAGTGGACAAAATAATGAAACAGCAGAACGACTCGCAAAGTACACATGTGAAGATCCTCGTGTTGGAGCAGAAGATTCAACAGTTAGAGGAGAAGATTCAGCAATTGATGCAGCCTCAATTGATGTACAGGAGACCGAACTCTGATAGATATGAGAAGGTGACAAGTTTTCTTGATGATGTAGAAAACCGTTTAAGGAGACTGGAAGATGGGACTGATAGCAACGTATAATCCAGGAGCATTAGATTCTGGTGGAAAGTTACCATGTTGTACCTCACAACCATTTAAGATCGACGGAACGCCTACTGCACCGACTGTGCTGATCAACGGATTCCCTGCACTCCTCGATCAAGACGTGCTGACTCCCGCTCCTGGGCAAAACCCCTGCACGGTTATTCCATCTCCATGTGCAAATGAGAGGAGTGTACTTGCAACATCTACAAAGGTTATGATAGGTGGTAAGAGAGTTGCACTTCTTAACGATGTCTTAAACGAAGCTGCTGCGATTACGTATGCAGGACCAGGAGCAACCACTGTACAAGCAGTGTAAAACATGTTATACTATTAAAGTCATTCAAAGGATATTATGGCAGCAAAATCTAAAGTAGGTCTAGTAAAATCTGGTTATACCCCTGGTAAACCAAAGAAGACTCGCCAAGGTCGTTCACAGAACACTCATCTTGGTGCAAGCTCTCGCAATGGACGTACAAAGCGTTATCGCGGTCAAGGGCGTTAATTTTGAAGGCGTTTGAGTACTTTCGGGTACTTGAACGTCTTTTCTTGTATGAAGCGCCGATATCTCCGAACGGGATAGCAACCCCGTAAAAAGTTCTATTAGATCTTTTAACGGAGGAAAAACAAATGGGTTTACATCCAGTCGATAAAGGTGAATTATTTGTTCAAGAAGGTATGACTCTCATCACCGAGGTTGAGTCCGAGAAGCACCTAAAACGCGCTGCAAGGGCAAAGAAACGTGATGAACTATACTCCATACCCGAAGACCGTCTAGAACGCCCTTGTGGCGGCGCTGGCGGATTCGATGATTATGCTGAATGGATCACGGAATGATCGATAAATAATACAGACTTTCCATTGATACATGCCAAAATATACCGAATTTAAGGATATTGGTATTGCTTTCAAATCTCATCCGATTACTAACGATCTTATCGTTGTAAAGAATGATGCAGATGTAAAGCAGGCAGTGAAAAATCTCCTCCTTACTCGTAAGGGGGAGAGATTTTTTAATCCAGAATTAGGTGCTGGATTATTAGATTTGTTGTTTGAGCCACTGGACTATGGTACTGCTGGTGCAATTGACGAGGAGATACGACGTGTTTTAAGACGTTATGAACCTCGTGTAACAGTTCAGAACATTTATATTGAGCCAAACTTTGATGACAATGGTTATGAAGTTGAATTGACCTTCAAGATCATTGGAAGGGATAATCTTGGTTATGACATAGAATTTTTTCTAGAAAGAACCAGATAAGATGCCATACACTCAAGTTGCCAATTTAGATTATCTTGAAATCAAGCAAGCACTGAAAGACTATTTGAAGTCAACCAGTGACTTTACTGGATATGATTTTGAAGGATCTGCATTAAGTACACTACTTGATGTACTGGCGTATAACACCTACTACACGGCATTTAACACCAATATGGTGGTGAATGAGTTGTTCCTGGATTCCGCTACGTTAAGGGACAACGTGGTTCGTATTGCTAGACAATTAGGATACGTTCCAAAGTCAATCACCGCGCCGATTGCAAAAGTAAATTTTCAAGTTAATTTCCAGACACCCTCTTTAGCTCCAAATTTGATTACTTTGAAGGAAGGAACTGGATTCACCTCACAGTATGATGACACATTGTTCCGTTTTGTTACAGTAAATGACTATACTGTTCCTGTAAATGCTGGTATTGCAAACTTCTACAATGTAGAATTAAGAGAGGGAAACTACGTCACAAGCCGATTTACAGTCAATACATCTCTGATTAACCAAAGATATGTCCTTGATAATGTAGGAATTGATACAAATACGATCAAAGTAAAGGTATATCCATCAGAAACATCAACGTCATTTGATCTTTATAATCTAGAAACAGATATTCTATCTCTTACACCGACATCAAAGGTCTTCTTGTTGGAAGAAGTCGAAGATGAGAGATATGAACTTATCTTTGGAGATGGTGTTTTTGGTAGAAAACTACAAAATGGTGAGTTAGTAGAAGTATCATACTTAACAACATCTGGTTCTGCATCAAATCAAGCTGGAACATTTGTATTTGGTGGTGTTCTTGCTGATATCACAGGTAATACAAATTACATCACGAACGTCACAAATATTCAAGTACTACAGAAAGCAGACGGTGGTACTGACATTGAAGATCTTAAGAAGATTAAGTTCAATGCACCTCGTTTCTTTGCAACACAGAATAGAGCGGTAACTGCTGCGGATTATGCAGCAATTGTTAGAAATCTCTACCCATCTGTTGCAGATATCATCACATATGGTGGCGAAGAGGAAGATCCACCACAATATGGAAAAGTGATGGTTGTCATTAAACCAACTTCTGCAGCTTATCTGACTTCATTCACAAAAAATCAGATTATCGAGTTACTCAAACCATATATGGTTGCATCTGTAACTCCAGAGATTAAAGATCCTTCAATTCTGTATGTTGAGATCACAAGTAAGATTTTCTATGATAGATCTGCAACTACTCTTCTTCAAGCAGAGATTGTCAACAAAGTAACTGCTTCAATTAATGATTACATTGAAAGATCGAAGACAGAAAAATTTAATGGTAAGTTCAAATACAGTAAGTATGTTGGTGTGATTGACGATGCTGATAGATCGATCACATCAAACCTAACTACAGTAATGATGAGAAAGGATTTCTATCCACAAATCAATTCTGCATCGTATTATGAGATTTGTTATCAGAACGAATTTGATGTTGATTGTGAAACAAATACTATTCAGTCTAGTGGGTTTGTAGTAAGTCAATATCCAGAATATACCGTCTATTTCGAGGATAGGGACGGCAAAGTGGTCCTATATAGAATAGATTCTGCGACAGGCGAGAAGATCGTTCTCAATGCCGAAATTGGAATGGTTGATTATGTAAAAGGTGAGGTAATGATAGACAGTTTAACTATTATCAAAGGTAGTTTTGCTGACAATAGAATTGAGTTACGAGCTGTTCCTCGTTCATATGATATCATTGCAAAGCGAGAGGTATATCTCGATGTTGATGTTCAAAATAGTAAATTCACTGCTTACCAAGAGTAATACTAGATGTTAGATCAGAAAAGAAGAATCTCAACCCTGATTGAAACGCAACTTCCAGGGTTTATTTCAGACGAATACGAGAATTTTTCTAAATTCTTGGAGTATTACTACGAGCAGTTAGAATTCCAGGGTCAACCACTTGATATTATTAATAACCTAGAGAGTTATGTTGACATCTCAACGTACAGCAACAAGTCTCTAGTAAGGTATGACTATCTTAAGAATTCGGTAACAAATACAGACACAACCATTGAGGTCAATGACGGTTCTTCTTTCCCAGAAGAGAACGGTTATATCAAGATTGGTGCAGAGATTTGTTTCTATAAGGAAAGAAACGGTAATACACTTCTCAATGTTTCCAGAGGAGTAAGTGGAAACTCCAGTTTGGGGGATCTATATGAAGAAACAGAATTCGTAACTACAGAGGCATCTCCTCATAGTGCTGGGACTGCAGTATACAATGTAAGCAATTTCTTTCTTTATGCTCTGGTTAAAAATTTCGAAAACCAATATCTAGTTGGGTTTCCAGAAAAATATTTGATTGATGCAGCCGACAAAAGGACTCTCATCAAGTATATTAGTGATTTTTATAGATCAAAGGGGACGAATAGATCTATAAACTTTATCTTTAATACAATTCTCAACAAAAACGGCGAAGTAGATTCTCCAGAAACTTATAATCCAAAAGACTTTACTATCAAGGCATCAAGTTCTAATTGGGTTAAAACATATTCTCTACGAGTAAAAACATTTTTAGGTAGTCCTCTTGATCTAATTGGAAAGAAGATCGAACAAAAAACTAAATTTGGTATTGTATCTGCAGTAGTAGACAATGCTGTTTATGTCGGTCTTGTAAATAATGAGCAGATTTATGAGTTAATTCTCGCAGAATCATCAATTACTGGAAATTTTGAAGAAGCAGCAAAGACTTCTTTAACAAGAGCAATTGGACAATCAACATCAACTGGAGATGCAATTAGTGTATTTTCCACAATGGGGTGGAGAGATAATTTTGGTGAGGTATTAATAGGAACTGAATTAATCACCTTTAATAATAAGAGTGTTTCTGATTTTACTATTAACAATAGATCAAAGACTTTATCATATGCAGTTGGCACACCAGTTTATAGTAATTCCATAGCTACAGATGGAAACGTTGAGGTTATAATTTTCTCCGTCGTTTATCAACTAGAAAATACTGCACCACAACCATTTGCAGTAGAAAAAGATTCAATTCAAATAACCGAACCTGGATTTAAAACTCTAGATCCAATCATTTATAATGATCTTCCATTCGTCAATAGCTTATTTAGATCTGATACAAGATGGTTATTGTATTCGGAAGATCCAGTTGCATCAACAAATCTACTCTATAGAGGTGGAACCGAAGAGTATCGAGTTGCGGTAAATAAATTCCCATATAATGTTTCTGCTATCTATGAAGATGAAAGTTACTACTACATATGCTCTTCTGGATATCCATCCTATACTGGAAATACTGCATACACAACATTCTCATTTAATAATGGATTAACTGGTAGTGATCTTAAAGACCAATCCAATCTTAAGTTAATCAGAAAATCTCCAATTAATACAACCGAAGTATATTCTACTGGAACTAGAGATGTTGGTATACTTGTAGATGGCACTTTAGCATACAGTGCGAAAGATATCGAATACGTAGAGTATGGCAATATTGAATCTATTCAAATAACAAACAAAGGAAGAGGATATAAAAATCTCCCATTTGTTCTAATAAACAATAGAGCTGGATTTGCAACCGCTACATTGAGTGGCGAAGTCGTTAATGAAATTAAGATTATTAGGGAAGACGTATATAAGAATAATCCAACAATCACAATTACATCTGGAAGAAAGGGCACAGCAGTTGCAACAGTGACTGATGGCAAAATTACCCAGATTAAAGTCACCAGTCCAGGCGAATATTATTCAACGCCACCAGTTGTCAGAATTATTGATAATGCTGGCAGAGGAAGATTTGCGGAATATGAATCTGTAATTGATACAAAAGGTAGACTTGTTGGATTTAATAAAATTAGTGAGGGAAATTTCTACAGCCAAGAAAATATTCAGGTAGAGATTGTTCCAGTTGGGTCAGATGCAAATGCAACTGCTTCTATTAAAAAATGGCATAGAAACAGATACGGTAGAGTTAATGAAAGTAACTCCCACACATATTATGAAGTAGATGGAGGATTTACAAAAAATATTGATCCAACAAAGGGTTATGGATATGCAGTTTGGGCTTGGCCACCAGATCTAGCAGCTATTTTATATGAATCAACCGATCCAACTAGTCCAGTATTTACAAAATCTAGACATTCTAGAATTTTTGGATATGCATATGACGGCAATCCAATTTATGGTCCACTTGGATACTCGGATCCATTTGATCCATCCAGTTCCATAACATTATTGCAGAGCGGATATAAACAAAAAACTGTTAGAGTTAATGGCCCATCCACTTCTCAATATCCTTTGGGTTCTTTTATTGATGACTATGAATATGAGTATACAAATGAATATGGAAGAACCGTTCTAGATGAAAGAAATGGAAGATTCTGTGTAACACCAGAATATCCAAATGGCACATATGCATACTTCATGCCATTAACTTCATATTCATTACCAAGTGAAACTTCATTGAGTCCAAAGTATCCATATATCCTTGGACCATCATATTATTCACTTCCAGTTGATTCGAACTCCAATTCATTTATTTCTCAAAAAGATCTTCCATCAAACGTCAGGAGATACAGAGAAAAGAATATTACAAAGAATGGAAATGGATTTGAAGCATTTGTTGGTGGAGTAAATACTGGCAATATTTCTGGGTTTGAAATTATTGATTCTATTGATGGATTTTCCGTTGGAGGAAATGTATATCTAGATAATACTGGAACAGATGGATCTGATGCATCTGCCGTAGTATCAGAAGTATTTGGAAAACCAGTTACATCAATTGAATCTAAAGAAACAAAGTCTGTAAAAATACGATTGGTCAATAGCGCATATTTGTTTGCTGGAGATACTTTGACTCAAAGTGGCACAAATGCTAGTGGTACTTTATTAGGAAGTGTTTCTAATGGCACAGAGCTAGTATTGACAAATGTTTCTGGTGATTTTAATAATACTGATATCTATTCGGCATCTATTCAAGTCGTCAATCTTTTATTGAATCAAGATTCTTCATATACTCTTGGCGCTAATCTTCAATTAAAAGACGCAAAAAATAATATTCTAGCAAATGGTGAAGTACTAGAAGGAACTCTTCGTCAAAATTCAGTAAAATTAAAAGTAACATCTGGATCTTTCTTCACTTATGAATGGAAGGCAGGTCAGATTTATCAACCAAATGATTATATTTACTATGGTGATTTGTTCTATAAGGTAACAAATACTGATCCAGGATCAACTGGAACAAATCCTCCTACGCATAGATTTGGAACTATATCGAATGGTTCTCTGAACCTAGAATTTCTTGCAGAATCTCCATTCCTGCAAAGTAGTGCTCTTATTGACACAGTTGCAACAGAGATTATTTCATCTACTTCCTTGAGTTCTGGGCTATTGCCATTTTCTATTGATAAGAACATTGCTGTTCTCAAAACCTCTGTTGATCATGGTATCACTCAAGGTGACATTGTTAATGTAGAGATTGATCCAGATCTTTCAGCAAAATTAACAGAATATTACATAAGAAAAAGAGCATTCCAAACTGTAAAGTTAAATCCACCAAAATTCTCTGGTCAGATAAAATCTTCTGGGGTTGGTAGAATTGATATCCTCAATCCAGGAAGTAACTATGTTGGATTTGCAACTTACGAAGATGTAGAACTAATATTTTTAGATTCAGAGAAAGCCAGACCAAATGTTGGAATTGGTGGTGATTTGGGGAATGCCAGAGCAACTGTAAATGTAAATAACAATGGCGAAATTTCAAGCATTTTAATCACAGATCCTGGATTTGGATATAAAAAGGGTGACTACTTAACTATTCCAGGTGGAAGTCTTGGTAGAACTGGAGAAGGAGTAAATTGCATTCTAGATGTTGATCATGCTGGACTTGCAGCGGAAAACACAACGTTCATCTTGGACAGCGTTGCTGAATTATCGAATCAAGACTTATTGAAGATACGAGATGAAATTGTAAGAATTGAAACAATAAATGTACAAGAAAAACAGGTAACTGTAACAAGAGCAGTAGAATCTACAATTGCTTCTGATCATTATACCAATGAAACTGTTACTCTATACAATCCAAGGTATAGATTTAATTTTGGTGATGATCTCGGAACAAATTTTGGTGATCCTAAAGTATTGAAGTATGATCCAGATACTCATGTATTGGATATGTATTTTGATATACTTTCTCCACAAAGAAATGCTATATCAATATCATCAACATTTAGAGATTATAGTGTTCAACGAAAGAAAGTATCTGTTGCAGAAGTTTTTGATATTGTAGAAAAATTAGAATTTGGAACAGATCCAACTGTTGATAGCAGCTTTAAAACTGAACTTGCAATAGACACCCAAAAATACTATAAGTATAGATTTAATTATACTCATTCATCAATGCTTGGAACCTATGTTGGTCTATCACCAAGCAAGTCCGAAAATTTAGCAACTCCAGAAATAATTCCAGGAATTGGATATTTTGATATAGTTTTTGGATATGGAAATTATACATCTTCCAACACATACACAAAGAGGGAAGATATCAAATATTCAAATTATTATTTCTTTGTTAGAAATAGCGATACCGTTCAAGCAAATGTATCGCTTCGTTTAATTGATGATCCATTGCAGGGGCAAAAAGTAGTTGACTACGTAACAAATGATGCATTTGTTTATTCATTGGAGTCTTCTCCACAATATGATGGATCTGGAGATATAAGATATACAACTTCTGGATTGGGAGCAACTGGAAAGATTTCTTCAATAGCAATCACAAATCTTGGATCTGGATATAAGGCATTGCCTATTGTTTCTGGAATATCCGTCCCAACATCCAATGAGGCTATTTTAGATGTTTCGTATGATCCAGTAAACAAAATAATTGTAGACGTTGCCGTTGTTGATGGTGGACAAAATTATTATTCTCCAAAGGTTGAAGTCGTCAGTGGTGGTGGAAGTGGATACAAATTCCAAGTACTTACTAACAATAGAAAAATTGTTAGAGTCATTGTATTAGAAGGCGGAACTGGATATACAACAAAGCCAACTCTAAAAATTGTTGAATCTGATGTTGAAATCTATCCTCTATCAAATAACATTGCCACTCCAAGGAACATCAGAGTTATTAATCCTGGATCAGCTTTCAACACAGATAGAACTTTACTGGCAAAGTATAGATCAAATTATACGTTGAAACTATCTGGAGTAAAAGGTAAAACTTTTTATTCTGGTGAAGTTGTAAGGCAAATTGATTCAAATGGAAATCAAATATGCCAAGCAATTGTTTCAGAGAATGGATGGAGAAATGGAAGCAACTTATTGAGAGTCAGAGAAGTAGTTGGTGAATTTTTATTAGGAGCTTCGATTCAGAGTTCACTGAAACCAATTAACTCTGGTATTATTGAAGAAATATTTGTAACTGATTTTGGACCTATTCTAAAATCATACTTTGATAATATTGGAGAATATAAGTCCGATGTTGGTAAGATTAGCGTCGGAAGTCAGAAAATTACCGATTCGTATTACTATCAAGACTATTCATATGTTGTAAAATCCAAAAAATCTATTAACGATTATAGAGATTTATTAAAAGGATCTACTCACCCAGCTGGATTCCAACTGTTTGGTGAGATGATGATTGATTCTGAAGCTCCAAATAGGATGCCAGAAAAAACTCCTAGATTACTGACACACAAAATAATTACTCTATATGATGACAATGCTAATCTAGTTACGACTTCTATAGTAAAAGAAAGAGCATCGCAATCAATCTCCAACGTATCTTTCGGAAGTATTCCAGGAGAAAGAGGTCTTGGATCTATTGCTATTGAAGATTTTAATCTTTCAGAAACATATGCAAATGTAGTTGACATTGTTGGAAATTTTGATGGCGTATTCCAAGATAAAACTGGAATACGTTCTGGAACAACAACGTTTGGATTGATTGATTCATTAACAAATCTACCATATGTTCCATTCAATGAGTATGAACTGGTTGTTACTCTAGACGGCATTGTGCAAGAGCCAGGAGTAGCATATACAATTAGTGGATCAAACATTATATTTTCAGAAGCTCCTCTTGGAGCTAGAGATGATCAGAAGACATTTGAGGATGGGTCGAGAATATTCAAGTGGGAAGCAGGAAAGCAGACTAATGCAGGAGACTTTGTATGGCATATTAATGGTATTGTTTACCTAGCATTAACTACTGGAACTCTCGGATCAACTCCACCATCACATACAACTCAAACTGCTCCAAATGGATCTGTTACTCTAGAGTATTCTAATTTAACAAAGATTCCATCAACCAAATTCTATTGCAAATCATTCCGTTTCAAAAACAATGGGACAAATGCCAGATATCTGAAAAAGATAAGAAATATCTTCCAAAGAAATGGTAGATGGTTAGATGCTGCAAATCAAATAGAATCCAATAAACAGTTTATTCAAGAAGAAACTCTCGGATACATCAAGAACAAGTATCCATTGTTAAATTGGAATACATTTGAGCAAAAATGTTCTAGAGATATTGGATATATTGTTGATGGTTATGCGAAGGATTTGAGGTTTGGTGGTAATACATTTACTGTGACTAATGGCAAGTTATACTATGATGGAAATGTCCTAGATCACATTGAAGGGCAGCTTACGGAAACTCTAGAAGCATTTGAATATGCTGCAAGACTATGTAAACTTGCAATGAGAAACTGGGACTATGTTTATGACAATGTAACATACTTCCAAGGTAGTGACATCATGATTGTTGATGACACTAGTAATATTGCTATTGGAATGTATGTTAGTGCTGGAGATAGTTATCCAGAGGGAACTGTAGTTGAGGAAATTATTTCTGATACGCAGATAAGATTAAGCAATTTTGCAAGTGGCGCTGCTGGTTCAGAACTTATTAGTACAGATACATTAATTGTTCAAGATACAACAACTTTAACCACGACTGTTGGTGTCAGTGCGATTTTACGAGTTCTGGAACCTTATTTCTATAGAGTTCTTGCTGGTGGGTCTAACCAAGCTACGTTCTACTGGAGTGGAGTTAACACTGGAACATATTATGATGCAGCAAATCTAATTCTCGCCAACAAAGAAAATATCCAGAAAGAAGCATCATTTGCAATAACAGATGGATATCAACTTTTCCAATATCCAAATCAACCACTTGAAGCGTCTGTATATAAAGATGCCAGAAGATTGATTTACAAGAATAGAGATTTCATTGCAGATTATATTGTAGAACTTATCGATGGACAATATCCAGGATTTGGTTATGGTGGTCCAAATGGAAGAGCAAAATGTAGGAGAGATTTAACTTATATCATCGATGCTCTTGCTATGGATCTAGGTAAAGGATCAAATAACAATATGATAGAAGCAACAAAATATTACTTTGATGCTTCAAATAATCTAATTAATAATGGATTAGTTGGTGAGTTAGATGAGGCAATATTTGCATATACACAACTCATTAC
>Ga0129333_10006328_pt1 | contig 11204 bp, 6 predicted proteins | sample CPB6_08_DNA_FD_94474 | JGI IMG/M metagenome (GOLD analysis project Ga0129333, IMG submission 94474) | Freshwater to marine salinity gradient microbial communities from Chesapeake Bay, USA - CPBay_Sum_0.6_0.8_DNA | ecosystem: Environmental > Aquatic > Marine > Coastal | place: USA: Chesapeake Bay...
ATGCATAGGATCATCAATACAAGACACCATATACATCATAAATGGTTCATCTGTGGCAATTCCATCTGATAGCATTCGTGTGCAAGGATCAAATGACATCTCCATAATCCCGGTACGAAATACCATACCTGCCAGAGATAGTGCACTGTTTATAATCAGATTCACTCCTTCAAACAAAGTCAAGCAATTAGCTTCGATTTTGTTCCATCACCCATTATGTGACACTACTGACGTGATATCCATCGAAGGAACAGGTATTCAAACTATTCTTACAGCAAATCCTGCATTTGTATCCAAACCTAATCAGTCTATTGGAACCACAACTATTGACTCAGTATTGATAAGAAATACTGGTGATGCTTCGGCATTTATTGATGTCGGCTCTTTTGGTTTACAATATCCTTTTCAAATCATCAAAACCATACCTTCATTACCTATTTTATTGAAATCCGGTGATTCATTACAATTCATTGTTTCAATATCTATGGATTCAGTTGGTACTAACACAGATACCATCGAAGTGCAATCAATAGCTCAAGGGATGGCATGCGAAGCATCAGTGGCAATACCGATCACAGCAACTGCAACATTACCTACACTTGAATTGCGTTTCAATAATTCAGCAAAAGCAAATCCAAAAGAAGATTCCTATGATATTCCAATCGTGTACAGCATACCCGGCGTAGATTCGGTTCTTGCAGACATGTCAGTTTCATTTAGCATCAATGGTTCTGTGTTTTATCCCAAAAGTGCGAGCAAAGGAAATCTATCAAGCACACTTGATGCAAATGGAAGAAGAATAATCAATGTATCATTCAACAAAGAATTGCTATCATCCAAAGATTCACTCCTGACGATAGTGAAAGGTTTCATACAATTGGATACATTCCCTTCAAGCACGATACAATGGCAACCTGCAAAATGGAATTCCATTCCTTATGCATTGATAAAGTCCGTTGATGGAAATCTAGAATTGGATTTGTGTGAAGAAGGTGATGGTAAAAGACTTATTATCAATGGTCAATCGCCAGTATTTCTTAAGGTATTTCCAAACCCAATAGACAATTCATCACAGATCATGATTGACTTTCCAATACATAGAATTGGAATGTATGAATGCACTATTCGAAACATACATGGAAAAGAGTTGCATTCTTCGATTATGGAATTCAATGACTTACAATCTATTGGTATGCAACACTCATTAAAAATTGATGCAAGTAGTTTAACGGCAGGTACCTACTTCATAAGTTTGATTTTTGAAGGGTCTGTATTAACAGAGCGATTATTAGTCTTACCTTGAAGCAATTCATGATTCTTATCCAAAAAAACCCTACATTTGCATTCCTTTCGGTGTGTAGCGCAGCCCGGTAGCGCACTACTTTGGGGTAGTAGGGGTCGTGGGTTCGAATCCCGCCACACCGACAAAAAAGGCTCTGATTGTTCAGAGCCTTTTTCATTTATAGCATATCTTAGAAATTCATGGTCACATTCATCGTTGCCATTCTTTGCAGAATTGTACCACCAAATATTTGATAATGTCTTCTGTCAAGAGCATTGAAAATAGTAGCACTTGCCTTGACTTCCGGAGTGATTGCATATCCAATATTAAGATTCACCAGCCAATACTCAGGAACATATCCTTCAAATAGTCCCGCAACCCATGTGAATCCTTTTACTCCGCGAACTTGTGCTCCACATTCAAAGCCATTCTTTTCATATTGCAAACCAATATTTACTCGATGTGGTGAAGTATTTGGAACTATCTTTTGAGCTTGAAGGGTATTTTCTTCAACAGAAAAATCAAGATAGGCATAATTGGCTTGTAAGAGCAAATCATTCATCACATAATAATTCAATCCAATTTCAGCTCCATATTCATTGATGACTCCAATATTTTTTGGAGTGATGATAAGACCCGGAGAATTTGTTTGAGGCATTCTAGCCAAACGATCATAAAATAGTCTATTGATTTTGTCGAGTTCAGTTTTCAAATCTGCATTAGCTTGATCATTAGCATATCTAACAGGTGCATATACTTCAGGAGCAAGACCTCCCAATGGAACAGAGATAAAGTTAGTTCTGCGATTGAGATAAGCATCTACTGTGACAAAAATGTCTTTGTTAATGATACCTTTATAACCCAATTCATAAGAAATTGCTGTTTCAACTTGAATAGTGGGATTACCAAGATTCCATTGAGGAGTAGTTCTCGACAAGCCCAAAGGTGCTATCTCGTTTCTACTTGAGATAATGCTATCAATCACTGCTAGATTTACAGGAGCACCAGCCGGTGAATATCTATATAAATCAGCATAGCTTGGGCGAAGGAATGAACGATTCAATGTCAAACGAAAAGTATGATCTTGAATCGGTGTGAAAACAAGAGCCGCTTTTGGTGAAAACTGTGTTTCGAAGAATGTGGATCTATCCAATCGTGCAGCTCCAACAAATGTTAGAGATGGTAGTATTGCATATTCGGCTTGAGCATACAGACCACTAAAATTATTGTGAAGTCCATCGGGATTCAAAAGTGGCAATGCCCCAATCAATGAAGTATTGACTGCCTGATATTCATGCGAGGCACCAATAATCACTTTCAGATCATCATTCAAAAATGATTCATTCCATTGTGCATCAATCACATAGACATCGCTTCTTTCAGCTGAACTTGCAGCAGCATTCATCACAATTTGAGGTGTGATGGTATTTCGTCTATTCCAATGTGCCTGAACATTGAAATTTGATGAATTATACGCCAATCGTACAAAAGGCTTTTCAACATCATTGATGAGAATCCTACCGGTTTGATTCACAAAATACTCGCCACCATACCTAGAAAATCCCATTTCAGCAGTGAGTCTTTGATCAATGGTCAATTCATAATCAAAACGAGCAGAACCAAACATATTTGTGGCATTACGATTTGCATTAATGAGTGAATCTATGCTGGTGATATTTCCAACACCTGCTCTATTGCCTGTCACATCTCTTGCCAATCCGGGATATTCCAAAGTACCACCTTTTGTGGTGTCTCGTGAATTAACCCAACTTTGACTTTGTGTTGAATAACCTGCATTGAATTTATAGAACAATGAACCTATTCCACCTGCATGACGAATATCGCCTCGGAATGTATTGAATTGCCCCCCAGTTAAACTGACTCTTGTACCTTGAATATCTTTTGGAGAACTTGATGTGATATTGATAACACCATTATATGCATTTGATCCATAAAGTGCTGAACCCGGACCTCGGACAACTTCAATGGATGCTACATCGCCCATATTTGTTTGAAAGGAATTCCATTCTACAAGATTAAGTAATGGTGTGGATGGATCACGTCCATCAAGCAATACGAGTACGCGACGATTTATTGAATTATTGAATCCTCTCATATTGACATTGAAATCATTCATGCCACTTTGAACAACATCAACACCTTGAATCCCTTCAATTGTCTTTGCGATTTGTCCATGAGAATTTGCTCTAGCAAGTTCGGCAGGCATGACAACGGATACTGCTGCCGGTGCTTCCGTAATTTTTTGTTGTCTTCTTGAAGCACCAAAGACAGTGATATCCTGAGTACGAGTTTCCCCGGGTGACAGTTGGACAGTCTGCATTGGAGTATTTGATTGTACAGATATATCAATCAATTTTGAAGCATATCCTACATAAGAAACTGATATTGTATGTTTTCCCGCACTCAGTTCCAGAATACCTTCTCCATTTTCTTTGGTTTTGGAGCCAATATTTTCAGAACGAACAATCGCTCCTTTCAAAGGAGCATTATTTTCATCAGTCACTTTTATGATGACACGCTGATTAGACTGTGCATGCAAATCACAAACAAATGTGATACACAAAACAGCCATACAGAAATTCAATGCATGCTTCATGAGCATTATTTCCTTGTAAATGATGTATGTAAAAATCCTTGTTGCAATTTTTTTTGAACTTTTGTGGCAACCAGACTTCTCAATGTATCAGTCATCAATCCTGAGCCGATGACAGATTGCCTGAATTTATATGCTTCTCTCAATGAATATGATTGTCCATCAATCACCCACTGAAGAAATATTCCATCAGATATTCCCAATTCCAATACAGCAAAAGATTCAGAATCAACCTCTCGAAACAACTTGAGAGTTTGCATTTGCTTTGTGACCTCAGCTCCCAATTGACTAAGCCTTGTTTTCATTTCTCTAATTCTTATTAAAAAAGAATCAGATGTACTTCTTAATGAATGCGCCCAGAACTCCAAAAGCAATGGTGCATATTTTGCATGAATTTCATAAAATTCGACCGTTGTGTCAATCAATGCATCTGCCTTGGTTACCGGATCAAAATGATCTTCAAAAGCCCGCATCATTGACTGTTCATATTTTGTCATCCAATGATCATATACAGCAAGAAAAAGGTCCTCTTTATCAATATAATATTCATAAAGTGTTCCTTTTGCTATACTTAGCTCGTCGGCGATATCTTGCATCTTCGTGGCATGATATCCTTTGGATGCAAATACTCCAATTGCTGCCTCAACAATGAGAATCCTTTTTGCTTCCCTACTTTCCGGAGCTGATTTCGTTCTTGCCATATCGGTAACTATATATATTGACCAACGAGTCAAATTTACAGAATTTATTATTCCCACAAAAGAACATCATGTTTCAATAGTCTTCTATGTTGATTATTTTTGTTGGTGTTTTAAGCAACAATATATCGGTCCAATACATGTTTCCCGATACCCAGGAAGAGCAGTCATTACAAACCCTTGACACCATAACTGGTTCAATGCATGGTAAGGTTGTTCTATTTAATGATGAACATCATACATTTGATGAAGTTATTTATCAGATTTTAAGAGCTGTTCATTGTTCAATGGAGAGAGCCGAGCAATTGACATGGGAAGTGCATAATGCTGGAAAGGCAACTGTATATGAAGGTCCTTTGGCAGAATGCTTACATGTAAGCGCTATATTGGAAGAAATAGCATTAAGAACTGAAGTGCAATGTTGATGTCATATGGGAAAATTTTTTCTAATCATCATCGGCATTTTCGTCCTTGTCATCTTTGCAGGCATTGCTTTACTGGGTTTTTTTAGAAGAATCATCATGTCAATTATTCCCACCAAGCAAAACAAGCAGAAGCCCGATAATTCCATCTTATATGATGATGGAAAAACCACAGTTCTACAATCAGCATCTCATGATAGAACAAAAAGAAGATCATAATCAGAAAATAGCTGCAATTGATGTTGGCACCAACTCATTTCATGCAATCATTGCTACTGTAACTGATAAGGGGGCATTGCGAGTGATATCTCGCGAGAAGGAAATGGTTCGACTTGGGGAATCTGCATCAGACATCAAAAGACTTTCAGATTCTGCCATGGAAAGGGGTTTAAAAGCCATGAGTAGATTTTCAATCATGGCAAAAAGAGCAAATGTGCAAGTGAGGGCAATTGGTACTAGTGCATTGCGTGAAGCAGAAAACAGCGATGAATTTATCGCAATGGTTGAAGAAGAATCGAATATCCACATAGAGGTCATTTCCGGAATTGAAGAAGCCAGATTGATTTATGTTGGTGTTTCCAATGCATTACCAATCATCACTCAAAAAGCACTTGTGATTGATATCGGGGGAGGAAGCACGGAGTCTGCCATTGGACAATTTGGAAAATTGCTTCATGTTCATAGTGCCAAATTGGGTGCATTAAGACTTACACAGCGATTTTTTGCGGATGGCTTGGTTACTCAAGAGCGAGTCCAAGCTTGTAGAACCTTCATCAATGGAGAATTGTCTTCTTGCATTCAATCAATCAAGAAAACCGGATTTGATTCTGTTATTGGTTGCAGTGGCACAATCCATGCATTGACAGCAATGATTTTTGCTGAGAAGCAAAGAAAGCTACCCGAAACGCTCAATGGAATATCTGTTCAGTCAGAAGATATTCATTCAATGATTACTACACTGATCAATTCCCCATTGACTAAAGATCGCTTGCTCTTACCGGGAATAGAAACAAAAAGAGCCGACATCATAGTGGCAGGAGCTTTGATTTTGGAGCATTATCTTAGTGCTTTGAACATATCCAAGATAATGATATCCGCTTATGCCCTTCGAGAAGGAATTGTGTTTGACACAGTTAACAAACAAAGAGACATCCATGAATTTCATCATCTGACAAAACTACGATATGATACTGTGTATGCATTATGTGAATTGTACAAGGTCAATCTCGATCATTCAGAACATGTAAAGAAATTAGCACTACAAATCTTTGATGACACCATTCACAGACATACATTAGGTGATGAAGAAAGAGAACTTTTAGAAGCTGCTTCATTGCTTCATGATGTTGGATATCACATCTCTCCCGATCAACATCATCATCATAGTCAGTATATCATCAGTCATTGCATCATGCCCGGATTCACCAATGATGAGTCGCAAATGATAGGAATGATAGCTCGATATCATAGAAAAAGTCACCCGAAGAAGAAGCATCCAATATATAATTCTTCTACTCCTGAAAGACAAAGAATCATTTCAATATTAGCCGGCATACTTCGAATAGCAGAAGGTTTGGATCGAAGACAACAACAGTTGGTAGATTCTTTGCATTGTGATATCCATGATGATGTCATGACAATATCCCTAAACCCAATAAATAATGCATTGATTGACATCGAGATCTGGGGTGCTGAGAGGCGTATCGGATTATTGGAGGAATGTCTTGGTATAGCCATTTCATTCATGACTTAATTCCTCATGAGTATTTCTTCCTATGCCTTTCAATCGGGGCAAACCTCGTAGATTGGAATCATTCAAAGTGACTTATGCACCTATCCAATTTTACATATACTTTCATCTCTCTCTGCATCGGAAGCATAGTACTTTTGTTTCCTACTTTTCAAACACTCAATGGGAAAGAATACAATAAAGGCAATAGACCTACAATAGGACTTGTTTTGAGTGGCGGTGGTTTTAGGGGAATGGCACAGATTGGGGTATTGAAAGTTCTTGAAAGACATAATATCCCAATTGATTGTATCGTTGGTACAAGTATCGGCTCATATATTGGTGGGCTTTATGCCTCGGGCTATTCTGCTTCTGAAATAGAATCCATCGTATTATCTGAAGATTGGAACAAGATTTTGTCTCCTGCATCAGAGAGTAATCGACATGATATGTTTCTTGATCAGAAAAATGCAGATGACAGGCATATTTTTTCAATGAGACTCAATACATTTTCATTCGAAGTGCCCCAAGCTGTTTCAAAAGGAACACCATTTCAATCGCATTTACAAAGATATTTATGGAATGCCCCTTATACATCATGGAAATCATTCAATGATTTAAAAATCCCGTTCCGTGCTATTTCAACAGATTTGATTTCTGGCAAATCCATAGTACATGCATCCGGAGATCTGCCAAGAATCATAAAAGCTAGTTCAACAATTCCACTTCGATATTCTCCTGTTCCCTATGATTCGCTCTTATTGGTTGATGGCGGTATTCTCGATAATATCCCAGTTAAAGTGATAGAAAAAGAATTTCATCCGGATATAATCATTACGGTAAATTCAACATCAGATCTTCTTCCCAAAGATGAATTGAATACACCATGGAACATAGCTGAACAAATAGTTGGCATATTGCTGAAAGATCAAGAACAAAAAAGTTTATCTCTTTCTCCAATTACCATCACGCCTGATTTGGGCCAATCCAAGAATACGGATCCTTCCCATATACCATTCTCAATTGTAAAAGGTGAAATAGCTGCATTACAGATGATCCAACTCATCAAAGATACACTTTCATCTTTTCGATATAATGGTGAATCTAAGAATCAATCTGATTCATTCATTGGGTATTCACAGAAGTTTTCAGGAGACATCGACAGCATACCTTCAAATACTCTCACAAAACTTGAACAAGTATTGAACATTAATAAAGGAATCTATTCAATTCAAGATAGTTTACTTTCAGTTATAAGATCAGATTCATTGTCATTCATACAATTCAAACCAATAATTGATAGCACAAATAAACGTATTGAATGGCACATAGGAGCGCCCAAACATATTCGATTTTCCATACATTCAATTCAAGGATCCGACCGTTTACTTTCAACTTTATTCACGAATAACAACCATATAAACACTCTTGCGCTCAATCACCAATGGGACAAACTTGTTTCCAGCAATGAATATGAGTCTATTGATATTATGCCTCACATGAAGACTGACACCCTCAACTTTACTCTCTTTGTTCGTGAAAAATCACCTCAATATCTTGGCATAGGTGCCAGGGTTGACAATGAACGCTATGGACAAATCCTCATTGATGGTTATGATAAAAATCTTTTTGGAACGGGTATTTCTTCAGGTTTAACAGTTTTTGGTGGAGCAAGAAATCGAATAGGACTATTATCAGTGGGATATAACAATGTATTCAAATCTCAATGGGGAGTCACATTCCATGGCTATTCCAGCTTTAAGCAAATGTTCATTTATGAAAAAGCATTTATAAGAACTAAAGAGTCTTATGATATCACACGATTGGGTGAATTGAGAGAGGACAGATATGGAGCAATGGCCGACCTTACTCGTTCACTTGGAAAAACAGGAATTTTGCAATCTCGTATTCGTTATGAGCAGCAAAAAATTTATAATATTCAAAATGATACCAATACTACATTTTCTCCCGTTTTTACCTGGAAACTCTCTAGCAAACTAGATACGAGAGATGATGTCGATCTTCCCCGCTTTGGTTCGCTTCTTGACCTTTCACTTGAAACAAGTCTTTCTATGCTCAGAAATCAACAAGCATTTTCTCGAATTACGGCTGCATACACACAATCTGTCACAAGCAATCAGATCACCATTACCCCAAAATTCATGGCTGTGTTTTCAGACAATACGACACCAAATCCTGAATTTATCTCCCTAGGAAGAGATGATATGTTTTTTGGAAAAAGAGAAGATGATCAACGTGGATCACAAGTACTTCTGGGGTCATGCGAATTGCGTTGGGCAACTCCAATAAAACTACTCGTACCCATTCATGTTTCGGCTAGATATGACATTGGTTCAACATGGACATCTTTTGATGGAATTTCCATCGGAAATCTGCAGCATGGCATTGGATTGACTCTCCATGCCAAAACTCCCATAGGCACTGCTAGAATCTCGGGTGGAAAAAGCTTCTATTTTGTTTCATCGCCTGATGGTGTAGTACAAGGGCCTCTCTTGTTTTCCTTTTCAATTGGTTCGAGATTCTGATAATTCCTTTCTCATCCTGACAAATTTGCTTATATTTCTGTCATTATGCCTGATGTAACACCTTATACCGGAAATCATGAAAAAGAATGTCTTATTGAGTGAAATACTCATCATTTTGGCTATATCATCTGTTTTAGCTTTTTGGTTCAATGGATTGAGCAATCCCAAAGGCATTGCATTAATAAGAGAGCAGCAAGTACTTGAAACTGCTTCGGACAATGAATTTGATCAATTGACTGAAACAACAAGTACACCAGCGACAATTGCCAATGTTGACACATTGCCTATAAAAAAGGATTCAACAAAAGCAATATCCACGCCTCCAAAAGATACGGCAAAGACCACGCCGACAAATTCTGAAGATAATGGCCCTGTAAAACCAAAGTCTGTTTCTTATGCGCAAGTAAAGAAACTATTGGCTGACCCATCAGTTATGGTAATAGATGCTCGAAATGAGCATGAATTTGCAGAAGGTCGTCTCCCCAGAGCACGGAATATATTTGCTATAGAGTTTGAGCAATATATTCCCGAACTGATTGGGATGAATAAAGACATAAAAATCATCGTTTATTGCGGTGGTGGACAATGTGAGTTAAGTCATGAAGTCAGTAATAATTTGATTGGCTTAGGCTTTAAAAAAGTGTATATCTATCTTGGCGGCTGGGAAGACTGGAAGAAAAATGGCATGGGGAAATGATAATGGTTCATGATGTTCTTGACGATAAGACAATGGACTTTTTGCGTGATCGATTCGGCATAATCGGCGAATCAGAGAACATGCGTGAAATCATGTTGCAATTGCTCAAAGTTGCACCAACGCATCTCACAGTTTTGATCACAGGCGAAACCGGTACGGGAAAAGAAGTCTTTGCACATGCAATTCATGGTCTCAGTGAAAGATCTACCCAACCTTTTATCAGTGTCAATTGTGGAGCCATTCCTGAGACATTACTTGAATCTGAATTATTTGGTCATGAAAAAGGCGCTTTTACAGGAGCTGTGGAGCAAAGAAAAGGATTTTTCGAAGTAGCTCACAAAGGCACTATATTTCTTGATGAGATTGGCGAGATGCCAATAGCTACACAAGTGAAGTTATTACGCATACTTGAGTCAGGAGAATTCTCGAGAATTGGTTCTTCGGAAATTCGCAAAGTGAATGTTCGCGTGATCACGGCTACCAATAGAGATATGGAATACGAAGTCCGGAATGGTCGTTTCAGACAAGATTTCTATTTCAGACTGAATTCATTTCAATTAAGGCTTCCCCCTCTTCGAAAGCATATAGATGATGTTCCATTACTTGCAGAATATTATGCCTCTAGAATTGCAAAGAAAAACAGATTTTCTTATAAAGGATTCACTGAAGAAGCCCTTGATTACCTTTCATCTTTGTCATGGCCAGGTAATATTCGAGAATTGAGAAATGTGATTGAAACCGTCACAACATTAGAACATGGAAAACAAATCACTGAAACTATGCTTTCTCAGCAAGTTCGAGACCATGGTGGGAATCAAGCGACTATTCCTACAGATCAGGCGATAGTGATTTCATCACAAGGATATCAAAGAACATCCCAATTACCTCAAGAATCAGACATAGTCTTTCGCACATTGCTTGAGATGAAGAATGAATTGATTGAAATCAAAAGAGCAATGGCAGCTATTTTTGAAAAAACCGCACAACTTGAAATGCAGGCACAAAGAGCTGCAGAACAATCTATCACTGAGTTCCCCGTAATTACAAATCATGCCCTACCATTTCCGGATGAATATTCATCTGATGCTCAGTTTAATTTAGAAGAAATGGAAAAACAACTTATACAAACAGCTTTGAACAAATATGCAGGAAATCGTAGAATGGCTGCCAAAATACTTGGGATAAGCGAAAGAACACTATATAGAAAAATCACAGA
>Ga0129333_10006329_pt1 | contig 11204 bp, 9 predicted proteins | sample CPB6_08_DNA_FD_94474 | JGI IMG/M metagenome (GOLD analysis project Ga0129333, IMG submission 94474) | Freshwater to marine salinity gradient microbial communities from Chesapeake Bay, USA - CPBay_Sum_0.6_0.8_DNA | ecosystem: Environmental > Aquatic > Marine > Coastal | place: USA: Chesapeake Bay...
ATTAAGCCTTGGTGGTTCAGGCCTGAATTCGGCGAACCATGCAGCGCATGAGCGTCTTAATCGTGACTTTTCAGTCAAGACAACCTACGTGCCATTTAAAGGCACGGGTGATTTGGCCACATCTGTGATCGGTGCCCATATTGATGGTGTGATGTCCTACACTGCTTTCGCCGTGAACAATCGAGGAAAGGTCAGGGCGCTTGCGGTTGCGATGGAGAAAAGGCATCCGTTGTTGCCCGAGGTACCAACCTTTAAGGAATTGGGCGTTGACTGGGTCGATGGCGCATTTCGGGGCATTGGTGTGCCGAAGTCAACACCGATTGAAGCTCGGCGTCGGCTTGCTGAGCTTTGGGCAAGTCTTAATGCAGAGCCTGAAATGAAGGAGCTCGCCGCAAAGAGTGGTTTCGAACTCGTGAACATCGGCCCTGATCAAATGGATGGATTCATGCGAGACCGTATTAGAACCTACGCCGAAGTCGGCAAGCAAATGGGATTGGGCAACAAGTAAGCGACGAGTCGATAAATTACTTAGAGCAGTCTGCAGTCGCTCATTTCGGTGAGTTTTGTCTTTCCGAGCAATGCTAGGGTGATACTTACATCGTCGCTGAGTGTTTTCCACCACTGCGTAAGTCCTGATTCTGCGCCAGCAGCCGCCGCGTATTGAATCGATCGACCTAAAAAAACAAAGTTGGCCCCCATGGCATAGGCCTTAACGACATCTTCGCCGCTTCGTATACCACTGTCATAAAAAAGAGGATAGTCCGAGCCGATCGCATCTCTTATTGCTCGCAGCTGTTGTATTGGGGGTGGTAAAGCATCGAGCTGACGCCCACCGTGTCCGGAGACTTGGATGGCGTCGACACCTTCGCTGGCAAGGCGCAGGGCGTCCTCAACTGAGGTGATGCCTTTGACGATTAACTTGCCCTGCCACCGTTCGCGGATTCTTCGAAGCGTTGTCCAGTCCGCTTTTGCACGACTAGCGCCGCGATCGAAATGAAAATCTCTTGCGAGAAAGTTCGCCATCTTGGGTATCCCAGCAATCACTTGACTCAGGGACCAACGAGGGTGCAAAGCAAAGTCGAGCACTTGCTTGGGGCCCATGCGAAACGGTATGGTGAAACCATGACGTTGATCGCGGGGTCGTCGGGCGACTTCAGGGACATCGAGCGTGAGTACTAAGCGTTGGTAGCCAGCTTGCTTTGCGCGATCCAGAAGCTTAAACGTTTGCGTACCATCACCGCTGAAATAGAGCTGGAACCAGGCAAATCCCTCAGACCATTCAATATATTGCTCAAGCGTCGATGAAGCGATGGTCGATACGCCAACGGGTACTTGGTATTTAGCGGAGAGCTTTGCAAGCCAGCGATCCGTGTTTGGTGCAGCAAGGTTACACATGGCCATCGGGCTCACGCCAAAGGGTACCAGGCACTTTTGCTCAAAAACCGCGACCGATAGATCGCGTTGTGCGACATCCACCAGCACACGCTGTTGAAGTCGAATCCTTGCGATGGCAGCCAGGTTTAGCGACTCACCATAACCAGTCCCCGCGGTACCATCGATATACTCAAAAACCATTCGCGGGAGGCGGCGCTTTGCAATGGTGCGCGCCTCATCGTAACTTAGGAGTTGCGGCGCAAACATGTCGGGTTATGTATGCTTATTTGGCCAGGCCCGATTTGATCAATAGTGGTTTTATATTGTTAAAGTATTGTTCGGCATAGCTTCGATATTCCGACGGACTTCGTCGCCATGGTACCTGGATGAAGCGATCAAGAAGGCCTTGTAAGCCTGGGTCCTCAAGGACCTGGCTAAATGCATCATAAAGACTTTGAACAATCGGGGCCGGAAGATCTTTTGGGCCGACCAGCCCATAAGGACTGTGAGCAATTGCATTAATGCCGCGCTCCCTCAAGGTTGGCACTTGCGAATACTTTGGAATTCTTTGCTCGGTAGCCATCGCCAAAATTCTGAATTGCCCAGCGTCGACCAAAGGTGCCCACTGGGCAGCGTCAGCTAGAAAATCGATATGGCCCCCCAAGAGGGCTTGTGTCCATTCCGCGCCACCTTTGTAGGGTACGTGGGTAAATTTTGCGCCAGTGACCTGGTCAATTTCGATCATGAACAAGTTACCGCTTCCGCCCACACCACTTGTGCCGTAGGTGTACTTTTCTGGCTCCTTCTTGCCTGCAGCGATTAAATCTTCGATCGTTTTCCACGGCGAATCCGATCGAACGACAATACCCATGGTGTAAGAGGAAAGGCCGCAAATATAGGTGAAGTCACGCAAAGGATGCCAGGGAACCTGCTGGTAATGGGGATAGCGCAAGCTATTAATGCTCATGCAGGCCAGGTGATGACCATCAGGCTTTGCCTGGAGTAATTGCGCTGGAGCAAGGGTGCCTGCCGCGCCTGCCTTTACCTCAACGAGCACGCTTTGGCCAAGCAATTTGCCTACTCGCTCTCCCATAAAACGAAGCTGGAGGTCAGTCACTCCGCCTGCTGCAAAGGGGTTATAAATTACAATCGGCTTTTCCGGGCGCCAACGAGTTTGGGCATGCAATGAGTAATGTGCTGCCACAACTGAGCCGCCAACAATTTTTAAAGCATTACGTCGCGACGAATCTAAATTTAAAGCATTACGTCGCGACGAATCTAAACCGGGATCAAAAAATCGATTCTTCATCAATGTCTCCCAAGGAATTTTTTAATGATGTTAGAAAAAATATTTACTCGATGCGTTACGGCCGATGTCAGTGTTATGTAGGGCTCATCCATCGGCACAGGTCATGCCTGAAAGCCTCCGATTTGTGATCCTAGGAATAAACCAGACGTGGAAGCCACAAGACAAGATGAGGCACATAGGTTAAGACCGCGAGGGAAAACAGTAGCGGTATAAGCCACGGAAGAATCGCCATGGTGGTGCGTTCGACCGATAGTTGAGCGACTCTGGCAAGTACAAAAAGCACCATGCCCATGGGCGGATGAAGTAAACCGATCATGAGATTGAGCACCATGATAAGGCCAAAATGTACAAGATCGATGCCAAGTTGTTGACAAATCGGTACAAGAATAGGTACTAAAATCGTGATCGCAGCGGTCGGTTCAAGAAAGCACCCTACGAAAAGCATGAGTAGATTGGCCATCAGCAAAAACACCCAAGGCTCGCGGGTAAAGCCCAGCACCCATCCAGAAATAGCAGCAGTCACCCCGGTCGCTGTGAGCATCCAGCCAAAAATACTGGCTGCTGCGACAATGAAGAGCACTGTCGATGTGGTCTCCACGGTATCAACACAAATCTTGAGCAGTGCCCGAAGGGTCAGGCTGCGATACCAGAGGAATCCCAGTACCAATGCCCAGACACATGCAGCAATTGCCCCCTCAGTGGGGGTGAAAAGGCCGGTAGTCATCCCGCCGATCAATAAGACCGGCGTCATGATGGGTAGCACCGCTTGAAAACGAAAGATCCGGTCAATCGCAAAAAGCACGACTAATGCAATTGCGACGGTGAGTTGCGGTTGCGTGCCGAGCTTGGTGATAAAAAACCAAATACAGCTTGGCCATGCAGCAACAACAAGACTTTCAAGAATTGCTTTGGCAAAGCGGCCCTTATCGAAACGAATATCACTGCCCCAGCCATTTCGATGAGCGAAGTAGGCGACAGTCAGCATCATGAGCAATGCCATGATGATCCCAGGCAGGATACCCGCCAGGAAAAGGGCTCCTACCGAGACGTTGGCCATCATGCCGTAAATAACAAAGGGCAGGCTTGGTGGAATAATCGGGCCGAGTGTTGCGCTTGCCGCAGTAACACCAACCGCAAACTCGCCTGAGTAGCCGTGATCTTTCATCGCCTTGATTTCAATGGTCCCAAGACCAGCAGCATCTGCAATTGCCGTGCCGCTCATCCCTGCAAAGACCACCGAGCCAACGACATTAACATGGCCCAGTCCTCCTTTAAACCAACCTACCAACGCGAGCGCGAAGGCGTAAATACGGTTAGTAATGCCGGCGTTATTCATTAAATTACCGGCAAGAATAAAAAACGGCACGGCGAGCAGAGGAAAGCTGTCAACACCACTGACCATGCGGTGAACTACCACAAAAGCTGGAACGTTGCCGCTAATCAAAATATAGATCAGTGAGGCGCCTGCCATGGCAATAGCAACGGGCACCCCACCTGTCATCAGCAAAAGAAAAAGCACCTTAAGCATTGCGTTTTACCCTGTGAAAGCCAAGCCTCACCCGCCGCTCCCTGATGCCGGATGAATGAAAATCGACTTCAATGGTCGAAGAAGGCGGATTGTCGATTTGCTGATTCTGCGCGCACCCTTTGCTTTCGACTCCACTGATTAGCGCTCGTGAATGGAGGACTCAGGTCGCTCAAGCACACTATAGCCGCGCTGCCAATGGATCACGCTGATTTGAATCGAACGCAAGGCCATCGCTGCAAAGCCGCCAAGACAAACCCAATAAAGCATGCTAACCGGTAGATCGACAACCGTCATTCTGGATGCGCCAAGCTTCTCGATGAGCAAGTAACACAGGTAAACCATAGCGATATAAAAAGCACTTCGAATAAGGTCAACAAGGCTTGCGAGAAGTCTTGCTGCAGGCTTTGGCAGATAGCGATAAACGAAGTCAACCTGGATATGATTATTGCGTGCTACACCAATAACCGCTCCGCTGAATACGGTTGCCACAAGCAAATAGCGGGCGATTTCTTCCGTCCACGAAGCCGAGTCATTCAGCACATATCGGGTGATGAACTGCGTGAGCACGACCAAGGCGAGGACGGCAAAAAAGAAAACGCTAACCCAGGCCTCCCAAGGTACCTGGGAGAAATCTGCAATATCGTCCTCAATATGCAAGCCGGCATCTTCGGCTCTCTTAACGCTGTCGACCGGACCAGCATCGGAGGACTTTTGCATGACTACTTCCTAACTACTTGATGGCAACCACGCGGTCCCAGTCGCGCTTGTCCAGTCCCATGCTGCTGAATTCGACTGCCTTAAGCACACGTTGCTGGAATGCAGCGCGATCGACCTCAATGATGTTGACGCCTTTGCTCTTGAAAATACCTACCAGTTCGCCTTCGCGTTTGCGAATCTCCTGAGTGGCCTTTTCGGCGGCCTCCTGGGTCACATCAGCGAGTGTCTTTTGTTCAGCGGGCGACATTTTGGCAAGAACCGCTGGGGCGACAATCGTTAAAAGTGCGTCTGCGATATGGCCTGTCATCACAATATGCTTTTGCACTTCATAAAATTTCTTTGCCTCGATAGTGGGCAGTGGATTCTCTTGCGCATCGACCGTACCATTTTGTAATGCTAAATAGACTTCCGCAAAGGCAATTGGGGTTGGATTAGCGCCACAAGCTCTTGGCATCGCTGTATAAGCGGGAGCGTCTGGAACCCTCATTTTCAAGCCTTTCATCTCATCACAATTCTTAAACGGTTTATTGCTTGTCGAATGGCGAACACCGTAATAGGTGAGTGCGAGCACCGTGTTGCCATTAGTTGCCTTTTTATAGCCATCGGTGAGTTCGCGAAAAACATCACTCTTGCTGTACTTGATTACATGATCGGCATCACGGAAGGTAAAGGGATAGTAACTGACCGCAAGTCTCGGGAAGGAGCGCGCTGCGAACGAAGCACCTGTGTAAATCATATCGACGGTGCCCAGTTGCAGGCCTTGATTAATGTCGCTTTCTTTGCCCAAGCTTGAAGCGGGGAAGACTTGAATTTCATACTTTCCGGCCGTGCGCTTTTTAAACTCCTCGCCTGCCCAAACCGCCCATTTGTGATAAGGCTCAGACGTTTCGTAGACATGGGCCCATTTCAAACGCGTCTGCGCCTGACTCTCAGCAGGTACTAAGGCGCTGCCAAGCGCTAGGGCAGCCATGCCAGCAAGCATGGTCCGGCGCAAGCTTATGTTTGCGAAATCCAGAATTCCGTTTGAAAGCACTGATAAAGCAACGCGTGACTTGATCATGTTTTTCTCCTCCATGTTATGAAAACACTCAATGAATTGAACTCTAGCATGCCAGTCAAGGCGGTGCTTGCAAGGCTGCGGGTGCTTGCCCTGATGGCCTCAAAATCTTCTGCAGGTCTTCTCCATGCCCGATGAAAATTCCAAGACCAATTGCGGCGAAGATGCAGGCTGCAAGGCTGTGAACCAGACGCATGGGTATTTTTCCAGCAAGTCTTTCCCCCATGTAGACCGCAGGAACATTTGCAATCAACATACCCAAGGTCGTACCAATCATAACGGTCAGGGGCAATCCATAATGCGCAGCCATGGCAAGCGTTGCGATTTGCGTCTTATCGCCCATCTCGGCCATAAAAAAACTTAGAAAGCTTGTTCCGAAAACGCTCGCGGTATGAGCGATCGCTCGATCATCTTCTTCAAGGTTGTCTGGAATCATGATCCAGCCCGCTATGGCTATAAAGGATATACCGATAAGGTAGGCAAGCCAATCCGGGTTGAGTAGCGATGTAAGCCATGTGCCGAAATAAGCAGCGAGACCGTGATTAAGCAGCGTCGCAAGCATGATCGCAGCGACAATCGGCAAGGGTCGCTTAAAGCGTGCTGCAAGAACAAACGCAAGCAGTTGTGTCTTATCGCCAACTTCGGCCAACGCTACAACGCCTGCTGACACTAGCAGGGGATCAGAAAAGGTACTAAGCATCTAGCGTCGAATCATGGTCGCCTTGTCGTCTTCGCAATACGGGGTTTGTTGGCTATGAGCAGAAATCCCGCTTGGTGCTTGTTCAAGGAGCGATCGTCCGATGGCTTTTGGCATCCAGCTAAGTCTTAGGTGAGCACACCAACCAGCCAGAGGCAAATTCCTGGGAAAAAAAGCAACAGTAGGGTGCGGATCGTGTCACTGACCAAAAAGGGCATCACGCCGCGGTAACTCTCGGCAATAGACACATCTTTGGCCATGCCATTCACCACGTAAACATTCAATCCAACGGGCGGTGCGAGTAAGCCAAACTCAACGACCATGAGCACCATCACGCCGAACCAGATCGCAACAGATTCCCTGGGCATACCAAAATCCAGACCGATGATCAGTGGGAAAAATATAGGTATGGTTAATAGAATCATTGAAAGCTCGTCCATGACTGCACCGAGCACGACATAAAAGACGAGAATTGCAGCAACAATCGCATAAGGGGGCCAACCCAGGCTGTTCACAAAAGCGCTTAGGTGCGTTGTAGCACCACTTAAGGCGAGCGCACCGCTCATCACATCTGCCCCAAGGAAAATCAAAAAAATCATCCCGGAACTTTCAGCAGTGGCATAAAAACATTCCTTAAATCCACGCCAGCTGAGTTCTCGCCTTAACAGTGCTGAAATCAGGGTGGCTGCTGCACCAACCCCAGCACCTTCTGTGGGCGTAAAAAACCCGCCGTAAATACCACCAAAAACAATGAGAAAAATGCTCAGAATTGGCGCAACTGATAATACTGAAGCGGCGTTAACGCCAGGAACGTCGTCGTCGATCTCTGGTGCCTGGCCAGGGACCATGCGTACATAAATTGCGATCACGACAAGGTATCCAAGCGTAGCGATCAGCCCAGGGATCATTGCTGCGGCAAATAGCTTGGCGATATTCTGTTCCGTGAGGATTGCATAAATGACCAATGGGACCGATGGCGGAATAAGAATGCCCAGCGTACCTGCCGCTGCTAGGGTGCCGGTAGCCAGACGTCCCGAATAGCCATGCCGCCTCAGCTCCGGCAATGCAACACCAGTAATTGTTGCAGCGGTTGCCACCGATGAGCCGCAAATTGCCCCAAAGGCAGCACTTGCGAGTACAGCGGCCATCGCCATACCGCCTTTAAAACGACGGGTAATACCGGCAGCAAACGAAAAAAGCGCGCGAGAAATACCACCCTGGGTCGCGAAGTTGCCCATCAAAATAAAGAGCGGTATAACCGAAAGATCATAACTTGCAAATCGTGCAAATGCTTGCGCATTGAGATAATTGCTAAAGCCCGCCCATCCAGTTTGCATCACATAACCGTAGGCGCCGGCAAAAAACATTGCAGCAGCGATCGGGATGCGCACCGCCATCAAGACAAGCATGACCACAAACATCATGGCGACAAGCAAAAGACCGCTCATAACTTTGCTCGTTGTTCGTCGTCGATCAGGCCAAGACCCTGGGCAAGGGCAATCAGGCCGGTGAGCCCGAAGGCCGGTACCATGAATGAATAGGTGATCCATTCAGGAAACCCGAGAATCATAGTACCGCTAGCGCTACCAAAAGCATTCAACCCGCCTACCGCGGTGCGCCACGCGAGAAGCATAAAGCAGGCCGACAAAACGAATGCGCCTATGCGATCTAACCGTTGAATTGTCGATGCTGAGCATCTTGCTGTAAAAAAATCAACAATGATGTTGCCTCGCCTTACCTGGCACAACGGCATAAAGAGCGCGATTGCTGCGCCAGCGGCAACCCCTGAAAGCTCAAAATCTCCCGTGATTGGTTTGCCGATGGCTTCGCGTCCCACGATGCTCACGCAAGTCATCAAAGTAATGGCCGTAAGCAGCATGCCTGCTAGGATTGCACACAGACGCGCAAGCCAAGAAAAAATTCGCGTTAAGTTAAGCATGAGTGTATTGCGTGGCGTCGAGTCACTCCCCAGCGGACTCTAACACGCTTCGATCAAGCGCTTGACAGGCTAGGCGCTGGCTCGGTTTTGCGGTATTCATGTTTGCTCCAAAGGTCTTCGCATCGTATTCTTTCAAGGCCATCCATCGTATTCCCTAAAGACATTCGCATCCTATTCTTTCTTTGCATCAGTACATTTTTTATTTATGTTGGAGACAATCAGCATGAAACGACGACAAATCCTCAGCGCAGCGCTCGGCAGTACAGCTTTTGCGACGCTGAACACTACAGGTGTTTGGGCGCAAGCCTATCCATCAAGACCATTGAAAATGATTGTGCCTTGGCCTCCTGGCCAGGCTACGGACCTTGCTGGTCGTGTTGCAGCGCAAGAACTCTCCAAAGGCCTAGGGGTTGCGGTTGTTGTCGAGAATAAGGCGGGTGCTGGTGGCACCATCGGTACCGATGCAGTGGCTAAAGCGGCGCCTGATGGCTACACGATTCTTGCTGCATCAAGTGGTCCCATGTCGGTCGCACCCTTGCTCCAAAAAGTTCCCTATGATCCGATGAAAGATCTAGTACCTGTAGCGATGATCGGTATGTCGCCCTATGTGCTTGTGACCTCTCCGAGCATGGCTGCAAAAGATTTGCGCGAATTTATCGCGATGGTGAAGGCAGCCCCCGGCAAGTATAGTTTTGGTTCTTCAGGTACTGGGGCGACCGCGCATCTCATCGCAGAAGCCTTCAACGCGGCAGCGGGCCTGCAGGCATTACATGTGCCCTATAAAGGCAGTGTTGCTGCGCTCACCGATGTGATGAGTGGTCAAATTACCTATTGCATTGAGACAGCAGCGTCGACCATGCCGTTAGTCAAGAGCGGAAAGCTTAAAGCCTACGGTGTATCGCTTGAAAAGGGAAGTACGATGACGCCAGGCGTTATGCCCTTTGCCAAACTCCCCGAACTTGCCGGATTTGATCTTGGGGCCTGGCTTGGGGTGATGGTGCCAGCCAATACACCTGCAGCAGTCATCGAACGGCTGGCAGCTATCCTTGAAAAATCAATGCCTAGTGAACCAGTCAAGCAAACTATGGCAACAATTTCTGTCGAGCCCGACTTTCGATCTGCAGCCGATTTGACGGCTTACCTCAAGGCAATTTCAACGCGCTTTGCCGACGTGATTCGGCGCAATAACATCAAGCTATCCTAAGCCTTGGACGTGAAACCCGGATTTGGCTGGGTTCTCACGCTAGCCAGGAGTTTGTGGCCGATTTTTCGGCCTCACCGACGTGCAGTCGGCGCGGTCTTATTCTTGATGATGATCGAGCTTGGCTTGCAAATGGCTCAACGCCTTGCGTTCACAAGCCTGATCGATGAGGCGATCCTGCAATCCAAAGTTGACCTGATGGTCATTATTTTGAGTTTGCTCTTTGCAGCTGCACTTGTGTCGAGTATTTGCGGCAGTTTGCATGAATACCTCTTATCAGGCCTGTGCGCGGTCATGCCCGCAGAGCTCCGCAAGCAATTGTTTTTACGTGTACAGGGATTAGAACTTGCTTCCATTAGGTCGTCGACTCATGGAGATCTTGTTTCTAGAATCATTAATGATGCAGGCGGCTTGGAGTCAGCCCTATGGTCGCTCGGTTATATCGCCACAGGATTTTTCGGTGTGCTGATTGCATTGATCATGCTCGTGATCACGGATTGGCGTTTAGCGATTTTGGGATTGCTGCTTCTCGTTCCAACAATCCCGATCGGACCGCGAATCCTAACGCCGATCGCCGAGCAGGCGAGCTATGAATCAAAACAAGCTCATGGCAGGCTCTCGAACCAACTCTGGGAAAATCTTGCCAACCAAGTTGTCGTTCGTGTGTTCGGTCTGGCAGGCTATGTGACCAAACGATTCGACCTTGTAAATCATGACATTCAAACGAGCACGAGAAAATATAATATTTATAGTTATTTTAGTAATCGGGTACCTTGGATCGCTGTAGAGTTTATTGATGTTATTGTGCTTGCATGTGGCTGCTGGATGCTCATCAAGGGGCATATCACGACCGGAGCACTCGTCTCTTTTTATCTGCTTTTTGCAGCGCTAGCGACCCATGCCTACTCTTTTGCAACCTCGATTTCGCGACTGGTAGGTCTATCAGCGAGCATGCGCAGGGTTGAGGAATTTCAGTCCATGGCAAGTGTTCGGGTAGCGTCACCAAGCCGCGCTTTATTGCCGCCCGGCGCTGATTGTCATGCGATATCGCTGGGCGGCATTGGTTTGTCGGGTGACAGTGACTCTTCGTTAGCAACAGCGCCAAGGTCTGGTGAATTAAAAGTGGAGCCTGCTTGCTTGCCGCCTTCGATTCGTTTTAGCGATGTAAGTTATGTCTATCCAAACACTCAATTCAGTGCGAACTTAAGTTTTGAACTAGCTGCCGGAAAATTGACTGCGTTTGTCGGAAGCAGCGGGTCGGGTAAAAGTACAGCGATTCAACTGCTCCTGGGGCTTATTACGCCCCAACGCGGCACGATTTGGGTAAATGGCGAAACCCTCGAATCGATCGGATTTGCGCGCTACTGGGCTCAAACAAGCGC
>Ga0129333_10006331_pt1 | contig 11204 bp, 16 predicted proteins | sample CPB6_08_DNA_FD_94474 | JGI IMG/M metagenome (GOLD analysis project Ga0129333, IMG submission 94474) | Freshwater to marine salinity gradient microbial communities from Chesapeake Bay, USA - CPBay_Sum_0.6_0.8_DNA | ecosystem: Environmental > Aquatic > Marine > Coastal | place: USA: Chesapeake...
AAGTATTGTCTGGTAAGGTTAGGTTGCCAGTACCGTCAAATGTCCAAGTGCCACCGTTACCATTAGCACTGCTAGGTATGTTTATTTGCACTCGGCCCGCTAATGCGTTTGCACCAGCAAGACCGGTATTTAGAATGATTTCGCCACCACTATCACCATTGCCAGTACTATCACCGGCATTTATGGTTACATCACCGCCGCTAGCACCTAGGGCAATATTGCCACCGTTACCACCAGCATCGCCTGCACTAAATGTAAGAGAACCGCCACTTAACGCCTCGTAATTAGCAGAGGCTGCACCACCATCACCGGCTTCAATGCGAATAAATCCACCCGAACCACCAAAGTCAATATTAGATGCTCCGCCATTACCGGCTTCAATGATAACATCACCTCCTGATGTGTCACTATCTTCAGCAGAATCACCGGCAAAGATATTAATGTCACCACCTTCTGAGGTAGATCCTGTAGCACGATCACGGGCTTGTAGTGTGATATCGTCGGCTGAATATAGATTGATATCTGCACTATTACCAGAAGCACGGTTGTCAATATTAATTGTGCCGGATCCAATAATGTTCCCACTTAAATTAACATTACCTGCACCTATATTGCCTGTATATGTTGGAAGATATGCTGCAACATTACTATTTCCATAGTCTCCGTTTCCGCCGCCACCTGTTGCATTAATAGTGACAACACCGGTACCACTAGCACCAGTAGAAGTAATAGTTACACCAGTGCCTGCAAGAATTTGACTGACTCCGGAATCTATAGAGGTATACTGATTGATGACTTGATTGATAGGATTTACAGTAATACGACCAGCAGTTGTATAAACAGTTGTAATATCTCCGGTATCATTATTAACTGATGAGTTAATTGTGACTGAGTTGCTACTTGTTGTTGTAGTGGACTGTGGGAAAATAACATCTTCACCTGATACTACAGGTGCTACGGCTCGGATTCCACTTGAAGTTACAGTGGGAGTTGTAGTTCCGCCCACTACCGTTGGATTAGAAGCGGGTTTAACAAGTGCCGTATCTGTTTGACGCTGAATTTGTCTTAAAATAGATGGGTCACTTCCGTTGACATTAGGTGCTGTATTTGCTGCCATGAGCTAGTTTCCTTATTATAATTATAATGTATTTATCGTGGAAATGGAAAAAGCCCTTAGGGCTTTTTCCATTTTGAGCAATCTAAATCAGATTACCAACTTGTTGTACCTGTGAACTTAGCCCAAGTATTTGTTGACACACATACATACAAGTTACCGCCCGTATCATATGCAGCCTGTCCTGCTGTTCCTGCACTTGTGTTTGCTACAGGGGCCGTAGTCCACTGTACTAAATTGCTTAGATTGTTTGCTGTAATATTTCCTAAGACAGAAAGATCACCTGTTGAAGTTAGTGTGGCTTTAGTAGAGCCTGGCATATAGAATCTTAGATTGCCATCATCGTTGTCAATTTCAAATGTTTGTGCTGTATTTCCTGTACCAAACATTATTCGTGATGTACCACCTGCATAGCCTAGATATAGACCTGCAGTTGATGCCTGTGATTCATCAAATGTGCCAGAGAATCTAGCATAACCATTGCTTACTATATTACCTGTAGTATTTAATGCACCACCTGTAGGCAATGTCAAATTACCTGTATTATCAAAGTCCCATACATATGTAGTATTAGCAAAGTCACCGGTAAGTACAGTCATTGAACCCGGAGTAGAATCATTCAATCCTACTTGAACAACATTACCTGGGCCAGTTGGGTTCTCATACCAACCTATTGACGCTTTACCGTTGGCTTCTAGTGATGCTAATAGTAATGGTGCGTCTGATTGTGTAAGAGCAGTACCTGTGCCCAATCCACTTGGACTAATCACTAAGTTACTAGGTGTCGTTAGATTTCCAGTAATATCAAATATCAAATTAGAAACACTTGCTTGCATAACGATATTGCCAGCTGGTTGTAGTAGTAAATCACTACCTGTTGTACCAATTGTACCATTACCTAATAAGTTAAGTTCATTACCTACTTCAACAGTGCCCCCGCTTACTGAATCAGTGAATTTTAAATTACCACTTGCACTGAATGCTCCATTACTATTGAATTGTATTTCATTGTTGCTACCAGCAGCACTTGTAGGACTAGTTTGTGACACCCAAGCACCATTGCCTCCTAGTACTTGATTCCCATTGCCGTTTAGGTTGATACCAGCAATATTACCTAAACCAGTCACATTACTTGCAGGATATCCATTACTAAATGCTAAGTTAGACACCACATACTCAGCATCTACTCTTGTTACTGTTAATATTCCGTCTGCTGGATTATATTGGAAGCTATCATCAATATCATTGTGCAATGTATAATCATCGGGTCCAGTAGTTAATACCACATGATAACTAAAATTATTGTTGACAGATTCTACAAAAACCGTGTTTGCAAATTCTGCATTTTGAACTACACCACTTACATTGGCACCATTAATGTTAGATAAATTCCCACCATCACCAGTTAAACTAACTGATGGGCTAGCAGCAAATACGCCGTTACCATATAGTATATTACTTGTATTGCCGTCTAAATTTAACTCAGCCACATTTCCTATATTATTTGCAGAAATATTACCAGTAACGCTGATGTTTCCCGCTGTTAAATTTCCTGTATATGTTGGTAAATAACTAGCAACATTACTATTACCATAAGACGTACCATCCGCTGCCCAACTTAAATTACCAGCGCCATCTGTAGTTAATACTTGTCCTATAGCACCGCCTAGTATTTTAACATTTGCAACACCACCTAAATTTACATTTCCAGCTACGGTTAAACTTGTTAAAGTACCGACACTTGTAATGTTTGGTTGTGCTGCATTGGTTACGGATTGAGAATAGATTGATGAATTTGCGCTAGGGAAACCGTTGCCTGCGTTGTTCAAAATTAAGTTACCAACAATCTGCAAGTTTGCTTTTTGCGTTGTTGGAGTCCCTGCCATGTTAACTACTGGCACTAGTGTATTTTGATTTAAACTATTGCCGATGTTTGTTAACTCAGTAATTTTTATTTGCGTTGTCATTTTTATTATCCTATTTATTATGCAAATGCTACACCGTTCTGTCCTATGCAATACCACTTACTGTTGATATATTGCAAGGTGCATCCATCACCTATATCACCGAATGTGATTGTACCTGTTCCTGATGTTTTCCATCCGGCGTTTGTGACTGTAATTACCATGTCACCGCCGTCAGCTACCATCATAAATGTTTTGATTAATCCTGCGGTGCCTGCAGCTAATGTTGCTGTGCTAGCACCAGTTGTTGTAAAATAACTAGCAGTTACTAATAAATTAGCAGCACTACCACTAGTTAAATTTTCACTACCGCTTAAAGTAAGTTGACCAGTTACTGGAACATTTGCTTTTAATTCTATGCCGATCGTTCCTGATGTTACTACTGGGCTACTGGTTACATTCAATGTTGAACTAGAAACTCCTACACTGGTAACTGTACCACCTGCTAGTGTAGTAGAAACTGTAACTTCTCCATTACTTCCACTTAGTAGAATACCAGTACCTGCACTTAAACGGGTTACACCGGTATTAGTAACTGTCATTGTTCCACTGCTGGTTATTGGGCTTCCTGTAACTTGTATCCCCGTTCCAGGAGTAATACCTACACTTGTAACTGTACCGACACTAGCACCATTGCTTGCCGCTGTTATTCTACCATACGAATCAACAGTAAAAGTAGGATATGTATATTGTCCTGCAACTACACCAGTAGTCGTCAAGTCTAAGGTTATACTACCTGCTCCGACAATGGGGTTACCTGCGGCTGTAATTCTTGCATTGCCTGCTGCACCAAAAACGCTAATACTGGTAACTGTTCCGCCACCGTTACCACCGCCACCGGTACTACTAATCGTAACTTGGCCATTGCTTCCACTTAAAACAACACCAGATCCTGCAACTAAAGAAGTTACTCCTGTGTTGGTTATCGTTACAATACCGGTAGTAGAATTTGCAGATGCAGAAATTCCTGCACCACTGTTAAAAGTGTTATATGGACTGGCACAAGCAAATAAATTGTTAAAATTTTGCTTTGTTTTGTTGAAGGCATCATATAAACTGTCGCTGCCTACGGATTCATTGGGTAATCCTACATTAATTACTTGTTGTCCGGAAATCGCCATAGAAAAAGTTCCTCATAGTGTATTTATCACACACTAAAGGAACTTCCACATCCGCAAGTAGTAGTAGAATTGGGATTGTTAATTACAAAACTTGAACCTAAAAGTTCTTCTTTATAATGAACTTCGGCTCCCTCTAGATATTGCATGCTCATACTGTCAACCAGGACACTTGTGGACCCTGCAGGAATTACAAAATCATCGTCATTTTGATCTTTATCAAGCGTAAATCCATAGCTAAATCCAGCGCAACCGCCTCCCTGTATAAACATTCGTAATTTGATGCTTGGGTCGTTATTTTCTGCAATAATGTCATTAATCTTTAGTGATGCTTCTTTTGTTAGTGTAATCATAAATTCTTCCCCCATCTAGTGTTTATATAAACCCAATTGATTATCTTCCAAGTATTTTCTAAATATTGCTTTTTGTCAGCTTGGTAGTCTAAGGACCAAGCGTGTTCCCACCAGTCAACCAACAATAGTATATCATCACGAACTTCGTGATTTACGATGGTTTTTATGTCACCGTTGTAAGACAAGTAAATCCAACCTGATCCCTGAATTTTCATTGCCTCAGTTTTGAACTGCTCTTTAAAATCTCGCCAATAACCATACTTGCGTTTGATAAGATTCAACACAGGTCCGTTGGGACTATTATCATCTTGTGGTTTACGGAACTGGGCAAAATAGATATTATGAAGGAATACACCGGCATAATTGAATTCACTATCACCTTCTCCGGCGTTATATCGTTTAGCATATCCTTTAGCTAAACTATCAAAATGGTAATCCAGTGTTGCTTTAGACAACACTGGATTTAAATCCGTGAGGGAATATTTAAGTTTATCTAACTCTATTCTCTTTTTCTTGGATTCTTCTATGCGCTCTACAATGTCATACATTATAGAGTATTTAGTCACCTGCGGCGAGTGATTCTACCTTTTGTTAGGTCATATGGACTCAAGTCTAATTCAACTGTATCACCCAATAAGATTTTAATGTCATGCTGCCGCATCTTTCCGGATATGTATCCTAGAATTACTCCATTGCCCACTTTAACTTTAAATGTGGCATTAGGCAACACATCAACTACTTGACCTTCTACTTTAATTGCTTCTTCTTTAGCCATGATTTTTAGCTATATTCTCCCTTTAACCTCTACGCATGGTGCTAATGTCCTTGGCTTGCTGGTCACTGAAGATTGGAACAGCGTTGGACTTGTGCATGGTACCGATACCGATAATTTTATCGCCGGTATATTGTTGTGTTTGTTTGACATTAACGGCCCCAGTAACCCAAGAATTAAGACTGGGAATTTTTTTAGTATCAGCAACCTTGGTTACTGTACCGATCTTTTTAACTGTAAATGATTTGGGTGCAGGCTTGCTCATAGATTTCCATTTAGCCTGATTTTCTTCCCAAAGAGCCTGAAGGTCACGGGCCTTACGGGCCTCCTCAGCATTACGGAACTTTTGTTTACCCTTACGCTTGCCTGACATAGACAACCATGGGCCTTCAAGATGCATGGTCATAACATTACCATATTAGTTATTACATGCATAGTATAGCAGAAAAGGAAATTATTGTCAAATTCACTTCTTTAAAATATCCCATATCTTTTCTTTTTCAATAATCTCTTTTTCTAGTTCCATGTACTGTTTGCGTAAGTTACGCAATTCTTCCCATTTTTCTTCTAGTTGTTCGTTGGGGCGTAGTATCGCTAATTTTTCTTCAATCTTTTCTAAACTGTCAATAAGACTCTTGCCTTTGATTTTAATATCACCTTCAAAGTTTGCGTCACCGTTGACTTGTAGTGTATTTGACAGATTGCCCCAATCTGCGATGGTGATAGTATCTGTGCCGGTTCCCGTTGATATAGTATTCCAATTATAACCCGGCGATGTATAAATTGGGGCTGTGTTACTTGTTTGTGTTATAGTGTATATACCACTAGATCCACTGCCTAATGTATTAGTTCCGCTGCCCAAAGTGATTGTCATGTCGTTGAAATTATACGGATCATTAATCATTTATGTGCCTTTTTGATATACAATGTTCCATCAGAAGCTACTTCAAATTCAACATCATCTCCCTCTTGGAGCTTTAATGCGCGGAGTAGTTCTTCAGGAATAGGCAACAATAAATCACCAGTAGCGTCATCCTCTTGAATGATTACTTCATAACGAATTTGTGTTTTGGCAGGATCTTTTTTAGACATACTGCATTCTATATAATTTTCGTTGAATATTATATATTATTGGGTAAATTACCATGCGCGGCATGACCAATATCTTGCCTTCCAACGTGGTCCAGGATTATCGCAATTATGTCTAGCACGGAAGCTCTTGCGGCGTGCGGGATTTGATTTCTTTATTCGCATCTTTTTGTCACCAAAGTTCACTTTGACAACATTTCCCTTTGGACCGCGAACATAAACTTTAGATTTCTTAACATCACCTGCCATTGGCTTGCCAAGTTGAACTTCTCTTCCCTGATACTTAGCCTCATCAATATCATTTACAGTATGCCAAAATTCTTTTACCCATTCTTCATCACCGTACTTGTCGCAGAATTCTTCTAATTCCATGCGCTCTGCATCATCATGCATTGCTTGTTTGGTCATACCTTCGTTTAATTGCTTTTTAGCGTCAATTATTAAACTAAGTGCAGTTTCATCTATTTTTACAATTACGCCATCTTCTGTGATATCTTCAATGTATGTTTCTACTAATGTATCACCTAAATCAATTCCAACTATATCACCAACCTGTGGTTCGTGGTCAACTGAAATATCTTCTAATTTGTTAAGAAAGTCTCTGAAGTTCATAATTATTTCCTGATCTTTTATTTATTCAAAAATGGACGATAAATCTTTTCTAATTGTTTTATGGTTTCTGTAGCAGAGTTAGGATCCTCATGCTCATCTTCATGCTTGACTGCGATGCCACCGGCGTTTCGCCAAGCTTGCAAATATTTGCCAAAGTCATCTACTAAGACTTGAGGTTGTCCGTCCTTCATAGCATACTTGTACTTTTCACCAGTAAAAATAGCGTTACCTGAAGTTCCTGGATTGTATTGATCTAGCCAATCTTTTTTAGCTTCAATACTAGCATCGTTATATGGTCCTCTTAGAGGAGCACTTAAAACAGTAAATGGTATTTTATTTTGATGTAGCCAAGCTACAACTTTATTACCACCTTTTAAGGGCTTCAAATCTCTAAAAAAGTCATACACTTCTTTTGCTGAACTGTTTGCTAAAATCTCAATTTCTTTTTCTTTGTCATTGATTGCCTTCCAATGACCGACTTTATTTCTTTCAGCCCAGGCACCAAAGAAGTCAGCTTGCACCCCATCCATATCTAGATATAGATGTGGCATTTGTTTTAAATCTTCAAAAATAAAATCTTTAGCTCTCATTAGTCATCTCCGGCAGCATCTTTAACTTCTTGTGCTGTTGCTTTTCGTCCTTTAGGACCGCCTATAGGTTTGTTAGCTTCTTCGGCTGCCCGTTTAGCTGCCTCTTCTTCTTTGCGCTTTTTAAACGGATCTTGGTTAATATCCTGTTCGGCAATCATACGCTCTTTTTCAATAGTTTTACCACGCAATTGCATGACTGTTTCAACTTTTTGATTGAGGCGTATCAAATCATTATCTAACATTCTGATGCGGTCAATCAATGCTATCAGGGTGCCATTGGCTTGACCAATCACGGGTTTAATTTCTGTAGTTACCCACTTCCAAACAAAGTATACGAAATACCCCATACCGACTGCTGCGATAATGGGGAATCCGTATTTGTTTACTAAATCAACTAGATCCATAATTTTATAGTATAAATGGTAACCACATCCATAGTGCCTGGCTTACGAATACAGACCCGACTGCTCCGACTACTACACTAATATAAAACATTGGCATACTAACAGCAAGAATACTAGCAGTTAGCAGAACAATGGCGATCTGTAACACACTGCCGCCCCATGTAAACCAGGGTGACTTCTTGCGGGCTACCTCACGCTCGGCTTCGAGAGCCTTGGCCTTTTCCATAATTTCTTTCTTGTCTGCTTCCATACGGGCAGCTTCGGCTTCAAACTTGGCTTTGTTTTCAGGAATCTTGGCCTCCATTGCGGATGTTTCATATAGAACTTGACGCACATTTTTTGCTTGATACCAAGCCCACTGGTTATTAGCAGCAATTGTATTGTTCATAATTTTACTGCTATTTTGACCACCTATCATAGTATTGATAGCCAATAATGCTGCAAAGAACACAATAACAAAGCCTGCTTTGTCTTTAATTTTAGCTTCCTTTTCACTTCTTGAAAGTGGTTTTACCTCTGACATTTTATTTCCTTTATGGTTATTATGTTAATCTTTTCTTTGGTCTGCTTGTTCTGCTCTTGACAAACGGTCATAATCAGGCTGTAATCCCAATGCATGACTGACTTTAACATCAATTCTTTGTAATTGATTGGTCATGGTATCCACCCGAGCGTCAAGGCCCTTAATAATTCCACCCATGCCGTTAACACTAGAAGTTACCCCTGCAAGTATGAATTTTAGTGTTAAAAACACGAAATATCCAGCCCCTAAAGCAGCAGCGATAGGGAATCCCAATTCAGCGATAAGTTTTAGCATGTCCATACGCATATTTATCTAAAAAATAATATATGCGTACACATATACTAAATACCATATGGACGGTATTGTCATAATGCTATTGCTCCAAATAAAGCATTGGTATGCTGATTTTTGGATTCAAACATATCATCAAACGGTTTATAAAGGCGTTTATGGGAATCCTGTGGGTATCAGTCATACATTAGAACATACCATTGGAACAGTTTTGGCATTGTTGATAGCTAACAGTTTTGTTCCTATATCAGTCTCTGTGATTATCTTACTGTCTCTTTTGGATTTTATAATCCACTATCATGTTGATTTTGTCAAAGTTAAATATGGCATTAAAGACAATAAAACCACAAGATACTGGCGAGAGTTCGGTCTAGATCAACTTGCACACCAGCTTACATACATTTTAATAACCTACATTATAATTAGTCGTTGAGATTACTCCCCAGTTTTATATAAATACAAGTATACTAAAAACTAAATTTGGGAGTAATTTATGAAAAGAATCCTATTAGGATTGTTGTTCATGCCGGTTGTAGCATCTGCACAACTTGTACAACAGTTTAAAAATCCGGCTTTCAATAGCCAGGGTTGGAGCAGCCATGCACTTACGATTGATAGTATAGAAAAAAGTCGCAAGGATGCTATAGCTGCCGAGAAAAAGGCTGAGTTAGCAGCATTAGAAGCAGCAGCACAAAATACACCTTTAGCTAGATTTATGAATTTGTTCAGCAGCCAAGTGTATGCGCAACTTGCTACTCAATTAAGTAATAATTTATTTCAGAACAAATGTGCTGGAGTAGCCGGGCCTATTCCGGGTTGTGTCAATCCAACTACCGGACAGTTTCAATTAGACGGCAATACGGTTACATGGGTTAAAACAGATAAAGAAGTAACATTAACTGTTGTTGATGCCAAAGGTACAATCACAATTGTTAAAGTACCTATAGCAAGTTTTGGATTCTAATATGAAATATACTAAAATATTAATTGCGTGTTTATCAGCCTTAGCATTTACTGGATGTAGTACTATAAGACCTATGCAGGATTTAGAAAGAACTACGGAACCTAGAATTGCTGAAAATATTAATGAAAGTTTTAAGGATGTTGCAGCGCCTGCAGGCCCACCAGTTGTAGTGGCTGTGTATGGCTTCAAGGATCTGACAGGACAGCGTAAGCCTAGCACTACACTAAGCAGTTTCAGCAGTGCAGTTACACAAGGCGCTGAAAGTTATCTAATTAAGAGTTTACAGGAAGTTGGCAACCGTCAGTGGTTTACTGTAGTTGAGCGTGTTGGTCTAGACAATCTATTAAAAGAGCGTCAAATGATCAAACAAACCCGTGAAATTTATGATGGTGCCAATGCTAAGATGTTACCTCCTCTTGCACTAGCCGGAGTTATACTAGAAGGTGGAATTATTGATTACAATAGTCATACATTAACAGGCGGTACTGGTGCTCGTTGGTTAGGTATTGGACCATATACACAGTATACCCAAGATTTAGTTGTTATCAGTATGCGTTTAGTAAGTGTTCAAACCGGTGAAGTACTAACCACCGTAACCGTTGAAAGAGACCTACTAAGCACCGGAGAAGGTATAACAGCTTTAAGATTTTTCAATCAAGCAACTAAAGCTTTTGAATTTGACAGTAGCCAAACATACAACGAACCCGGCAACTATGCATTGCGTAGTGCCATAGAAACTGGGGTTGTTGAATTGATTCGCAAAGGAGAACGTCAGGGCCTTTGGAAGTACAAAACACCTGACACTAAAAAATAATAATAACAAGGGAGTATTCCTCATATGAAATTTAATAAAATATTTGCAGCAGCAATATTATCTTTAAGTGGGTTATCTGCATTTGCACAGACTGCCGTGACACCACCCACTGCACCCACTGTACCCAACACAGTAACAGTCAGTCCCAATGCTACCACAGCATTGGGTAACAGCACAACCAACCGCATCTTTATTGATCAGAGTGGTTCCAATCCTGATGTGAACATGACACAGGATGGCAGTGGCAACAAGCAAGGAAGCGCACAAAGACCCATCTACTTGCGTGGTGCTGATCAAGTGATCATCACTCGTCAGATTGGCAACAACAATGAAATAGACCTGGAAGTGGTTAACCCCACAACCGGAGCCAGCGTAGGTGCCAAGGTTACCATTCAACAGATTGGCAACAGCAACAAAGTGGATGCAGCTTGCGGATATGGTAATAGCAGTACTGGCACAGCCCTAACAGGTTGTAAGAATGCTGACTTGAACTGGAAGTTCACTGGCAACAGTAATGAGTTTCAGTTCCGTGCTAGTGGTGACGACATTCGCAGTGCTGTCACAGTAGCTGGCAATGGCAACAAGTTCTGGATTGA
>Ga0129333_10006333_pt1 | contig 11203 bp, 6 predicted proteins | sample CPB6_08_DNA_FD_94474 | JGI IMG/M metagenome (GOLD analysis project Ga0129333, IMG submission 94474) | Freshwater to marine salinity gradient microbial communities from Chesapeake Bay, USA - CPBay_Sum_0.6_0.8_DNA | ecosystem: Environmental > Aquatic > Marine > Coastal | place: USA: Chesapeake Bay...
CCTGTGGACTAATACTTACAGTTCCTTTTTTGATATGAAAGGTAGCACTTGTATCATTATCAGATAAACTACCGCTAACATCAAAGTTAAATCTCGACGCTTCGATCATGTTTAGACCTTGTTGAGGAGATGTTTGTTGTGTTGATATAGTTAGGTTAAAAACCGTTAAACCATTTGTGGTATCAGCAGAACTTATGCCTGGAATAGATTTAAATAATGTAGAACCAGATGGATCAAATGTTGTAATTGTTCTCAAATCTGAATACACTAAATTTGAATTAATATCAAATAATTCTGATTTAATTTCGAATTGTTCACCCGCAACATTTACCGGAAAAGGAATACGAGACGTAAATATTTCAGGAGAAAATGATGGTTCAGAATATGTTGAAAACTGTATATCAGATAACGTAGATACACAGTTATTTATATAAATTACCATTGTTCCTTTAAAATCATTATTAAATCTACTATAAAATATCAAAGGGTCCGGATGATACAATGACGTTGAATTTTCATCTAAATAAATCTCTCCAATCTTTACACCCCGATCTGTGTCAAAATTTGCATCAGCGTTTATTTCATCAAATAGTGAAGATGTAATGTAAAATCCAACATAAGCAGGTTTGGTAGTATCCGATTTTATAACTTTACATCTAAAAGAAAAATTATAAGTTACATCCGAATAAAATGTCATAAAGTTACTATCATATGACATTCCAGATTCATTTAAAGATGATGTTGGTTCATAGGGTGTATAAACATGATTTCTGCTTCCGTTATTAGTATCATTTTTAACAATAACATACTGGTCAGTTGAAGTTGGATTAGTAATTTCAAGCGCATCCATCAAATATGATGCATTTCTTACGAAGTTGATTGTATTTGAACTGCTAAACCAATAATGTTGTGCATGAATAGTATTTGGAAAAGATCCCATACTTTTGAAATAACTATTCGGTGTGGAATTATCAATCAAAACATGTGAATCAACAAAAGGTTCATCGGCAATAATTTCAAAATCACCCGCCGAACTTAAACTTCTACGATATAATTTGTGTCTGTAAACGTTGCCAGAAAAAGTCTTAAGATTTTTATATGTTACAAATGCAACGGACTGATTTACATTTGAACTTGTAATAAATCTAGAATCATAACGTACACTTGTTAATGTTGAGGATAAAGACCCAGATTCCACATTAGAAATAATTTTCTTATTTTTATTATTAATATAATAAATTGGATTCTTTAATTTAACAGTACGTTCATCAATTATATCACTAATCACATTAGACGATGTTAAATTAGAAATTATTTGATCATCAAATTTATTTATATAAAGTGTAACCAATGAGTTTTTCATTGATGATGATACAATGAGAGAGGGATCAGAGAATGTCAGTCTATAATCAATTGGTGAAGAACTAAGATCAAATGAGTCATAATCATCATTCTTTTTAGGATTAACCGCATACGTAGTAATAGGGGTATTTACAAGTGTGGTTATATAACCAGAAGATTGGTCTGTAAGAACAGGAACAAATGTTGACGCCACTGACAATATTGGAGATTTATAAAAAATTACTTTAGATGAATTTGGTATTGATGGGTTTATTTGAATATTACCAACCCAACGTATTATTTTGTTTGAAACATCTTTGCTTACTATTATAATTTTTCCAACTCCGTATGGAGTCGAACTATATACATAAACTGAAACTCGTATAGCACCACCTTCTTTATACGCTATATTATTTGTTTTAGCAAACTCGACATACAAAGAATTGTCGTTTACATCTAATACTTCAATTTGAATTGGAGTATTAGATGCTAGTTTATTTGAACCATTTAAAAGAAATGTATTCTTTCCCGCAGTAAATTTAGGATTATACTCGGATAGTATAAAATAATCGGACAAAAACGATGTATCTTCTATATCAACTCTTAGATTAGATAAATTAAGTTTTTGTCCAACATTTCTTGCATTTGATATTAACGCCATATGTATTGTAATTAACAATACATATACAACCTATTGAAAATTAATACGTGAAAATCCAGCATCCTTGACAATCTCCAGCCGAGTATCCACCATATCTTTCAATACGTCCAAGTGACTAACAATCCATACAAAGTCAAAATTATTCTTTAAAAACGAAAACAAATTAGACATAGCGGACAAATGATCACTATCGGCACATCCAAATCCCTCATCAATAGCAATAAAATTAGGACGTGGTAGATTAGATACATTAATCAAGGCAACCCGAATAGCCAGAGAACTGACAAACTTCTCTAAACCGCTTGCCAACTCCAACGGCCACTTTTTATCTTCATATACAATATACGACATAATATTTTTACCATCAGTTTGAAATGAAATAGTAAATTCAACGATCTGATTCAGAATATTATTAACTTCCGACTCAATACCGGGTAACGCTTTAGAGATAATCTGATATTGCAACCCATCTCTAGAGACAGCATCTACATAATATGTATATGCATTGTAAATTTTCTCTGTTTCCTTTATTTCTGTCATTTTAGTTTCAATCTGAGACTTTTGGTAGTTCCAATTATTAATCTTACTCTTAGTGTCTGTTATAGAATTGTTAACCGTTCGAATATTAAAATCGATATTCTTAATATTAATCTTGATGTCATCAATTATCTTTTGAACCTTAAAATTTGATTCAATAGCGTCCTTTGCATCATAATATTCCTTTATCTTTACATCAATTGATCCCAACAAATTCTTTTCCTTAACAATTGTGTTCTCACGTTGAAGTTGAAGATTTTCAATGTTAGAAATATTCTTTGTTAACGTTGTTAGATTGTTAACAAGATTTCTATACTCCTGATATTGGTTGGCAATAATCTCAATACTACCCAACTTGTTTTTTACCATAGTCAGTTTTTGAATCAACCCTTTAGCTTCAATCTTATCATTTTCAAGATCTTCTTTGGTCTTAATTGCATCTTGAACAAACACGTTATTAACACAGAACGTACAATTTGGATCATACTTGTGGTTTTCAAGTTTCTTCAACTTGTCCAATTTGGTTGTAACAATTAACTTCTTACGTTCTAATTGACCTTCGATGTTAGACGCTTCCAACTTCAAAGTATTATACTCTGAATACTTGGATTCAATATCATCAGACTTGAACTTTTCAACTTTATCATTAATAGGTTTGATGTCATTCTTCAACCTTTCAATGTTCGGAATCTCAGTATCATACTTTAACTGTTCACTAACAATCTTTTTATCAGTATTGATACGTTGTGTCTCCAAACCGGCAACATCAGTTGTGGTAACATTAACCTTGATTAACTGTTTGGTTGTCTCTGCAATCTTTTCGTTTTCAACATCACGACTTTCCATTAACGTCTTTAGTTCTTCGTCTTTTAAACGAATAACTGACTCGGCGTTAGTAATATTGGTAGTCAAAGTCTCCAACTCTGCGTTATAATCAGTCTTAACAAAATTCTTCATCAAAACCGCCCACTCACGCATCTTATCATTTGCCAATCCATGTAACTTATCAAATATGGTAAGTCCCATAAACTGGGACAAAAGATCCTTACGTTCGGTTTGTCCGAGATCAATAAAAGAACCGGTTTTGCTATTTTGAATACTCAATACGGTCAAAATAAAATCATCATATGTGCCAACATAGTCACGAATCAAATCGTTGGTATTACGACGAGCTTCACCATTGAGTTCTACAACTTTACCTTGTTCTTCCTTCCAGAACTTTACATCAACCTTGACGCTTCCTTTTTTATCAGCGTGTCCGATACGTTCAATAAAGTAATCAACCTTATCAATTTCAAAATTAAACTTACACTTGAACGACATTTTTTGTGTATTCATAACGTGAATTGCTTTAAAAGCACGATCACACTTATCAAATATACAAAAAGATAGTGCTGAAAGAATACTAGACTTGCCACTTGCGTTTGCAGCAAATAGTCCCACTACATCTTTCATTTTACTAAAATCAATTACGTTATTTTCTCCATAACTGAACATATTATCGAACTCAAATCGTTTAGGCTTCCACCGAATATTTTTGGCGGTTAAATCTTTGACAATCAAATCATTCAATTCCTTGTTGATCTTTTCAACGTCACGAATCAAGTTATCTGGAATATTTGTATGTTTATCCCGAAGATATTCCTCAATCAATTTGTTCTGATACGAAATATTTGAAAGTCCGTGAACGTTCAAATTCGGTACAACCGAATTTGAAAAAGTTGGAGATAAACTATCTACACGAAGATAGTTAATATCAACGATTTCAGTATGTTTTGAAATTTCTGAAACTACGGATCTCATTTCAGTTGCCACAGTTTCAAATAACTTAACTCGTAATGTAGTCTTCTTTGGAATATCGGTTATATCAGTTTTCAACTTTCCGTTATCTACCTCTACCGTAAAATATCCATGATCGTTTTTTATTTCAATATGTTTGAACTTAAACGTCTTTAAATCCCAATAAACAAAACCATGTCCTTTCAATTCTTCACTGTGATCCTGTTGAATCAAAGATCCAGAATAAACAACCACAGGTTTACGAATATGATTGGAATCAACATGATACTGTTGAAGAACCTGATGACGATGTATATCACCAAGCAAAATCATTTGATGTCCATCAAACAATTCATTTTTGGTACTACTACTTACTTTATATCCAATATCAGTCACCGCACTATCAACGGGTCCATGATACAACCCAACAAAATAATTAGCATTATTGACATAAATCTTGGGAATATCAGAAAATTTAATGAAATTCTCAGGGGAATGTTCATCAAATACAGAAAAGTTATTAAACAATATATCACCAAGTTGGTACACTCCAGTGTCTCTGAGATAAAACAGATTTGGGTGTTTCAACGCATTTACAATGGGTGTTAAACTATCCAATCTATTTTTATTGGTAAGTGTTGCGTCATGATTACCCGCAGTCAATATCGTTGGACGCAAATCAGCCAAACTCTTCAGAAACTCGGATGTTATTTCAACGCATTCAGGACTCAAATCGCTTTTGTTATGAAAAACGTCTCCAACCACACAGATCACGGTTGAAGATGGTGTTTTAACAATTGCATTATAGAGATTTTTAAATACCTCTTTATATTCGGAATGACGTTTAGTTAGTCGAACATGAATATCTGCGATGTGCAAAATATTTGTAAAATTATCAACGCCACAATTTAGTTTATTAATCATAAAATTTATACAGATAGTTTCATTCGAAACAAGGATTCAAAATCTAATACTGGTGTATTTTCTATCAATTCCCATGTTTTTTCAAAACCAATTTCAGATGGATCTTTTCCATCTAGTTTAACCACTTTCGTTTCAATGTTGTTCTTCAATAAAAATTCACTTATTCTAATAGAATCAAATAAAGCATCATTATCTAAAACAATGTTTACTTTTCTTACTGTATTACAAATCAATGAGGATTTCAACTTATTTGAAAGAGTTTTTCCAAATAAAGGAATTGCATTATTTCGTATAGCAATTGCATCAAACGCACCCTCAACCAAGGTTATCGGTTGATTATAGTCAACAAACATTTCAAATCCAATAATATCTTTGGAACTATAACTGTTCACATATTTCATTTTAGCATCTTCAAATACGCTACGAGTGGAATAAAAGTTTAATTTTCCAGACGCATCGTATGATGGAATTAAAACTCTTCCATGAAATTGACCGCCGTCACAATATCCAATATTATATCTCAAAACATCATATTTAGTAATTTTTCGAGATTTTAAGTATTTTAGAGCATGTCTTCCTACCAAAGTTAAATCGTCATCATAAAACGAACGATATTCTTGTGGTAATACTAATTGAACAGTCTGTTCAACCTTTCGTTCAGAAAACATTTCCAATATGGAACTAATATCATCTTGTGGATGTTTCCTATACGTTTCGGTATTTTTATAAATCTGTCCGAGATACTCACTTGATAATCCCAACTTTTTAAATAAAGTTTTGAGAGATGTTCCGGAAAGTCCACATACCCAACAATGATATTTACCAGTAATCGTGTTGATTTCCAACTTACGTTTGTAATGTTTACAGACAGGACAATAATAAACCGCATCGGACCCTTTACGAATCTTCGCAGACTGTTTAAGAGCTTTATTTAAAATTGTTACGACTTCCGTCTGATACAACAACATGAGTATACTGTATCAGATCTTTTAATCAAATCAACTTATTTTAAGGTTTAAATAAAGCACAAACCACGGCATCGTACATGTCACCGTTACGTTCGTCCCAACTTCCCTTTTTCTTTTTTTTGTCGTATTTGTTAACATCCAAGAAATTGACAATATTGGCTTTAACAAACTCTTTAGACTTCATTCCTTTGACTCTCGCTTTGCCAAACAGTTGTTTACGCATGGTATTAACGTTACAGAGGTTAATTTTTACACCAATCTCTTCAGATAGAATGTACTCAAAAACGGCGTTGAATCTTGCCAATTTGATGATGGTTTGTTGAGTTGTACGACCGCCCATAAATCCGTTTAGTGCGGCTTCCATATTAACTGATGTGATAACATTATAGTATTTAGTGGATTCTAAAAACTTCAAAACAAAAAAAGACTTCTCTTTGGAAGTCTCTAAATGTGATATATCTAAAAAGCCAGCGTCAATTATTTTACCGTTTTCCGAAACTGCCCATCCAACGGTAGACGTACTAGCGTCTAATCCTAATGTCATAACTTATTTTATATGTTAATTAACTCTTATAATATCTTGTAGTATTACCAACACGATACAAACCAGACGTATTTAATGCCTTATCTGTAAAATTTTCACGACGTGATGTATTCATACCAGTCGTAAATCCTGGCTCAATGGTGAGTGCTTGTGAAAGCTGAGTATATCCAAATGGTGATTGAAGACCCAAAATAGCAGTATTTGTATTTGCTTTTTTAGCATCAAATGCACCGCCTGCTTTATCACTCTTATATCTCTGCTCAAGATTTTTTGTGAGAGATGTTCTTTCGATTGAAGTTGCCATAATTTAATCTATGTTTATTATAAATATGATTATACGTCCCATTTAACCAAAAAATTTAGTGGATACTCACCACTGTTTTTAATTGGAGATGATAACTTAGCTACGGCTACAAGATCAGATCCTGTATATAAACCGATAGTTGTAATATATGGTGCTAAATATGAACCTGTAACGTCCAATGATGCACTTTCTTGATAATTTAAGAAATCTGATTTAACCGTTGGAATTCCATTTGTATTCGTATATTTTGATGTTTTTGAAGTGATGTATGCAACAACGTCAGAAAGAGTCTTACGGGTTGAAAATGGATTGATTAGTCGATTATAATCATTTATACCCAACGACCCAATAAAGAATTTCCACAATATCTTTGCATCCTCAATAGAAACTTTTCCGTCGCCATCAAAATCAAATTGTGACTCCAATCTGAATAAGGTAGGTTTGAATATAGCATATTGTTGTTTTAATGTATATTGACCATATTCATAATATGTCGTATAGTATTCAAACAAACTACGTTCCGACTCAGATTCAATAACATATTCATCCCAGAAAGTAGAATCTTGATCAAAATTTGGATTTCCCGGTGTGTTGATATCAACAATATATAATAAAATTAAATTAATATCTCTAAAATCAACATCCCCACTACCTAACAAATTAAAAGTAGGATTAGTAACATTCAACGCAGTTGGATTAGTACTAACATTAAATTCACCGGAATCAACTACACAAATTACAGACTTTTCGTTTATTGTATATTTGCTACTATAATCTATATTGTATTTGTACTCAAATGTATCATTTGTAGATAACGCATTTATAAATTGTGATCCGGTATTTGAAAAAACAATTTCACCATTCTTATAAAAAATATTTCCAGCGTGATATTCAGTTCTCAATGAACTCAATGTAGAAATGTATGCATGACCTTTCATGTTTTTTAACACAGATTGTGATACAGCCGGTGTTACTACAAACGAATTACTTGATGTAAAGTCTGATAACATGAAAGGTGATCCAATCACAACCGCAGTATCACTAATAGCTACATCGTATCCATATGACATATATGGATATCCAATTGATTTCTTTTTATAATCATATGTGACAGGTACAACCGATGATCCAGTTCTTGATAATAAAATAAACTGTCCATTTAACACATGCGTATCATCGTATGACTGACTGATAGAACTAGATATGTTGGCTTTAACCGCCAAGTCATTACTTGATGATATACATCCCACAATAATATTGTTGTTAAATGTATCAACAGAAATTCCTAATTTATTCTGTTTGATTGTATTTACGTCACCAATATATTTTTCAACCAAATCCCAATAGACTTGTCCACTATCAGCATAAATTCCATTTGCTTCTGGAGTGTTTACTGGACATTCAGTCTTTTTATAAATATATACCGCGCCTCTATCGTACTGTGTTGTGGATCCACTAAATTCGTAGTAACTAGCATCGTATGGTGCACCAATTACAATTGTATCACCATTAATTTGAATATCCGACCCAAATCCATCATATGACTTTTTGATGTAATTATAAGAGTTGACATCATCAAAAGGAACTTTTTGAGAACCTGTAATTGATGAAAAAGTGTGTGTCAATGACCAACCACCTGACGCACTTTCATACAAATATACCTTGGGATTTTCTATAGATGAATCTTCAGAAATCAAAACTGAATTTGTTCCTGATTTATCAATTCGAACTATAGATCCAAAACTATTTCCTACTGTAGGTGAAGTAATATATGTGGTTGGTGATGCTGGAATTGATACACTATTAGATCCCGTAGTGTAACTATAAAAGTATACACGATCATATGCATTTGCACTTATTGCAATATAATTTTTATTAACTGCAACGGAATGTCCAAATGTATTGTATGATGTGTTTATGGGAGATACTATCTTTGATACACTCAACAATGATGCCGATAAAGAATACGCAACCGATGATGACGGATTCAATAAATATACATCTGTTAAACTATTATGTGAATATGACGTACCATCATACGATCCACTAAAATATTCATCACCAACTACAAAAATATTATTATACAAATCAAACGATAACCCATATCCATCTTTGATAATATTACCACTTGTTCCGCCACTACCCCCACTGCCGCCCGTACCTCCTGTACCCGACGTTCCATACGCCTTCATCGATTGTGCGGTACCATAATAAGTGTAAACACCTTGTGAAGCATTAAATCGATAAAGATCAATACTACCGGTACCCTCTTGAGATAAATATTGTGGATTTGGATTTCCTATAGCGGCAAATTTACCGTGTGCTTCTACCTTATATCCAAATAGTGTTACAGGTCCAATAGTTCCATTATTCATAAATCAATTCACAATGCTGACGTTAAATCTACATAATTGATGAAATGTGTACCATCTACATATAAGTTTCCATAGGTATCATCAAAAAATGTATAGACTTTATCCTTAGAATAATCAACAATGACAACTGAATCTCTTAAAATAGAATCACCAAAATAAATTCTTGGAAGCGTTATTCTAATACAACTATTCTGAAGAATCTTAACAACCTTGTCAGTATCAGTAGTTTCTAATCCAAAATTTTGCGCAATATTATCGTTATAATATGCGTTTTTAACCACCTGATACACCAACCGTTTATATGTGCCATTGTCATTTTGTTCGTCTGCAGTGACACCATACAACGCAGCTGATGCTGAGTCATAAAAATTATAACTACTGCTTACAAAATATCCCTCTTCCACCGTTTGTATCGAACTGCTTGAGTTCAATGACCACGATTTGTTTGATACAAACGGAGTATTAAATATTTCATTCGTGTGAATGGACTTGATCATCTTCCATTATAAGTATAATCCAACAATGGATTTTAGATGAAACAATTAAAAATCCAGTCTCACTTTAACCAAAAGTTCATTTGAAAATGTCTTTTGAGCTGGTCTACTCAATTTAGCAACCGCTACCAATTCGTTATTGTTGTTATACAACCCAACGGAAGTAGGATATACCTTTGGATCAGTCAAAAAGTCTGTTTGTTTGATATCACCACGTTGATAAATCTCTAATGTTACAGGATCTTGTACCGATGTTTGATATGAGAACGTAGGATTATTTGTATAGTTAAAATCACGGTTTTTAACACGTACAAAATAATGTCTAGATGGTACGTACTCGCTTCGTCTGAGTCTCATATTGTCACTAGACGCTCTAATAGCATTATATACAGCTTCTTTAAACAACTGGTTATTCAAATAACTACCAGGCGCAGGTGCATTTGTTCTTGCGTTATTAGGTGTATTTACAGAAGGAATAGTAATATTTGCATCAGCGGAAGCGTCTCCTCTACCGGCAGGAGTCATCAAAAGATTGTTTAAAAACTCACAATTCAAAATCACTGTACCGGATTTGGGGAACACAAGTCCGATACCAGTATTTGGATGATATTGTGCTACAGATTTTGACCCATTATAATCTGTGGTCCCTGAAGATATTAATGATCCAGTTGGCAACGAGGCGTAGTTATTATATGTTGCTTCGCCTGTTGTTTCATTATATTGACCCAAAATCAAATTATAATATGTTGACGATCCGCTTTGTGTCGTAATACTAGAATCGTCGATCAAACGAACATACTCACCACTTACATCATTTTGCAAAGTTATTTGAAATTGTCCAGCATCAATTCCATCTCTAATCTTTTGGGAATTATAAGATAAAACAATAAAGTCTGTACTTAAAGATACACTAGAAACCGTCGTTGAACCAATAGCTTGTGACTTCACTGAAAAAGTTTCACCATTATTAAGAGAATTTACATATTGTGTATAAATTGCCTTAGTAGGTGATGCTTGAATGTTTGTATATTGATCATAACTAACACCGAATCCATTAATATTACCATAAGCAACGCTTAAAATAACGTCGTTAGAACTTGATGTAGCAGCAACGCTGGGATATACATCCAAATAGTAATAACCATTATATAAGTCAAATCTATTTGATCCGGAGATTACTGCTTGCAAACTACCTGTTGCAACTTGATTTTGGACTTGATATACGGAACCGTTACTAAAAATTCCGGTTGATACTTTTGTAGATCTTCCTACGACA
>Ga0129333_10006334_pt1 | contig 11203 bp, 22 predicted proteins | sample CPB6_08_DNA_FD_94474 | JGI IMG/M metagenome (GOLD analysis project Ga0129333, IMG submission 94474) | Freshwater to marine salinity gradient microbial communities from Chesapeake Bay, USA - CPBay_Sum_0.6_0.8_DNA | ecosystem: Environmental > Aquatic > Marine > Coastal | place: USA: Chesapeake...
AACATGAACAACGACAACGACATCATCTACCGCCTTCGCACGCACACTCCTGCCATCTGCTCGACGCTGGTTGAGGATGCCGTCAAGCGTATCTGGGAACTTGAGGACGAGCGTGACAAGGCTCGCATCGAGTACTGCATCGCTGAGGCTGAGAACGACATGCACAACCATGTTTCGACCAGCCCTGCCCAGATCGCCGAAGAGTGTGGCTGGGACTACCTTGTGGAGAGGTTCGATGAAGAGGGAGACTGAAATTATGTTTCTTGAGGTCATAATCGGTAGCATCGCCGCCGTGTGTGCAATACTTGCTTTGATTTCAATGTTTACTACCTAAAGGATTACAAATGACTACGAAGAAGAAGAAGAAGAGCAGCAATTGTCTTGAGTACCAGATCTCGCTCCATTGGGACAATCTGGGGGATGACCATGAATACTTCATCCACTCCCGTGCGATCGAGAGGTTGTACCCTCGTTCGTTCTCGGGTTCTGGCATGGGTATGGGTGGTTGTGATGTGAGCCTGTACTGTAAGAAGACTGATACCGTGGGTAAGATTGTCACCGGGCTCGTCCAGTACGCCAACAAGCACAACTTGATTGATCCTGATATTGTGATCACCTTTCAGGAGAACGAATGACCAACACGATTGACTACCGCAAGGTCTGGTTGCAGAGTCTTGATGAAGGTAAGATGGTATGGTGGGAAGATCCTCTTGGTGTTGACTCGGGTTGGTGGGAGATCAATAGCATCGAGTGTGATGATGTGATCAACAACATCGAGAACGCAGAGATTTCCCTGATCAAAGAAGACAGCACCGAAATCCCCGAAGTAACTACAGACGAAATCTTTCCAAGGAAGCCATGAGATACAATCACGCAATTAGCGTCCAGTTCACCATCGAATCAGATAATGATGCGGATGACATCACCAGCGAAGAGATTGCAGACAAACTCGTCCGCATCCTGAACCACTCAGACTCTCTCGCCGAATTGATCGAAACAGCCGACATCTATGACACTCTGGAGAATGATGATGAGTGACGATTTGAGTAAGTCCGACCGGGTTACTAACTCGAAATATGGTGATATCGTCTTCTGGCTAAAGACTCGCAAGGATGATGAACTTGCAGTTGCCGCTGCATTCGAGATCGAGACACTGCGAAATCGTGTGGAGTTTCTTCAGAGCATCGCATACAAGTATATCGGCAAGGGTTTCAGTAACAAAGAAGGAGCAGACTGATGAAGCATGCGTATACGGTTTATCTGAATGATTTCAGTCGCGGATTGATCACGGATGACAACATGATCATCTGTGACGAATCCAATCTTGTGTTTGCAATCAACAAGTTGCTGAGCAAAGCCGGAAACGATAACAGGTCCGTGGGTGTAAAGCGTTGCGAACTTGTGATCAACGAAAAGGACACCGATGACTATCGAATGGCAGCATGGGGGAAGGGCAAGGATGAGTAAATATCATGGTTAAGCCAGCAATCTTTCGCAAGAAAAATCATGACATCAATCCTGAACTTCGGGCAAGGTTGGACAGTGAGTTGAAGATTTTGGTGGACATCATCCGGGCTGCTAACAATGGTGATGATTGTCTTGATCCAGCCGTCTTGGAATTCCAGCGTGAATGTCATATCCTTACGAAGATGCACTACACATTCCTGCACCTTGAGATGATGCAGGCGAAGAAGAGAGAGTTTGTGTCTGTCCCCGAAACCGCTGAACCTTGGTTCTTTTAATATGGAATTAGATTACGAAACTATTGTGACCGGCGTATTCATAGTCGGTGTCATGATCTTTGGTACAATGATTGCCCTTAATGACAGGGACGAACCAGAAGATTCTGACACAGATAATACCAACACCAACTCTTAACACAAATGTCTACCATCGAACTTGTTTGTCTTGTTCCGGTTGTTATCATTGTTTTTCTTTTCGGTCTTTCATCGCTTGCACCCCATATGGTTGACGAGGAAACCAAGCAAATTCTTCTTTGCAACGAGGAGTATTACCCACGGGAAACGGTGCTACATAAGACTCCTAAGAATATCAAGGAGTATACACTGAATGATGGAAGTTCAATCGCCGTCGATACGACCGAAACCGAAGTGCAAGAAAAGGAAGTCTTTGACCCGTTCGGATTCGAGGTTTCCGACTCCGCTGGTGCAACCAAAGCCCCTGCCGAAAAGATCGGTGGAGGAATGGCAGAGATCATCCGCAAGCGTCGGGAAGAAGGAGTTTTTTGAAACAATGGACGGATTTATCGAAGAATTGCCGGGATGGATGAAGGGCATGATCGCTATCGGAACAGGAACAATTGTTGGGATTCTAACCGCAAAACTCATTATGATTATTGGAACCTGAGATGGGAAAATCTTTTAATGATCGAAACCGTAGGAAGGGTGCAGAACGCGCCTACCGCAAGACGCGACGAGATGACCGAAGGACCGGTCCAAATCGAATTCGAGAGGACTGGAATGGATCAGAACGACGAGACACTTGGGAGAAGCCGACCGACCGTAGTGGTCAACCTTGACTGTGGTTTTGAATTGTATGTCTGGTCCCCGGAGATGACCGGGGAGGAACTTCGGGGATGGTTCTCAGGGCTCTCTGAGGAGGCTATGGGGAGCATCTGGGACGATCCCAAGTCTCTCCCCGGTCGGGTGGAGAGGCTTGCCCTAGCCCGTCCTACGGCTCCTACGCATGTCCTGAGCGTGGACGGGAAGAAAGAGATTTCGCTGGTGGAAATGAAAGAGGGTTCCCCGGTGGGGGGAACCCTCATGGTGCGTGATCTTTATGATAATTAAAGTTTAAGTTCCTTTGCTCATATAACTCGCAACTTCACTTGCTGCTTGATCTGGGCTCATGCCTTTTTTAATATTTTCTTTATAGCGATCTTTTTCTATTCTATCCTGTATTCTTTCGTCTCTTCTGTGCCTTCTTTCAACTTGGCTTCCGAAATATTTCTTTGGACCGGGTTTGGGTGGCTCAGGAGTACCGGCTTTTTTATAGCCCCTCAACATGTAAGCAACTTCCGCTGCATTTTGTTTTATTGCAGCGATGTCTTTCTTTTTCTTTGTTTCTGCTCTTCTTCTACGGTTTGATTCAATAATAATTTCAGATACGGTTTCTAGGATGGTTTGTAGTCTATTGTTCATATTAGTCTGCCTTTTCCAGTTCTTCTATTTCTTTTCGTTCAGCGGCTTTTGCTTCCAATCTTTTCATCTTTCCCTTGCTTGGAAGTTTACCTTTTCCTTTTCTTCCCTTTGCCTCTGCTGCTTTCTTCATTGCTGCTTTGCCGGTCAAGACTTCTTCGGCTACGATCTGTTCGATGGTTTCTAGAATGACTGATAAGCGGTTCGCCATTTGATTCTCCTGCTTTCTTATTTAGAATATGTTGATAGTACGCAATATATTCTTTTTCCCTCTTTTATTCTCCCCTTTTAGTCTTTCAAATAAAATCTGTGTGAAAATGTTCACAATCTTTATTTCCTCTATTTTACCCTTATACATACTCTTGTCCTGATTCAAGGGAAAATGGGTTTTAAGTAACCTTAGAGTACCTTTAAGACTAATTAGGCGGCTACCCCGGTGCAAAACATCGGGGTTATTTTTTTTTCTACATATTTAAGAGGTAAATATGTCAATAGAAAAAGATTCAGTCGATCGTCTGTCCTCCATCAATGAAGTACTCCGTGAAATGCTTATCGGGGGTGCTTTGGAAAATATTCTTTCGGAAAGATTCCGTCCTCTTCCCCAGAGATATGTGGAAAGACAGAGAATGGCTGATGAGATGCGTAGGGAAAGAATAGCCTCTAATTTTGCATATACCCAGAATAAAAGAGAACTTCTTAGAACTGCAAGAGAAGCGAGAGATTTTGAAAGACTTGACAGAGCCCAGCAGAGATGGTACAATAGATTTAATCGTCCAGAATCACCTCCTCCACAGACCCCATCCCAGACACCGCCACAATCAAATGTCGGTGATGAATCAAATCCGAACTTTGTCGGTCCACCTTCAAGTCTAAGACCCAGGGCAGGGTTTGGACGAGTCGCTTCAAGTGAACTGGATCAAAACACAAGGGGTGGAACTCCAACCGCAGATGAGCAAGCCAGAAGAGATAGAAATGCAGCCGAAATGGATAGGCTAAGTGCTGCTCAGGGTGTTCCAAGTGAAGCCGATCGGCTTGCTGCTGCGAGAGAATATCAATCACAGCCGGGACGAGCCAGACCGAATCAACAAGCACAACCAAGACAACCAACCCCCAGTCCTGCATCGTCCTTGCCTCCATCTGAACGAAGAAATGTCGCTCGTCCATCGGCAACGAGTCCAATGGCAAAACCTGCTGGTGGGTTCTGAGAATAAAGGATCTATATGATGAAATTCTTCAAGCAAATATACTTTTCAATTGTGTTGTTTTTTGCAATGATGAAAGATCAAAGAGATTTACGCTCTTGATTTCTTGAAGCGAATTTCCTTCACTTCTGGTTCGGGTGGCTGTTCTTGTGCAGAAACGAACATCCCGGCATTTCCAGACATTGGTTCACTGTCACCACAGGAATCCTCATCCTCAGCAGGCATCTCTTCATCCTCTTCCTCATCTTGTCTTTCAATGAGTGAATAAAGAGCCTCATGGATCATCGAAAGTCTTGCTCTTTGAACGAGAACTTCAGGAGAAAGACTTTCTTTTCTCATGCGAGTGAAAGACTTCACGATCGGCTCTGCTTCTTTCGTGGTGGCTGCAAGTCCTGAAATGAACATCTGACCCGCACCCGAACCACTAGATGGAGTTGGTTCTTCCGCTTTTGCTTTTTTTGGTTTTGGTGCCGGGGTGAATGGGGGGACAATCGGAGAAGGAGGAGGAGGAGGTGTTGTTGGACGAACCGGGGCTGTTGGTGGACGAGCGGGGCCAACTGATTCTGGTTTTTCAGGAGCAACCGGTTCTTTTGCTGGTTGTTTTACGGGTTCCTTAACAGGTTCTTTTACCGGTTCTTTAATCGATTCCTTCTCCTTAGCAGGTTCTTTTACCGGTTCCTTAGCAGGCTCTTTTTCTTTATCCTGCTCAGATTCTTTTTCTACAGTCTTTTCCGCTGTTTGATCTTTCTTTGCATTTTCTATGCTCTGTTGGACCACATCTTTTGCTGCCTGTATCATACCAATTGTGGGAACCACATCACCAATATTCACTCCTTTTTGAGGAACTGGTGAGATTTCTCTTGGGGTTTCAGCAGATGGTTTTTCTTGTGCTGGTTTAGGTGTGGGAGCAGGTGCCATCGGTGCAGATGGAGCGATGCTAGGTGCAGGAGTTTGTGCTGCTCCAGCAGTCGGCATTACACCTCCGCCTGTTTGTGGGGGTGTTTTCGGTGCGGCAGCAGGGGCAGATGCTGGAGCAGCAGGTTTTACTGTTGTAGGAGTTGGTGTCGTTGACGGTTTTGCTGGCGAAGCTGCCTGAGTTGTTGGTGTTGTTGCGGGAGATCCGGTTTGTGGTGCTGTTGTAGAAACAACTGAAGTTGCGGATGGAGTGAATGGTGCTCCTGCAAATGTGAGGGGTTGTCCGGGTCTCATTAACGCCTGAACCGCAACAATTGTGCTTAATGCTTTAGGCAGAAATCCTGCTCCCGGTCTAGCAGGAGTAGATGGTGTTCCCATAGCCCCAGCGGTAATTGACGGTTCAGCACTGACTTGAGATTGTGGCCTAACTTGAGTTGCAGTTTGTATCGGCTCTCCTGCAGCCCTTGCGGTTCCTGGTGCAGGAGGAGCAACAGTTACGGGTGATGCCGGGGCACGAACAGAAACTCCGCTTGTTCCTGTCGGAGTTTCACCGACTTTTACAGTCGGTAAAGTTTCAGGTAACGATGAAGCGGGAACCGACCTACCTTCAGCCGGACCCGGAGCACCGCGACGACCACCTATCGCTGCAGGTACGGATGGAACTTCTAAACTAGGTGCTGGAACATCTGGTCTACCTATTCTTAAAGGTCCTCCTCTTGTGGAAACCGCCGGTGCTCCTTTTCCTATTCCTCCTTTTATTGCAAGTGAAGGAAGTGCTTCTTGAGCCGCTTGATATAATTGAACACCGGCAGCGATTCCGCCTTGAGCATATCTTGCTTCTGGTACTCCGGCTATAGAATCTTGTTGTATTTCTTCTGGACTGGCAAATTGATAATAACTACCTTTGTCAAGTTGTTTCCAAACCACATTTGGATCCACTCCAGCTTTTCTTAAAAAATCTGGAGTTATATCTTCAGGTGCAGGTTTGCCACCAAAAGCGGCAACCAATTGGTTTCCTATTCTTTCCAATTGACTTAAATTGAGAGCTCCACCCGGTCTGGCTTTTCCGTCTAAAATATCTTGAATTTTAGCTTGGGCACCCGGTGCAGAAAATGCAGCAGCAAGTGCTGATTCCCTTTCTTCTCCGCCTTTTATCTGCTCTGGTGTTGCTGCTCCGATTGTCGGTACATTTGAAGGTATTGCTGTTGGTGTCGAAACAGGAGCCGAAGATGCTCCTATTACTTGAGTACCAGTCATTTGCTGTGAAAGCAAACCCTGTTGGGATGTGGATGCTTTTTGCTGTTCGTATGACTGTCTAATCTGCTGTTCTAAAGCAGCCCGTTGATCTTCAGGATAATCCTTCAGAGCATCGAGTGCTTTTTGTAGTTCAGGATCGGTTTCTTTCTTCTTACCTTCCTGCTCCAGTATCAGATATTGGGAGAACTTTCGCATGCATTTATTTATTACATGTTTTGTGCGATTTGCTGACGCACTTTTTCGTAACGAGATTTGAGGGCAGGATCAACCAGAGGATCGTAATTATATGGTTTGGTCACTTCAATCGCTCTTTTGGTTTCTTCGTATGACTTTGGAATCTTCATTCCGGTCATGAGATGCCATGCTTCCATATCGACTTCGCCGGATGGTTTTCTCGGTGGAGTCAACTTTCCTTTTTGTTGCACTTTCTGTGCCTGTGCGGGCTGTCTCATTCTGTGCTGCTGGATTTGTTTCACAAGATTCTCATCCCACATTTGACCTTCAAATTCCACTTGCTTCTGTTTTGGTTTCGGTGGAGCGATTGGGGCTGCTTGTGCTTGAGTTTCTTGTTCGCCTTCTTGACCGGGACTTATTGAAGGACCGCCTGCCATTATAGCAGCAGGAGTTCTTGCTAAAACTCCTCCGACCAATTTGACCGTTTCACTTGAAACAGGTTTTCCACCAACAGACTTGAGTAAAGGTTTCCAAGTTTGATGAGCGGTTGTCGGGATGAATCTTTTCAGTCCGGTGACGGGTGCAGCACCACGAACACCGGCAGCAACAGCACCAGCAGCTTTTGTTCCGGCGGTTGTGAACAGTCTACCACCAGGAATCAGTCCTATTCCTGCACCAGCTCCTCTTAAAGCAGCCTGTCCATATTGGCCTTGAGCGACATCAATTGCACCGCTTATTGCTTGAGTGGCGGAGCTCGCGAGATTAAATCCAGGGATAAAAGAACCTGCTAATGTTGCAATGTCTGCAACTTTTTGTGCCTTATCGATCCAACTTTCACCTTCATCTTCGGTTTCTTTTGTCCCTGCACGACCACCAATAGTAGTTCTATCTGGTTGTTCTCTTGCTTTTTTAATTGCTGCTTGTCTTGCTTCTTCAGAATATTCAGACGGAACACTTCCTGCACCATATGCAGCAGCCATTCTTTTTCCGGCAGCAACATCAAGAGAAGATTCTATTGCCGGTTTTCCGTAGACTTGTGGCATTGTGAATTGTCTTCGCGTAGAGGAGAATGTCAAATCGGGGGCTTCATTCAAAACTCCGGATACAATCTTGCTTACTGAAGAAAATCGATTATTGGTAGTCATTTTAGAAATACTCGCTTGTTTTTCCGATGTTTCTCATTACTGCATTAAGATTTAATGCTCGATCAATTTCATTGTATCTGTCAAGCGATTTCATAGCCTTTGCTTTTCTTTTCTTTTCTGCTTCATCTTGAACTTCTGCCTCTGCTTCTTGTGCAACTGTTCTCATATCCTTTTGAATATTATGAATGCCCATCGGGACTCTTCCTGGTGCTGCTTGACGGAAAAGTTTTTTCTCTGTTGCCGTTTCTTCCGTACCTGCGATATCATCAGCATTAATTACTCCCAGTTTAATCGGTACTCCAACTTCCAATCCTCTAACACCCTTACCACCAAGGGTTCTTGGGAAAATATTACTAAATGTCGAGGTCGGCAATCCAGATATTGTCTTTGGATCTCTTTGAACTTCTCTCATTCCTATACTTCTAATTTTTCTATTGATTTGAAGTGGTTTCACATTTTTTGCAGCTGCAAGCATTTTGGCTTCTGCTTCGTATGCTTTAGATGCTGCAGCTTTTGCTTTTGCCAAAGCCGATGTAGCATCTGGAGTTCCGGGTCCAAGAATAGCTTGTGTCTGTCCTAGTTTTTTGCCTGACATTCCTACCACACCACTAGGATTGACAGATGTTTTTTCGAAACCCTTAAATGCGGCTTTTGCAGCATCATCTGCTTTTGCGAATCGGACTGCAGTTTTCCTTGCGACTGCTTCTCCGGGTTTAGCAAAAAGACTAACAGCGGCTTTGCCGCCTTTAGCACCTTTTCCTACGAAAGTAAATGCCTTTCCTAGAGGTCCCATAAAATTCAATCCTGCTGATCCGGCTCTCAATAAGGCGGATGGGTTGTCGCCCTGAGCATAATCGACGAAGGCATTTATTCCTTGACCGACACCAGAAGCGATATTTAGACCGGGAACGAAAGAAAGTGCAGTGGTTACATAATCTGCAACATCTTGGAATCTGTTGATTGTTTTATCGTCAATTCCAAAAGTTCTTGTGGTCTTTTGAATTGGTTCCAGGTCACGCGGGAGCTCAACTTTGGCTCTTTCGGGCACAACCGGAACCGGTTTTGGTGTTGGTGGAGGTGTTGGTCCCGGTGTCGGAGCCGGTTTTGGCTCAGGAGCCGGTGCTGGTTTTGGGGTCGGAGCCGGTTTTGGCTCAGGAGCCAGTGCCGGTTTTGGAGTGGGTTTTAGTTCAGGCTCTGAATCTTCCTCCCATCTCCATCTATACGATCCACCCCTTCCTGTGGGGCTCGATGCCAATCTTTTTCCGGCATGAATTCCTCTTGTCGGACGAGGAGCTTCTACTCTTGCAGCAGCCATTGCTGCATCATATTCTGAAGGAGACATTTCGTTGAGTTGTCGAATTGCTCCATTGATTCTTTCAAGGCGATCGTATTTGTCGTAAGCCATTTTTAGCCTTTCTTGGTGAATTTGGTGGGTTTCTCTTCAGAAACAACAACTGGCTCGGATTTGGTCTCGATAACCGGTTTTGGGGCCACTTTTGGTTCGATTTTTGGAGCCATAGCCTTTTCCAGACGGGCTCTACGGGGGTCTTCTCTGAAAGTTTTAAGTGCCATTTTTTCTCCTAGATGAGGCTAAGCCGCACCCTAAATAGTCATGTATTATCTATTATATTTTTGATTTCCTATATCGATGGTTTTTCAACACCCAGCAAGGAGAGTGCATGAGAAGAAAAGCCAAACTTATATTGAAGGGTGTCAAAAAAGAAATACAAAAACACAATATAGACTTAAAATTGACCAAAACTCGCAAAGTCATATGTGAGTCGGAAAAATGTTATGGTTATTTTATTCCACCTGAAAAGAAAAAACGAGGAAAACTCGCTCTTGCCATGGGTGAGAAAAGACATGTAGATTATCTCTGGGATCTCGCACATGAACTCGCCCATTTCCGTCAGTGGAAAAGAGAAGATCCCATTCTAGAGAAATATGAAAAAGACGAGTCCCTGTATGGTCTTCTAGAAAAAAGAACAGAGAGCGAAGCAAAAAGAATATTTTCTGGATGGGGACTTAGACCATCGAAGAGACTTATTCAGAGATCCAAAAAATATTTGTTGCAAGTTTCATAAATAATCAGAAAAGGATACGCAATGCCAGATTTCTATACAAAAGGTGTAAGATTACCAGCAGGCAACACATACGCAGTGGGTGGTGGTGGAACTGGATACACTTCCTCTTATTTCCCCAATGGTGCATCATATCTTGACGCATTCAATGCGTTCATGGTTCATGGTGCTGGCGGAGCAACGGTTGCTATGGTCTTCGCAGGGTCTACACAAGGAATGACCGGAGTTCAACTTCTTTCTGGTGTTGTTTATCCTTTCCGTCTCCGTGTGATAGGAATTCCCAGTGGCGGAAAAGACATTATCGGTCTCGCATGAAACGAAACTTTGAACAAGAGCTCAAAGATTGGTTATCCGGACAGAGGGACTTCAAGAAAGCCCCTCCGGAAATTCTTGCTGCTGTCTATGGCATGCACAAGATGATGCAGAAAACTCCCAAAAAGAAAGCCGGGATCCCCCTAAAAGAGGACTCCCGGCGTAATCAGGGGAGTAATGTAAAATCCCAGCCTAGATCAGGTCTGGGTCGAGAGGGTAGTAATCCTCTCGATCAACTCTGAAACCCTGTATGAGCCACGACCAACTCTTCTAGCGGGATCGGTGGTGATCCAAGCAGGAGCAACACGCATACCGTTAGACTTTGCGATTGCGTTCAGCGTATTTCTGCTGAACACACCATCATTCGGTTCCAATCTTCCAGCAATCACTTCGTTTGCCATGAATGTAATGAAGTCCTGCTGATTCGACTTAAGATCATTGAAAGCCATCATAACCTCCGTACTGTGTAATATACCAGTTCAACTTGTTCATGAAATCAGAAAGAAAATCACTTTCCTCTGGCAAGAAGTATTCCTTTGGATAACTCATCATCAATAACATACCCATTCTGCTTGCCTTTTCGACCATCTGCTTGCCTTCCTCTGGCGTATAATAATTCGCTTCGAGCCTGTTCGCGATGATACTGATTGATTTTAGAATGTCTGAGATCGCGAATGTTTGGCGAATCTTCTTAGGTTTCAATCCGCACCTTCGGGATCTCCATTCGAGTCCCAATCAATATGTTCATCATCGTCATAGGGCATGTCTTCTCCGGGGAAATCACCTTCATCGGTCTGCTCGTCCTCATCCCATCTGTTCATTGATGTTCTCCTTGTTTTCAGTATTCGTCTCCTTCTTACTGAAGGAGTCATCAAACTTCGTATATAGATTGAAAAGAGCCTCGCTCGTATCCGTATCAAACCGACTGAGACTCAACTTGATCGCAGTCTCCTTGCAAC
>Ga0129333_10006335_pt1 | contig 11203 bp, 12 predicted proteins | sample CPB6_08_DNA_FD_94474 | JGI IMG/M metagenome (GOLD analysis project Ga0129333, IMG submission 94474) | Freshwater to marine salinity gradient microbial communities from Chesapeake Bay, USA - CPBay_Sum_0.6_0.8_DNA | ecosystem: Environmental > Aquatic > Marine > Coastal | place: USA: Chesapeake...
GGTGATGCCGGTCGATCGAAAGCCGATGCGGTCATGGCGAACGGATCAGACCCACTCGACGGAGTCGGGCGCGCTCTGCGTGAGGGGTCGCTGAACGTCGATCCAGGCCCCGACCGATGGTGTGGGCTGATCGATGCGAGCCAACGCCATCGATGTGTGCATGTGCGGTGGCTCGACGAGATCCAGACGCTGACGCTCGTGATGGAAAGGACTGCGACCGTCGGGTAAGGGGGCGACGCCGTGCGACGAGCCACAGCCGATCATGACGAGTGTGCCGTCGTGTTCGACGGGTGTGGATCGATACCCGACGGTCGTGCCGGCGGAGACCTTCTCGAGATCGATCACGTCGGCACGTAGTTTCATCGCATCCTTGTCGCCGTGCCACAACTGCGTCCCGAGGCGAAGGTGCACCGAGTGCCGCGGGTGTTGCGGGCCGAGTGCGTCGAACTGCTCGATCGTCACGTGACTCAAGTGCACGGGGATCGACGGATCGACGCGGTCGATCAGGTGTGACGCCTCGACTGGATCGCCGGCGAGCGGTAGGTGGATCGAGACGGCGTCGACGTGGTGTCGGGCGGCGCGCACTGCATCGAGGAACGACGGCAACTCGGTGATGCTCACTCCGTAGCGGTGCATCGACGAACGGATCTTCACGATCACCCGGCGGGGAACCGAACCGAGGGCGGCCAGATGGGCGGCCGAGCCGATGGTCAAGACCACACCGTCCAGGTGAGCCGAGTCGAGGGGAGAGAGATCGAGGGACGGTGTGAGGACGATGGCCGTGCGGCCGAGGGGGACGGATGCGACCTCGTGGACGGTTCCGACGGCGAGGGCCGGGGCGAATCCGGCGGCCCGGGTAGCCAGCCAGTCCCGGCCGAGGCCGTAGCCGTTGCCCTTCACCACCGGGACGAGGTGGGGGACTCGGGCAACCGTGGCCGCAACGTGGGAGTCCCAGCGGGATCGGTCGACCTCGAGCACCAGGGCCACAGTGCGACCCTACCGACTCCCCTTCGGTGTTCTGGGTCCAGGATCGGACACTCAGCGTCCGATCCTGGACCCAGAACACCAGGTCGTGGGGGTGGCGGATGGGAAATACGACTTGGAAGGTCGGGAATTCGGACCTAGCCTGCTGCCATGGCTTCAGGAGTGTTCTCGTTCCCCAATCCGGTCAATGAACTCTCGGCTCGTCTGGTCGCCACCGGCGTCGTGATCCAGAGCGTGCTCTTCCTCGTGATCCGCGAGTGGTGGGTGCTCGTGCCGCTCGCCTTCGGTTTCCTGGCGCGCGTGGCCAGTGGTCCGCGATTCAGCCCCCTCGGTCTGCTCGTCACCAAAGTGATCGTGCCCCGTCTCGATCGTGAACCGACCTGGGTTCCCGGCCCGCCGAAGCGATTCGCGCAGGCGATCGGCGTTGCGTTCTCGGTGACTGCTCTCGTGCTCGAGTTGGCGGGAGCCGACGGGGCGGCGGTCGTGGTGATCGCGATGCTGCTCGTGGCGGCGAGTCTCGAAGCATTCGTCGGACTGTGTCTCGGATGCGTGATGTTCAGCGGACTCATCCGATTGGGTGTCGTGCCCGAGAGCGTGTGCCTCGAGTGCGCCGACATCACCGGTCGGCTCAGTCGAAACGTGGCGTGACTGCGTCGAGTTTCTTCGACGCCACGACTCCACTCCAGACTCCGGCACCGTAACTCACGTCGTCGATCACTCGAAGAGCCGTGTAGCGCAGCGGATCGATACCGGGTCGACGGCGGGACCAACGCCACAGATTCGGCACGAACGCTGAGACGAGCAAGATGCGGCGAGCACGGCGTGACACGAGAGATGCAGCGACGACGAGTGGCCACCAGGTGCGAGTGATCGCCGACGCGATCAGTCGTCCGGCATGAAGATTGCCGAGGCCGGCCAGCCGACCGGCGACGAGCCAGCGATCAGGTGTCGACTCGAGCTTGCGGACGAGGGCGAGAGTCGAGCCCACTCCGACGGCGGTTCCGACGAAAGGATGCCCGAGCCCGACGAGTCCCCAGCCGATCGCGCTCCAGCGATTCGTGCGCAGCGGTCGCACCGCACCGGGATGACGTGATTCGAGGACGGCCGCTGCCGAGCCGTAACCGAAACGCTGACGGGCCAGGGCCCCCAGTGACGCGCGTGGACGGTGGTGCACCACGCAACTCGGTTCGTAGCGAACGACGTGACCGTTTCGGACGATGCGCCAGACGAGATCGACGTCCTCTCCGAAGCGCATGGAGTCGTCGAATCCCTCGGCCTCGTCGAACACCGATCGACGCACCAGAAGAGCGGCGGCCGGCACGTACGACACGCGCGTCGAGGGACGAACTCGAGCCGGTTCAGATCCGAGATCGAGTGGAGACGAATCGATTTCGTACGCGGCGATCGTGCCGCTCTCGCCGGCGCTCGCGACGCGTGGCGCAACCATTCCCACCCGTCGATCGGAGAGGTGAGGCCACAACAGTCCGAGACCGCCTGATGTCCAGATTGTGTCGGCGTCGAGAAAGAGCACGAACTCTCGTGTGCTCACCGCGGCGCCGGTGTTGCGAGCGGCCGCCGGACCACCTGCACTGTCGCGACGAATCACGAGTGCCCCGTCGATCGAGGCGAGCGGGTAGCGCGCTCCGTCGTCGACGACGACGATCTCGTCGAAACCATCGTGACGCAACGATTCGACGAGGATCGAAAGATCGCGATGTCGTTCACCGTGCGTGGGAATCACGACGGTCACCCGATCGAAGGGCGGTTCAGGATCCGACTCGAACACGGGATGGATGACCCCGGCTTCGACGAAGCGTTCGGCCAACGACTCGGTGCCAGCCGGAATCGATCCGTCGGACTCGAGGACGTCGGCCAAACGGCTGCCGGACGGCCCGAGACGGAACAATCGAAGCGGAGAACCCGCAACGACGGTGTCATCGGCACCGCCCGATGCGGGGGAACGGTGCCTCCACCACGACGAATCGAGCCGGTAACGCGTGCTCACGGTGATGATCTCCAGCGCTCGACGGCATCGACGAGTTCGCGTGTCCAGCGTTCGAAAATGCTCCGGCCTTGTGCGGCATCGGCACCGGTCGGATCACCGAGTACACCGTTGACGCTGACCGCACCCACACCGCCGGTGCGCAGTTCGGATGCGAGGTCGGCGATCGGAGTGGTGCGACCGGGTGTCACGCGAGTCCAGTCAACGGCCTCGGGGTGCAAGTGGGCGATGACCGATGTCTCGGTTCGTCCGGCATGGGCGTCGTCTTCGCTCGTCGCCGATGGTGACCAGACGAGCACTCGCCGTCCCTCGTCGGCGAACACCCGACGGGCGCGAGCGAGAGCATCGGCGTTTCCACCGTGACCATTGACGAACACCACACGGTCAGCCCAAGTGGCCGAACGAGCGAGTTCGACGATCACCGACACTGTTGCCTCCGAGCCGATCGACAAGGTGCCGGCGAATCCTCGGTGTTCGCCACTCGCGGTGACCGTGATCGGCGGACCGATCAAGGCGTGGGGTTCGAGGTGGCGGCACAGAGCGTCGCACAGTGCGATGGCGATACGAGTGTCGGTGTCGAGAGGAAGGTGCGGGCCGTGTTGCTCGAACGAGCCGATCGGAACGATGAGGATCGGCGAGTCGATCGCGGCGACCTCGGCCGACGTCATGCGAGATAGCCCCACTCCCGCAGAGCGGTCAGGATTCGATCGGCCGCGGCGTCGGGCGCGAGAGTGACGGTTTCGGTGCGCGCCGGTGCGCCACCGGCGTCGGTGAGCACGCGAACTCGATCGAGTGCACTCGATCCAGCGGGAGCTGGAAGCACACGAGCGCGCGGACGATAGGGGACGAGGGCGACGTCTTCGCCGACGACCGAACCGTGGTGGACCTCGATCGGTGTCTTCTCGGTCGCCAGAAGTGCGCGTAGCGGTGCGCGACGGAGGCGAGCGACCGACCCTTCGACCGAGACGACCGCTCGCGGCACGATCGACAGGATCTCCCGGCGACCACCGTCGAGACGACGTACGGCTCGTAGGGCCTCTGAGTCCGAGAAGTCGACGCCGATCAGACCCAATGCTTGCTCGATATCGAGTGCGTCGGCCAGGAATGCGGGAAACGAACCGGATCCGCGATCGAGTGAATAGTCGCCGCACCACACGAATGACGTCGAGGCGACGAGAGGTGCAACGGCACGTGCGACATCGACAGTGGGAGCCGACGGGTCGACATCGAGGCGAATCGCGCGACTCGCACCACAGGCAAGGGCATCTCGCAAAGCGCGCTCGGCACCGATCGGGCCAGCGGTCACGACCATGACGTCTTCGCCGGTCCGCTCACCCCACACGAGCGCTGACTCGAGCGCCGCCTGATCGGCGGGCGAGACTCCGGCGAAACGATCGTCGGTCCGACCGACGGGAGTGACCCACTTCGAACAGACGGCGATGGTCACGGGATCACGTCCGATGGAAGACGACGCCGAAGCCGCCTTCGGGATACGACCAACTGATCGCGCCTTCTTTGTTGCACACCATGTAGCAGGTGCCGCACTCGAAGCAGTTCTCGTAATTGAAGAGGATGCCTCCGTCGCTCGTGGGAACGAAGAGATTGGCCGGGCAGGCCGTCACACATTCGCGTGTGGAGCACCCACGACAGGAATCTCCATCGACCACGATGTGGGCACGTTCATGAATGCGGAATTCGGCGGTTCCGATGCGCTCCTCGAACGAAATCTCGGGCCACGTGGTGTCGCGTGCGATCCTCATCAGCCGAATCCTCGCAGACCGGTCCAGCCGTCCTTCAGCAGATCCCGTAGTCCGATGCCGGCTTTCTTGCGCTCTTCTTTCACGATGCGGCGCAGGCCGGGCTTGGGAGAGGGGTTCTCGACCCGGAAGACCCGCTCGACCACACCGGTGACGAAGGCGGGGTACTTCTGCTGCACGCGGTCGGAGAGCACCAGCCCGGGAATCTTGCGCAACTTCTTGTGGTCGCGCAGTACGAAGGTGGAATTGAGTCGTTCGGTGTAGATGGCGAGGGTTCTGGCCGAGACGTCACCACGAGAAAGAGCCTCGTGGGCGGCTTGACCGGCGTACATGCCACTGGCCAAGGCGAAGTTGACACCCTCGAGCCAGATACCGGCGGCCAGACATAACGCGGCCGCATCGCCGGCGACGAGAAGGCCATCGGTGACCATCGTCGGCATCATCGACAGGCCGGCTTCGGGAATGACGTGGGCCGAGTACTCCTTGACCTCGGCTCCTTCGATGAGCGGAGCGATCGCCGGATGACTCTTCAATCCGGCGATGATCTCTTCGGGCCGCTTCTTCTGCGCGGCGAGCTTGGGCAACTTGAGGACGGCTCCGAGCGACACGGTGTCGAGGTTGGTGTAGACGAAGCCTCCACCATTGACACCCGATGTGCCCCCCAGGATCTCGATGTCGACGCCTTGGTCGTCACGCACGTTGAATCGTTCGTCGATCACGCTCTTGGGCAGAGCGAGAGTCTCTTTCACGCCCAAGGTGAAATTCGCCGGATCGGTGTGAGGGTAGAGACCGGCTTCTTTGGCGAGGAAGCTGTTCACGCCATCGCAGGCGATCACGACCGACGCGGTCAGATCACCGTCGGGACGATCGGTTCGAACGCCCGACACCCGACCGCGTTCATCGCGCAGAAGACCGGTCACGGTGGTGGAGGTGACGAGAGTGGCCCCGGCGTCGACGGCGTGCTGGGCGAGCCAGTTGTCGAAGTCGGGTCGATACGCGGTGGCCCCGTTGTAAGGAGGCGCGCCCCACGACGGATTGCGGTAGTCGATCGTGAGCGCGCCGGTCTCGGAGAGCACCATGGTCGAACGACGAGTGACCCAGCGCTGAACGGGTGCGGTTTCCCACCAGGACGGGATCAATTGATCGAGCACGCGTGGGTACACCACCCCGCCGTACATGTTCTTCGAACCGGGAAAGGGTCCCCGCTCGACGAGGATGACACGTCGACCGGCCCGAGCCAGTTCGATCGCCGCGCACGATCCGGCGGGGCCGGCTCCGACGACGATCACGTCGGCGTCGGTGACGTTCACGCCACACCTCGCTGCGCCTCGGACGACAACCGGGTGGCCAATGCCTCGAGCACGTCGTTGGCATCGGCCACGATCGCTAGATCGGACATCTGCATCATCGGGCAGTGCGCATCGGTGTTCACGCTGATGATGTGGTCGGGTTGGCCGAGACCACTCGTGTGCTGGACCGCACCACTGATTCCGAACGAGATGTACAGACGAGGATCGACGACGACGCCGGTCGTCCCGATCTGACGCTCGTGTGACACCCATCCACGGTCGGTGATCACTCGTGTGACTCCCATCGACGCATCGAGTGCACGCGACACTTCGCCGAGTCGCGCGAATCGCTCGGGACCGTCGAGTCCTGCTCCGCCGCCGATGATGCGCGGAGCCTCGGCGAGATCCATGGTCGACACGTCGGGTGGTAGGACTTGGACCGATGTCACCGCAGCAGTGACTCCGGAAACTTCAGTGACTCGGACGATGTCGGGAGTGGCCGACACGCGATTCTCGACGCCGCGCACACCCGGTTGGAGGGTGGCGACGAAAGGTGAGTGCACGTCGAACTGTGCGATGGCGAGACCACCCTGGCGGGCGATCCGAACTCGATGGGCCGACACCTCGGTGGCCCCGGCGAACAAGGCACGATCGAGCCGGCGAGCAAGGAGAGGCGCGAGGTCCCGACCATCGGGTGATGCCGGCACCACAGCCGATAGGCGAGGTGCGTGGGTTCGGATCGCCATGGCGGCCGCATCGGCAAGGACTCGCGATGCGCACGAATCGGTGGGGGTGAGGAAGAGTCGAGTGGCCACTCCGCGTGTGTCGGGTAGGGCCCCCTCGAGATCGGTACCCACGAGGACCCCGACACCATGGCATTCGCCGAGTGCCTCGAGCCCACCAGCCGGCAGAACGCCGTTGCGAACCGGTACCACGGCGACCAATCCGAGCTGGGCGTTCATCACCGAAAGATTAGGGGCGCACCCCCACCAAGTGACCCGTCGGACCCACATTCAACGGGTCGATGCCCCGACAGTGGTCACGACGAGAGGAGTACGATGAATAGTGAGAAAAAGCGACGAGGTGAGTTGCAGCGGCGATTGGCCGAGCACTTGGGAGGAAAATTGGCCGAGGACTTGATGGGGGAATTTCCTCCGGATGGCTGGGAGTCCTTGGCGCGTCAGGACGACCTCATCGAGGTGAAGTTCGCCGTGATCGCCCTGCAGTCGGAGTTGGAAGACGTGAAGTCCGATGTTGCTGGCTTGAAGTCCGATGTTGCGGTGCTGAAGTCTGATGTTGCGGTGCTGAAGTCTGATGTTGCGGAGCTTCGGAGAGATTTCTCACGGATGCACGGAACGCTACGTTTCATGATCGGGTCGTTCATCACGGTGTCAGCCGCCGTGATCGCCATCTTGGTTCAGGTCAGTTTCAGCGTCGCCAGCCTTCGCTGAGCTCTGATCACACCGCCGTACGCTCGGCAGCGGCCTTGGTGCGCTTCTTGTGCAACCAGCGGACCACTTCGATCAACACCGTGATGGCCAGCGCAGCTGCAAAAGCCAGGATGAAGGCGAGGGTGTGATCGTCCTCGAAGCGTTCTCCGAATGCGAACCCGAGAATCGCGGCGTACGACGCCCAGATGCACGCGGCCACGCCGACCCATCCGGCGAACCACCGATGTGATTGTCGGGTCAGGCCGCTCGACAACGTGAGAGCGGTGCGACCACCCGGAATGAATCGAGCGGTGATGAGCAGAAGGCCACCGCGTTCTTCGATCTGGTCGGCCGCCCACGCGAGTCGTCGAGCCGTGGCCGGCTTTCGTTCGGCGCGGCGTTGCACGTTGTCACTGAAGCTGTAGCCGATCTGGTACGAGAGGTTGTCACCGAGAAAAGCCCCGATTGCGCCGGCCACGATCACGAGGATCACCGGATACGGGCCGTCACCGGCGGCACTTGCGGCAACTCCACCGATGATCACCGTGGTCTCGCTCGGCACGATGGGAATCACGGAGTCGAGCAAGGCGATCGCGAGGACCAGAGCAAGGAACCACCAATTCCCCGAGATGTCCTTCAGCCATTCGGTGAGATCGTCGATCGGTCCCCAAGCGGCGAGCACGACGTAACTCTAATGCAGTGACACGACGTAGGGCGGTCGATCAGATGGATGAACCGGCGCGCTCGCCGTCGACGACCGCCGCGTGAGCTCGTCGCGGGGCCACGCAGTCACCGACGCGTTCGACACTCACACCCGCACTCTTCAGGTCGTTGTAGAGCCATTCGACCGGATGAGGTGGAACGGCGAGAACCACCCAATCGGGTCGTCGGGTCTGATTCGCTCCGGTGGGGTGATGCAGAAGAGTGAGCTCTCCATTGGCGAAGCCCATCGGCACGAGGTCGGTCGACTGCACGATGCCCTTGGCTCCGGCGCGGATCCACCAGTTCTCCATGTCGAGCGTGATGCCGAGGTCTTGGCCGACGACCATGCCGGGTGTGGCGATCTCGACGACGCAACCTCGATCGGCGAGAAGTTCGGCCACCGACGTCGCGTGGTGGAAGCCGATCTCGTCGACGACGACCACCGACTCACCGGACTGAGGCCCGCCGAGCGGTGCCGTTCCGTCGAGAACGGAGCGCACGTCGACGACGCGACGCGCGGTTTCGTCGGCATCGGGATCGGCGACCCACCACGGTCGTGCCGGTTCGGCTCCCGTCGCCACGATCACGTGATCGGGTTTCTTCTCCTCGACGAGGCCCGGCCATACTCCGGTGCCGAGAACGACCTCGACACCGAGACGTCGACACTCGTTCAATTGGTTGCGGATCATGTCGCCGAATTCGGCTCGATTGGGAACACTCGCCGCCCAGCGAACCTGGCCACCGGCCACCGATTCCTTCTCGTACACCGTCACGCGGTGACCGTTGCGCGCTGCGGCGATCGCCGCTTGGAGTCCGGCCGGACCCGCTCCGACCACCATGACCTTCTTCGGGGTGGCTGTGATCGACACATGGTCGTTGCTCGCCCATTCGTGCTCGCGACCGGTTCGTGGATTCTCGATGCAGCCGAGCCAGCGATTGAGACCCATCCGACCCACACATTCCTGATTGCACGAAAGACACAACCGAATTTCATCGGTTGCTCCAGCGCGTGCTTTCACGGCGAAGTCGGGATCGGCGATCTGACCTCGAACCACACCGACGAGGTCGCAGTGGCCCTCGGCGAGTGCTCGTTCGGCCTGGAGCGGATCCTTGAATCGACCGACACCGACGACGGGGAGATCGACTGCTTTGCGAATCGCACTCGGAATGAACATCGCATATCCCGGCGGGATGTGCATGCTGGCTTCGATCATGAACAGGCTCGCCGTGGCGACGCCGATCGACGTGTTGATGTAGTCGGCGTGTCCACTCGCCTCGACCATCTTGGCGACTTCGACAGCTTCGTCGATCGTGGTGCCGTTCTCGATCAGTTCGTCACCGCAGAGACGAACTCCGAGGGCGAGGCGGTTGCCGATGACTCGTCGCACGGCCTCCACGATCTCCAGTAGGAGTCGAGCACGATTGGCCAGCGATCCGCCGTATTCATCGGTGCGTTTGTTGGTGGCCGGAGAAAGGAATCCGCGGACGATCGACGAGTGACTGCACTGCAATTCGATGCCGTCGAATCCACCCTCGGCGCAGTGCTCGGCAACCAGCGCGTAACCGGCCACGATCTCGTCGATCTCGGCGTGAGTGACGGCTTTGGGGACTTCGCGGAAGAGCGGATCGGCAACAGGGGAAGGGGCCCACACCGGTAGGCGACTGAACATGCTGGAGGCCTGACCACCGTTGTGGTTGATCTGAGCGAAGATCGGGACTCGGTGTCGGTGCACCGCGTCGGTGATCCTGCGGTAGCCGGGGATCACGTCACGGTGGAAGCCGTGGATCAACTTCTCGTACGGCCAGTCGGTCGGATGGGTGGAGTGCTCTTCGGTGATGATGAGTCCGGCCCCTCCGGCGGCGCGGGCGCCGTAGTAGGCCGCGTGTTGCTCGGTCGGCTTGCCGTCACGGGCGTAATTGGTGAGGTGCGCCGAGAACACGATCCGGTTCCGGGTGGCCACCGGTCCGAGTTGGAGCGGAGTCCATAGGTACTTGTACGCCACGAACCCAGACCTTACGGCTCGCCTAGGGTGTCCGGCTATGCGAGATCTCAACGGGAAAGTCGCCGTGGTCACGGGCGCAGCCAGTGGAATCGGGCGGGCTCTCACCGATCGGTTCGTGGCGGCCGGCATGAAGGTCGTGCTGGCCGACATGGACGAGGTGCGTCTACGAGCGACCGAAGCCGAACTCGCCGAAGGAGGCGCCGACGTGTTGCCGGTGGTCGCCGATGTGTCTCTCGGCGAGAGTATGGAGGAACTGGCCCGTCGCACTCTGGAGAAGTACGGCGCAGCCCACGTTCTGTGCAACAACGCCGGTGTGGCCGGGGTCGGCGATCAGTGGACCGGACCCATGAGCGTGTGGGAGTGGGTCGTCAACATCAACCTCTACGGCGTGGTGCACGGTATTCGCTCCTTCCTCCCGATCATGCTCGACCAGAACGAGGGCCACATCGTGAACACCGCATCGATGGCCGGACTGGTGGCGATGCCCGGCTTCGGTCCGTACAACGCGACCAAACATGCGGTCGTGGCGATCAGTGAGGGTCTGTATCTCGAATTGGCGGCCAAAGGATCGAACGTCTCGTGCAGTGTCCTGTGTCCGGGATTCGTGAAGACGGATTTGATGCGCAACGTCCACTGGACCGATCGGCTCGGTGAGCAGCCCAAGGAAATCGTCGATCCGATCAGCGCGATGATGAACCAGGCTCTCCACGACGGGGTCGAGAGCGGAATCCCGGCCACCGACGTGGCGAATCAGGTCCACGACGCGATCGTGAACGGGCAGTTCTGGATCCTCACGCACCCCGACATGCGCGAATTGCCCGTCGAGCGCATGCGACGCGCGGCGACTCAGACGAACCCGGGTCTCGTCTAACGCGACGAGAGTTCGTCGCCCTGGACGAGGCGTTTGAGATTCGGCCAGTGACGCCAGATCACGAAGATGCCGAGGCCAACGGTGGTGAGGATTTCGGCGGCCGGTCGTCCGACGATCACGAGTCCGATCGGTAGACCGATCACGATGGCGAGTGAGGCGAGGGAC
>Ga0129333_10006336_pt1 | contig 11202 bp, 7 predicted proteins | sample CPB6_08_DNA_FD_94474 | JGI IMG/M metagenome (GOLD analysis project Ga0129333, IMG submission 94474) | Freshwater to marine salinity gradient microbial communities from Chesapeake Bay, USA - CPBay_Sum_0.6_0.8_DNA | ecosystem: Environmental > Aquatic > Marine > Coastal | place: USA: Chesapeake Bay...
CCAAAAAGAAGACATCAAAATAGTACTGGAATTTTAAACAATGCCACAAAAGACTAATCTCAACGTAAGTCCTTATTATGATGATTTCGATAAGGCAGATAATTATTATCGAGTTCTTTTTAAGCCTGGATATCCAGTTCAGGCAAGAGAATTAACTGGTCTTCAATCGATTTTACAAAATCAAATAGAATCTTTTGGAAGTCACATCTTCAAAGAAGGTTCTATGGTAATTCCGGGAGGAGTTACTTGTGATAATGCCTTTACAACTATTAAAGTAAATCCAGATCATTTGGGCATTGACGTTACAGTCTATCTTGATGCATTAAAAAATGCCAATACTGGAAGAGGAACAAGAGTAAGAGGTCAAAAATCTGGTGTTATAGGAACTATTAAAGGATATCTTTTACCACCAGAAGAAGGTGTTGAAGAGATAACACTTTTCGTTAAGTATCGTGATGGTGCTGACGATGGAGAGGGTATAGAATTTGTAGATGGTGAGGTATTGATACTTGAAGAAAACATTACATATGGAAATACGACACTGAATAGTGGAGATACAGTTTTAACACTTGTTTCTGTTAATTCAACTGCTACTGGATATGCCGTTGGTGTTTCTCAGGGAGTGTATTTTATTAGAGGTGTTTTCCTTGATGTTCCTAATACTCAAATTATTTTAGATCCATATAGCAATGAACCATCATATAGAGTTGGTTTTGACATCTTAGAAGAAATAATTTCTTCTGATGATGATGTAGATTTAAATGATAATGCAAAAGGATTTACTAACTATGCTGCACCTGGTGCAGATAGATTGAAAATTAGTGTTAACCTGGTTAAAAAAGATTTATTAGATTATAATGATACAAATTTTGTAGAGTTAGTTAAGGTTGATAAAGGAAAGATCAAAAAGTTACAAAATAAATCTGAGTATAGTATAATTAAAGATTATTTTGCAAAAAGAACTTTTGAGGAATCTGGAAACTATGCTTTAAATCCATTTACAATATCTGTTGCAGATTCATTAAACAACGAAATTGGTAATGGCGGACTTTATATAGAAGGTGAGAGAACTGAGCAGGGTAACATACCAACAGACAATTTAATGTCTGTTAAGGTATCTGCTGGAACTGCTTATGTTAGAGGATTTGATATTGATTTAGTTGGTGGAGCAGTAGTTGATGTTCCAAAACCAAGAACAACTAAAAAAGTTGATGGATCATTAGTTCCATTTTCAATGGGCAGTCTTTTAAGGGTTAATAATGTTTATGGTGTTCCATATTTAAACATTGGTGCTTCTGAAAGTGGCACTCAAACAACACAAGCAAATATTATAGAACTTTATAATAGAAGAAGAGATGCTAGTGGGGATGGTCCAGGAACCGCAGGTGGTGGTGGAATTAAAATTGGAGAAGCAAGAGTCTATTGGTTTGGAGTCTCGGATGCTGCATATTCTGGCGACAGCACCGAATGGGATTTATACTTATTTGATGTTCAGACCTATACTACGCTCCATTTAGCAAGAGAATATACCACAACTGAAGTTCCTTTAACTTCTTTTGTCAGGGGTCTTTCTAGTGGCGCAACTGGATACCTTGCAGCAAAACCAAACAGTAGTGCTTTTAGTTTATCACAAACTTCTGGCACATTTTTGGTCGGTGAGCAAGTTATTATTAATGAGAATCCAGAACTTAAAGTTGGTATTCAAGCACTTAATGTTTATGGCACGGAGGATATTAAATCAGTTTATCAAGATTCGACAGAATTAAATGCTGCTATAAAGGCAGACTTTTTTGCCGACACAGTTTTATATGAGAGAACTCCACCTAATTTTGCAATTACTGACAAATTAAATATCACAACAGGTGGTACAGCAAAATCTCCTGGTAGATTTTTCTCCGGAACTACTGGGATTAAAACTGAGGCAATAATAAGATATCAAGAAAGTGGAAACACAGATCCAACATTTAATAGAATATCATCAATTTCCGCTGACGGAACTTCATTAACTCTTGCTGCAACTGGATATGCAGTTACATCAGTTTGTGATAATGGATTACCCGCTGCAACAACTGATTCTGTATTTTCATTGATGGAGCCAAAGATCTTAAATCTTGATGCTTCTGGATTGTATGCTAATCTTCCAAAACCAAATGTTGCTTCTGTAGATTTATCTCAATCCGAACTTACAATTACAAAACAAATTACTGGAAGATCTACAAATGGATCTGGATCTTTAACTATAACCACATCGGATGCGTTAGATTCAACTTCTGGGATTACAAGTGTATTTTTTGAAGCATTTGATGCTGAGAGATATTCCGTCCATTATAGTGATGGAATAACTGATGAATTAAATTCTGGCAAATTTACTTTAGGTGCTAATGGAAATTCCATTACATTTACAAAATTAAGAATAAATCAATCAAATGTTACGGTAATTGTAACTTTAAAGAAAAGACAAGTTACAAACAAATCAAAAGACTTTATAAAAAGTAGACAAATATCTGTTACCAGAACTAGCGGAATTTCAACACAAATTGGAGCATCTTCTTCTGGACTTACTACAAGTAAATATTATGGCCTTAGAGTGGAAGATAGTGAAATATCACTGAACGTTCCAGATGTTGTCAATGTTCGTGCAATATATGAGTCAACAAATACATCAACACCTGTTTTAGATAAATTAACATTTGCTACTGGTTTAGCATTAGATACTAATGCAATTACAGGTGAAAGAATAGTCGGTCAAAATAGTAGAGCTGTTGCACAAGTTGTTAATAAAACTGCATCAACAATTGAATTTGTTCATCTTAATGAAAATAAATTTGAAGTTGGTGAAAATGTTGTATTTAAAGAATCTGCTATCAATGCAGTAATTCAGCAAATAACTCCCGGAAGTTATATTAATAGGACCGCAGATTATATTTTAGATAAAGGACATAGAGATCAATATTGTGATTATTCAAAGATAAAGAGAAAGGTGGGAAGTGCTGTTCCATCTCGCCAGTTACTAATCATTTTTGATTACTACAAAATAGCATCTGGAAATAGTGGAGATTTATTCACAGTAAATTCATATACTGAAGATAGATACTCTACTGACATTCCTACGGTTCCAAATGGAAATCGTGTTTCTGATATTCTTGATTTTAGACCAAGAGTTCAGGAATTTGATCCTTCCACAACAAATTCCTCTCCATTTGCATTTAGTTCTAGATCTTATGAAAGTAATTTCAGATACATAGTTTCTCCAGATGAAACTTCATTTATTGGATATAGTTATTATTTGCCAAGAGTTGATCTTGTAACTGTCAATCGTTTTGGAGAAGTTGAAGTTATTCAGGGAGAATCTAGTGATGATCCACGTTCTCCAATTCTTTCCGATGACGCGATGGAGATCGCCCAAATTCGTTATCCTGCGTATCTATACAATCCCCAAAAAGAACCACAAATCTTATTGAGGGATAATAGAAGATTTACAATGCGTGATATTGCAAAACTAGAACAAAGAATTGAAAATCTAGAAGATATTACGAGTTTGAGTATGCTTGAACTTAAAGCACAAACTCTTGAAGTTACAGATGCAACTGGACTTAATAGATTCAAATCTGGATTTGTCGTCAGTAGTTTTAGAGATAAATCAATAGCAGATACAAAATATACAACTATTGATATTAGTAAATCTGACCCAACTGGAATTGTTCCCGTAGATTTTTGGTCAATTCCGGCAGAACTAGCATTAGATGCTGGTATTGATAGATCTAAAACGGATATAACCCAAAACCTAAAATTATTAGATCCTAATATTCAAAAAACTGGTGATTTATTGACACTTGCATATACCGAAGTTGATTGGATTGAACAACCTCATGCAACAAATGTTGAAAATGTAAACCCATTTAATGTTATTGTTTTTGTTGGTGGAGTCATGCTCGATCCAGCATCTGATAACTGGGTTAGAACTATTTACATTGACGATAAAAGAACTGAATCAACAGGCGCTGAGTGGGTTCAAGAAGCAAGCACAAATGTCAATCAACAGGTATCAGAATTTAATGGTCCACATGAAGGGCATGGTCGTGGAGCTTTGGTTACAACCACCACCACAACTACTACACAATATACACCTAAATTAACTGGACCATCAAGAGAATTCAATTACGTTGAAGATGTCAAGATAAGTGGAAATATAGATCCATTTATGCGTTCTAGAAATGTCTATTTCAATGCAAACGGATTGAGACCATTTACAAAACATTATCATTATTTGGATAGTCAGCAAGTTGATGTTATTCCAAAACTTTGTGAAATTTCCATGCAATCTGGAACTTTCCAAGTTTTTGAAGATGCACGTATTTACTTTGGTGGAAAGGAAATAGGATACATTAGAATTCAACAACCAAATCACAAATTTGGAGATACCACCAGACCAGATATTGGTGCAGGACTTGGATCCCCATCAGTTCTTGTAGAAACTTATAGTGTCGATCCTTACGATAAAACTAGACCAGCACCAGGAGAATCTTATTCTGCAACATCAAAAATCATTAATTTTGGTGTAAGAGTTCTTGCTACCGAAGAAAAATATTATGGATATGTTGCACCTGGTGCAACTATTGTTGGTGAAACAAGTGGCGCTACTGCAACAATAACAAGAGCGGAGTTAATTTCCGACAACTGGGGTGATATTGTTGCCAACTTCTTCTTCCGAGATCCAAATTCAAACCCACCACCACCATATAAAGTTAGTAGCGGAACAAAAACTGTAAAGGTTACTGCCGTTCCTCCAGGAGTTACTCCTCTTCCAGGATCAACAGTATTCGCCAGTGAAGCAGTTGGAACATATAGCGGATCTGGAACTATTTTAACGCAACAAACTAGTAGAGTTGCTGTTAGAAATCCACCTAAACCTGCTTCAAAACCAACAGAAGTTAAAGTTGAAGTAAAGGCAGTTCATAGAGATCCTCTTGCCCAATCATTTACTGTCGATGGAAAAGGCGTATTCCTAACTTCATTTGATTTATATTTTGCATCAAAAGACCAAAATGCAAAAATTTATGTAGAACTTAGAACCGTTGAATTAGGAACCCCAACTTCATTCTTGGTTCAAGATTATACGCAAGTTGCACTAACACCAGATAGAATCAATATTGCAGAGTCTGCTTTTGGTGTTAAGAGTATGGCTGGATTTGATGATGCTGCAAGTGGATTTACTCCAGGTCAATTTGGATATGAAAATGATTATCCTTATGCAAAATCACAAGGATTTTCTGATTCCGATATCAGATATTTCTTAGAAAATGTTTATAGTGGAAAAATTGGACCAAAAATGCAAGATGTGTTGAAGGATCCTAACTGGGGCAGATATGAAAAACCTGGAATACCAGAACCAGTTCCAACAAATATTAAATTCTCATCTCCAGTATATCTAGAAGCAGGTAAAGAATATGCAATTGTTATTCTTTCACCAGCATCTGATGCTTATGAGATGTGGACTGCCACAATGGGCAAAAAGACCGTTAAGACCCAAAATCTTCCAGATGCACAAAATGTAATTGTTACTAAGCAATACATTGGTGGTAGTTTGTTCAAATCTCAAAATGGAACTATTTGGACAGCAAGTCAGTATCAAGATTTGACATTTAAACTGTATAAAGCAAAATTTGTGCCCTCCGGAACAGTAACATTCTATAATACTGATATTACTGCAAGAGGCACAAACGTTGGAAAATTAGTAAACAATCCAATAGAAACATTACCGAGAAAACTGAAATTACCAATTTCAGGCACACTTAATGCTGCGGTTGTTCCTGGAACTAAAATTGGGCAGGGATCAAGCCCAAGTATTACAGGTATCGTTGAAAATCTTGGTGGCCCAATAGGAGTAGCAACAGTAGTTGCTGGTGGATCTGGATATGTTGCAGGAACTTATACAAGTGTTGATTTATATTCTATTACTGGTAAAGGCACAGGGGCACAAGCAACAATCGAATTCCTCAATGGCTCAATTAGAACATATAGTATAACCAATAATGGTAATGGATATGTAAATGGTGAAGTCTTAGGAGTAACTACAAGTAGTGTAGGATCTGGAAGTGGGGCTAAGTTTGGTGTTAAAACTCGCGGAACTACGGATACAATTTATCTTACCAATGTTCAGGGTGAGAACTTTACCAACACTACTTCAATTGTTTATTATACAAATCCAACTGTAGAGTCTTCTAGAACAACTAGTGGCGCAACTGTAAATGGTTCATCAACTCTCATATCTAATGAATATTCTGGAAATGTTTTCAGAATTAAGCAATATAATCATGCAAATCATGGTGGAAATGGAAAAATTAATGTAACTGACGTTCTTCCTGATAGAGAAAAAACTACAACAACTGCTGCTTTTGGATTGAACGATACAGTCGTGTCGGTTGCAAATACCACCATCTTCAGCACATTTGAGGGAATAACAACAAGTCGTGGATATGCTTTATTAAACAATGAAGTTGTATCTTACAGTGCTATTACTAAGGTTTCTGGTGATGCAGGAACACTCACGATTGATGGTAGAGCACAAGGTAGAACTGTTAAAACTTCTCATGATGCTAATGAGTTTATACAACCATATGAAGTTAGTGGAGTTTCTTTGATGAGAATTAATAAATTCCACGACACACCAGCAAATTACTACAATTCTGAAAGTTCAAATCTTGACAATTTCTTCTTAGAAATTGACAGGACCACACCAACAGATAGAAGTAGTGGTGCATCGATGCTCAATTTTGCCTCACAAAAAGGGATTGGAGGTGATACAGTTAGAATCTCCCAGAATCATCAGTTTAGTTCTATTGAAGCACAATTCAATGTAATCACTCCTGGAAAAGGAACCGCAGCATCTGCGCAACTCAGAACTATTTCTGGAACTAGTGCTGGTGGATCTGAAGTTTCATTCCTAGATCAAGGATATGATCCTATCCCATTAAACACGGTAGTTCATTACCCTACACCTAGAATGGTTGCTTCTAGAATTAATGAAATTACGAGATTAACCACCTTACCATCTAATAAGTCACTTTCGCTAAAAGTTGACTTTAAGACAGAAGATGAAAACCTATCTCCTGTAATGGACATTCAAAATGCGACTTTTGTTCTTGGTAGAAATAAATCCAATAATCCAATCAGAGATTATGTAACTGATTCTAGATCAAATATGATTGATGGAGATCCTCATGGTGGTGTTTTTGTAACTCAAATTATTACTCTTGCTCAACCAGCAACAAGTTTAAAAGTTCTTGTTGCAGCAAATAGGCAGGAAAGCGCAGATTTTAGAGTTTTCTATCGTCTGTTTAAAGCAGATTCGAGTGATATCCCACAAGGATATACACCATTCCCAGGATATGATAATTTAATTGATACCAATGGTGATGGATTTGGAGATGTTATAATTGATCCATATAAGAATAGTGGAAGAGCGGATGCTTATGTTACACCAAATAATCCAACATCATTCTCAGAATATCAATTTACCGCAAATAATCTTGAACAATTTACTGGATTTTCAATTAAGATTGTGATGTCTTCTACGAACGAATCAACTCCAGTAAAACTGAAAGATTTCAGATGTATCGCTCTTGCATAATATGGATGATAATATTAACAAGGATTTAGTGCCAGTTGAAGGTCATAATAATCTTTTTAGAGACCGTAATACTGGTGCTATCCTCAATAATGATAAATCTGGATATATGCAATATATGAGATTGAAGGACCAAAAGCAAAAAGAAAAGGATGAAATAGATCAACTTAAAAAAGATATTGATGAAATTAAATCTTTACTGAGAGAACTTACAAATGGATCCAGACAAAATTAATTTAGAAAATTTAAGCAAAAGTTTTGAATATTTCAAAACTGCTTCTGAAATTGACAATATTGAGTGTGTAGATACTCTCAGAAATATTGCAAAATCTTATGTAAAACTATACTTTAAGCAACAAGAGGTTATTTCTTCTTTTGGGACCTCTTTTAAATCTTTTGGATTTGATGAAGTATAAATATATTTTAGATCCTGAACTGTTTATAAATGGCAGAAATTAAGGTCAGAGTAGGGCAACAACCCGCTGTAAAGGTTATATCTTCACTTGCTGGTGCTCAAGGTCTGTCTTTGTCTGAACTTAGTGATGTTAATGCTACGAATCTACTTGATGGTATGGTTCTTGTTTATAATGGTGCCACTAGAAAATGGGACGCTACATTAACCCTTACGCCAGGGGCAACGCAGAATTTAGACATCAATGGGGGAAATTTCTAAATGGCAAGTATTATCAGGATCAAAAGATCCTCGGGTACTAACAAACCTTCTAGTCTAAATTGGGGTGAACTCGCATACGTAACAGGCATTGGCAGTTATGGTGGTCTAAACCAATATAAAGATAGAATTTTTGTCGGTGATGATGGAAGTAACGTAAATCCAGTTGGTGGATATTATTATACTTCTATGATGGAGCACCAACCAGGTGCTGTTAATGGTGTCGCAAATACAAGAAATAGCGATGGTGGTATTGTTGCAATTTTAGACAGCAATAGAAAAGTTGATCAATGGAACGTAGATAACTTACGTCTTGATGGAAATACTATTTTATCGACTAACACTGATGGTGATATTGTTCTAGACCCAAATGGAACGGGTGAAGTTAATATTGTAGATGATAATTATTTAAGTTTTGGTAATGATAAAGATGTAAAGCTTAGATATGATGAAGCAACTGATAATAGATTTGAAATAGAAGGTGCCGATTGGGCATTTGCTGATGGTGTAGCAATTAATATTGGGGATACAACCGAATCTAATAATAAAGACACTGGCGCTCTTGTAGTTGAAGGTGGTGTCGGAATTGAAAAAAATCTGAATGTTGGTGGATCAATAAACATCAGTGGAGCATCAATATTTGATTCTGTTAAAATAGAAAATAATGTAATATCAACATTATCCGGTAGTGGTGATACTTTATATATTGATCCATATCCTGATGGATTGAGTGGTGATGGAACGGTTGTCATTAAAGGCAATCTTCATGTTGATGGAACAACTACTTCCGTAAATTCGACGGTTTTATCAATTAATGATCCAATAATTGTTATTGGTGACGTAACAAGCACTAGAACTGTTATGTCGCCAGTGGCATCTGGTGTTTCGACAATTACTATTGATTCTGTAGTTGGTATCAATACTGGCGATATTATTCAGGGTAGTGCCTCATTACCCAATAGTGGTATAACAACTATTACCGCATATAATAGTACCACAAAAATTATTACTATTCAAGGAACCACAACTTCCGGAATTAGCACAACTACACAATTAACAATTACGCACGCATTTGATACTAATACTGATCGTGGTGTTGCCTTCGACTATAATACTGGCGTAGGTACGGCAAATAATAAGACTGGATTTTTTGGTTATATTGATGGCACAAATGCTGGTAGTGCCGCAACAGCAAGATCATGGACTTATATTCCAGATGCTACAATTACATCTCCTGGAAATGTAACTGGAACAAGAGGATATCTTGACGTTAAAGGTATTTACTACCAAACTGGTGATTTTAATACTCACGGTGTTGTATATTTTGATTCTGATGGACTGCAAACTTCTACGAATGATCCAGCATCACCAGTAATTACATCTAAGCAAGTATTAACTGCCATCACAAAAGTTACCCTAGCATTACCATCTTCAATCACAGTAACTGCTGGTGACATCATTAAACAAGACACTAGTGGTGCATATGGTATTGTTGAAACTGGTGGAACACTAGTTTCAGTAAGTCTTATAGGTGTTGAGGGTACATTTACAAATACCAATAATATTAGAAAAGAAGGAAATAATGGATCTATCCAAAATCTTTCTATAACACCTTCCACAGTTTCAACCATATATACTAATAAGCCACATTGGACATCAACTCTTGACGGGGGAACTTTTTGATTTATGACAAGAGATAGTGAAGTTGATATTAATGTTTTAGTGCGTTTGTATAATCAAAAATTATCAACCCTAACGAATCAAAATGTTTTGTTGGAAGCAAAACTTCAAACTTTATCAGACGATTTTGCTCAAGAAAAAAATGAACTTCTGGCAGCAAATCTTGAACTCCAAAATAAGTATGATGAGTTGAAGAAATCCAAAAAATCTGAAGAGTAAAGAGAAAAATGGCAAAACCAGCAAGTAGGCAAGAACTTATTGATTACTGTCTAAGGCGCCTGGGAGCGCCTGTGCTGGAAATTAACGTTGATGACGACCAAATAGATGATTTGGTCGATGATGCCCTCCAATACTTCAATGAGCGCCATTTCGATGGTGTTGAGAGAATGTATTTAAAGTATCAAATAACGCAAGACGATATTAATAGAGGTAAAGCAACATCAAAATCTCCAAAAGGTCCTGGAATTACAACGACAACTGCAACATCAACATCTGGAACTACTTTTAATTGGTATGAGTCTTCGAATTACATTCAAGTTCCAGATTCGGTGATTGGTATAGAAAAGGTTTTTAAATTTGACACTAGTTCTATTTCTGGTGGAATGTTTAGTATTAAATATCAACTATTTTTAAATGATTTATATTATTTTAATTCAGTTGAACTTCTTCAATATGCAATGGTCAAGTCATATCTAGAAGATATTGATTTTCTACTCACAACAGATAAACAATTAAGATTTAATAAGAGACAAAATAGACTATACCTAGATCTTGAATGGGGAGCACAATCCGCCGGAAACTTTCTTGTTTTGGATTGTTATCGAATTTTAAATCCTAATGAGTTTACAAATGTATATAATGATAGTTTCTTAAAAAGATATCTAACAGCACTAATTAAAAGACAATGGGGTCAAAATCTTATTAAGTTTAGAGGAGTTAAACTTCCTGGTGGAATTGAACTTAATGGTAGAGAATTATATGAAGATGCTGAAAGAGAAATTGATGATATTATGAAGAGAATGTCTATGGATTACGAACTTCCACCATACGATTTTATTGGATAATGGCACTTAATCCTTTTTTTCTACAAGGAACTTCTTCCGAACAAAGATTAGTTCAGGATTTAGTAAATGAACACCTTAGGATGTATGGTGTTGAGGTTGTTTATATACCTAGAAAATTTGTAAATAGAAAAACTATAATTGAGGAAGTTCAGAGTTCTAGA
>Ga0129333_10006337_pt1 | contig 11201 bp, 13 predicted proteins | sample CPB6_08_DNA_FD_94474 | JGI IMG/M metagenome (GOLD analysis project Ga0129333, IMG submission 94474) | Freshwater to marine salinity gradient microbial communities from Chesapeake Bay, USA - CPBay_Sum_0.6_0.8_DNA | ecosystem: Environmental > Aquatic > Marine > Coastal | place: USA: Chesapeake...
GGTTTCATTGGTTGCGATCCCCACCAGCCGCTTGTCGGTCCCCACGACCAGGGTCGGAGCGGTTTCCATGGCAGCGACTCCAACAAGGGACTTCAGGCCAATGGTGCCAAAGGCGTCGGTGGACTGGGTGGCAATACCAAAAAGGACTGGAGGGGTGGCTACGGCGATCTGAACGTGGAAAGGCAACTTGGGCCACTGGGAGCTGCTGACCGTGAAGGTGTAACGACCTGGCGGGAAGGTCTGATCCCCTAGATAGCTGAGCTCTTCCTGGGCCAGGCTCCCCTGCTCGAGCTCGGCAAACTGGCAGTCCAATTCCGCGTAGCCGGTCTCCCAGTAGCCGCAGGTGACATAGCCCAGATCGATCTGAGCGGACTGGATGTCGGCTTCAAAGTCCTCCTGCAGGTCGATGAGTCCGATGTCCTCTCCAGAGATCCCAATGGAGATGTACTGGTCGGTGTAGCGGTTGATCGGCACTTTGCGCATGCCAAGGCGGCATTCCTCTTTGGCGGTTAGGCGGAAGAACAGGGTTTGGGTTCCGCTCTGGGCCCCGACCAACCCCTGCAGGTCAAGACTGATGCTGCCAACGGCGCCGAAATCCCTGGGCTCATGGACAGAGGCGTAGCGGACGTAGCGAGAAGCGTTGAAGCTGAGCTCGGTGTTATCGCTCCCCCCGTAGGCGGCGACTGTGTTTCTCCATTGTTTGGTTTGGTCCAAAGCTCGCCACGATCCTCTATTTATGGTATTGCGGACACCAGGCACCCCCGCCCGAACGGAGCGCACGGGGGTGATTGCCGTGTCGGAGAAGCGACAGAAATCCGACACCCTGGCGCCCTTGAGGCTACCCCCCTGCCGCCGCTCTTCTTCGGGGGGATAGGACAAGGCTAGCGGAATGCTCGCTCTTTATTTGCAACCAGAAGAGCCCCGCCGTGCAGTACCCCAGGCCACAGGCAGTGACGCATGGAGCGATGGACACGGGGGCGGAGCAGGCGCACCAGGTCTTGCATGGCATCCACGCCGTAGAACACGCCGCAGCGCCCCCGGTTCCCTCCGCTGCCAATGATCATGCCGTGGATCCCTCGTTGTTGTATGGCGGAATGTAAAGCTTCCGCATCCTCCGGTGATCGCATCTCAAAGCGGCCCGACAACCCATCCCAGTGACCGCCATCCAGCCAGGCGGAAGCCAGTCCCCGATCCCCGGCAACCTGCAGGGCCTCTGCGCTGAGGCGAATGTCATCTTCCGGGCAGAGGATCTCCATGACCCGCTCAAGCAGGGGGCTATGGATACGTCCGCGGCAGAGGTCGTAGTACCCCGAGCCGGGCACGGCGTCGATCACGGCCATGACGCCCGGGCCGCCCGCCTGGCGGAGCGCCTTGAGTTGGTGGCGAAGGTAGGTGACTTCCGTCTCCAGCCGGCGCAGCTCCAGCCAGGGGCGCCGCCTGGTTCCCTTGCGGCGCAACCTGCCGCCAGCAAGGGCATAACCAACAGCCAGGCTCACGAATTGGGCGTCCATCAGGTTGCTCCCCCGGGCCAGGGGCAAAAGAGGTGCTCCCGGCTGCGGGGCGCATAGGAGTGAAGGGCGGCGAAAACCAGGGCCACATCGTCTGGTTCAAACACCAATCGGGGGTATTTCCAGGAGTGGGTCACAGAGGAAGAGGCCCCCGTGAGTAGCTGAATCCAGCCGGAAACCAGAGCCGCTTCATCGGTGAATCTGCCGACATGACTCAAGATGACCGAGCCATTGCGCTGGGGCAGACAACCTTCCGCCCAGAGCCAGGCCGCGCCACGGCCGCCGAGCAGGCTGAGGGCCGCCCGGGTGATTTCCTTCTCCCCATCGGGATAGAGCAGGTTGTAGATCAGCTTGAGGGACGGCGATTTGAAGCGAAACCGCAGGACGGTCGTGCGGTTGCCAGATTCTCTCCTGGGGGTCTGATACGGCTGAATCGTGGCCCTGGTGGGCACGCTCTGGCGGATTTCAGTGATCTTTTCCTCCAGGAAAGCGGAGTCCCTGGGGGAACCATTGAGGGTGGCTTCAACGTGGTCCTTGCAGGGGCCCTTCTTCTTGGTGAGGTAGCCGCTGGCCAGGAAAACTCCCAACAGAAGGCGCACGTCAAAGGTGTCCAATTTCGCCGCATGCGCTTTGGATAGTGTAAGACCAAGCTTGCACTCTGCAAGCCATTCACCCTCGTTTTCGGAGTATCACCCATGTGGGTAGATAACGACTTTCCGAAAATTCTCGGAGCCGAGTTGTATCGGCCACACCCTGCGTATGTCGTAGAGATGGCGGTTGACCCCGTCGTCGTTCACGACTTTTCGGCTCAGCCGGGGCAGACCGTGGCTCTGGATCGCTATCGCTACTGGGGAGAGCCTGGAACCAAGGACTCCCGGGAGCGCACTGCTGACCAGACAATCGGAACCGGGAGTTCTCGGTCCATCCTCAAGGACAAAGTCCACGTAACCCTCAAGGAGTACACCGGCCCAGCGGATCCCAACAATCCAAGTGCGCCCAGCTCCTTTAAGGTTGCTCGTGAGACCCTAATTACCGCGCAGCGACTGTTACTTGACACCAACAGTTTGCCTGTATTCCACCAGTCAATTGGGTCTATGACCCTCCTTGACGATTATAGAAGGTGGCGCGATAGAGTGTTCGCCGATGAACTCTTTAAGGCGGAAGCTAACGGCAAATCTGATGGCGAACAGGGCGGTTATTACTTCCCAAAAAATAAGACAAAGACGGGAACCACCGTTGAGTCTTACGGCGCCAACCAGTCCGCCAAGTTCGGCGTCAAGGACGACCTGCTCGAGGTTGTCACACGGATGCGCAAGCGCAACGTTCCCACGTTCGCTGATGGCTTCTACCGCTGCATTGCCGATCCCACGGCGATGATGCACCTGCGGCAGGACTCGGATTTCCGGGAAGTGGCTCGCTATGCCGGTCAAGGCATTGTCGATCCCATGCAGCCGCACCTGGCACCAAACGCCAACTTCTACCTGGGCATGGGTCCCAGTTACGGCCAGGCTGGCTTCGTGGCCGGTCAGCCCACCATGCCAACCGGCTTCCTCTTTGAGGGTGTCCGCTGGTTTGAATCGACCAACCTGCCGGAGAAGCAGTTCACTGCCACTATTCCGGTTGCCAGCATCACGGCTGCTGTTACGACAGCTGCTCCGATGCTGTTCTTCGGGTTGCAGTCGGTGGGCGTTGGCATTGGCGGTGAAAACGCCCAGATCCAACTCAACAACAATGATGACTTCTCCAGGTTCATCATCATGATTTGGACTCTGTATGCCGGTTTTGAAGTTCTGAATAAGGACTTCGTGACCGTGGCCTATTCCTTCGTCTACTAAGGAGCCGCCATGAAACGCTTTTTCCCTGGCAACTGGGTCAACAGCCTCGGCGGCTATCAAGGGCAACCGGTCATTGCCCTGCCCGGCCGCAAGTATTACCACCGGATGGGCTACATCAAGGTGGATGCGACCCCTCGGACGGAGTTCGATGTCATTATCCCGTCGCCTGATAAGCGGCCCGATGACAAGCCCCGTCCCGACATCGTGGGACTCAAGGTGCCCAACGGTGTGTGGCTGTATCACGTTGGCCTGCGGGTGCTCGGCACACGCAAGGACTCGGATCGCTCTGGCCTGATCTGGGGTGCTGCTCCATGTCGGATCAAACTGGCGAGTGCTGTCAACGTGAACGGTGCAACCATCACCGCGACCACCGCGAGCACCCCGCCGATCGATGACACCTCCTTGACGGTGACCCCTCGCAGCTCTGTGTTTGGTGCCGGTAACCCGGTGCTGACCACAGCTGAGCTCACCTTGAAGCTCTACTACGACGACGGCTCCACCGGTGCCGGTGCCGTAGGCCTGAGCTCCCTGGAGCCCGGTGGTTCCTACCTGGTGGCAGAAACCTGCTACTACACCACAGACGACTGCGGCACTCCTGACGACTTCGGCGGCCTCCCGGCCCTCGTTGAATCGCTCTGACGCCCGGCGTTGATTGCCCGATCCGGCGCAGGAGGCCATCCAGCCTCCTGGTGCCTGGTCGGGCCTTCCCCTTAGAATTGGCAAACCAAATTCGATGTCAGGCAGGTAGCACATGAGTGAAGGTCAGGAGTTCTATCAGCACGCCAGAACGGGTCAAGTCGTTGAGTTGATTGCTCATCACGACAAGAACTATGCGATGGTCAAAAACAGCGAAGGCAAGATCCTTTATGTGCCTCTGGTCGACCTCCACACCTATATCCCAGGGAAGGGCCGCACCGGTGAGCAACCCAAGCCGCTTGCTGCTGCCGATGCGGTTGATCCCGAGGTGATTCCCACCCCGTCGATTCCACCTGATACACGCCTGAATCTGAACCAGGCCACAGCGGAGATGATCTCCCAGCGGATCAAGGGGATCGGCTATTCCACTGCCAAGAAAATCATCGAGCTTCGCGGTAGCCTCCCTGGCGAAAGGTTTGCAGCCATCAAGCAGCTGGAGGACAACATCGGCAGGGTGAACTGGGAAGAGATCAAGAAGCAGGACATTTTCTACATCGCCTAGGTTCTGCCTAGAATTGAGCGAGGTCGACCCCGCTCGTGGAACTCAACCCCTACGACAAATCACGTTGCAGGTGGCACCTGGGATTCAACGTCGGCAGCATGGTCCCAGCTGGGGATGCCGCCAGGCTGGAAGAGGCCATGGCCCGGATCCCGGACGAGTATTGGGCCTCTCAGATCCTCAACCAGCTCAACCGCTGCGACAAGGCCTGGCGGCTGTCTGAAGTCTTCCGAGACGAAAGTCAGCCCACCCCGAATCGGATCGAACGAATCACCGGTGATACGGATCGAGCGATCTATCAATCAGATCCGCTCAAGGCAGACAGGGATTACAGAGAGATCTATCTGCGGGAGGTCGATAGACTGGCAGAGCACCTGTACGTCCCCAACTACCGAAGGGAAGACGTCCGCCGCTACGCCTTTGAGCGCAGCGGCTCTGAGTTCATCATGGCTGTTCCAGGCCCGGCTGATACAGCTGTTGGCACCCGGGTAGCCACCTACATCGGATCCATTTCCTGGAGGTAACACATGCCGGTCGCTAACACTAAAGGCGGGGCCATCGTTCGGACTCCTAAGGGACAACTGGTTCCGACTCGTCCCTCGCCAAGGGGTGCCATCACTCGACCACCCAGTGGGGGCTTATCCCCTTGGATCCAGCGAATTCAGACCGGACTGGCCGGCACGGCAAGACAGCTCGGGGCGGCGGCGTCCCCCTTTGTGGCGGGAACCGGAGCAGCTTTGGCGATCTCGGAAGGCTTGTTCCCTCGCTCCGTAGGTGACGGGACGATGGAGGGGGCGAAGCGCAGGGGGGATCTTAGACAGATGCCAGGATTGCCCTCCTGGGCGAAAGACACTTCTCAGTACCCCGCTGGAGTCCCCACCGGGGCCCGCATGCCAGGGCGAGCCACGCCAAACGCCACATCGGGCCCACCCCCGGCGCCTATGCCGACAACGCGGGCCCTGGCGCCCACCCCTCAGAATGTTGCCCTGAGTTACAGCTCTGGAGATCGGCAGCTCAGGGTGGCAGCACAGAATGCCGGATTATCTCCACTGGAGTACGACCCGGTTCGCACGGCAGCAGCGTCCCAGGCCGCAAGGGCTGCCGCCCAAGAGGCCCGGGCTAAGCAGGGGACGGGATACCTACTGAAGGAGAATCTGCCCGGCACGTCAAACCCTGGCAGCCAGGATTTCTGGAACCGGGCAGACATGCAGGTCTGGGCCAAGGCCAACAAGGGCCTAGCACAGAAGTTGGTCGAGAAGACCGGCTTCCGTCCAGACAATTTTGATGAGCTGATGGGCAATCCTCCATCCACTCTCGCCGGTCAGGCCAAGGCGGTCGGAGGCGATCTTCAGGAGAAGATCCGGGGATATTCAGAGGATCTCCAGGATCCTTTGATGAAGGAGTGGAGGGACAGCGAGGTTGATGCTCCGTCCTTCATGGAGGGCCTGAGGGCCGGTGAAGCATCGACGGACTACAAGGCCCTCAGCGGCAACTACGGCTCCAGTCCGTCAATGGATGATTGGCTGAAGAGCGATGAACTCAAAAAGGCTTTTCAGCTAGATGATTCCCTCAAGGCAGGTGATCTGCCCCTATCAGGTGTTGACACCTCAAACCTGTTCAAGTCCACCGAAGGGGGCGAGCAGGGAGATGACCCCGCCCAGCGCCTGGCGGAAAGTCTCAAGAACCAATACCTCGAGAAGGCCAGGTCGGCGTTCACTCCCGGCGCCGAGGAGATGAAAGTTCTAGAAGGCGGGCAGGGATTCCTTGATTACGAGGGAATGAAACTGCGCCACGGCTTCCAGGGAATCAGAAGTGGAGGGCTGTTTTGATGAGAGCCCAGAACAATCGGGGCCCGGCCAATCCGCCCCCACTGGTTCACGACATCTACGGCAATCCAGTGGGGCGAGTGGGGAACAATCCCAACAATGGGCTTGCCCTGCAGCCGCTCCAGCGTGATATGCCCAACCCCTACGGGGATGGCTTTCGCCCTGTGCAAATTACGGGCTGGCAGCCCGCCCGGGGGCCTTCGCAGCAGGTGGCCTACCCCGGTGGGGTGGCGGGGAGCTTCCGGAGGATCGGCGGCCCAGAGTATCTGCCCCCTCCCGAAGTCCTGGATGCGGGAGATCGCCCCTCGATGTCGGTAGCTCCCATGAGTGGATCACTTCAGGGGCGCTCAGGTGATTCCCAGGCCGCTCTGAGGGCGGGAATCGACGGAAGCGGTACCACCAGGCGCGGAATGAATACATCGCTAGCGGCTACCAGGAGAGACAAGGGAAAACCTCCCAGCATGTAGGGCGACCTAGAATGACAGGGCTAGCACAGCAGGATGTAACCCTTGGCGAGCACGAGCACGAATAAACAACCACTGCTGGTTGATCGCCCCCTGCATCAATGGACCAGTCTTGGGTCTGTGGCCTGCGTGACAGATGACACCAATTACTCGGCCCTCTCTCCAGGTGGCTGTCAACTACTGGTGGATTGCACGGGGACCGATGGAGCCGTGATTGACAGCTTGTACGTCGTAGCAAATCAGGCCAATACGACACAGGTTGCTGCTCTCTTCTATCTCAGTACGGCACCAACACCCTTCAGCATCACAACCGACAACACCATACTGGTCACTTCAATCGACGTTGGCTCCGCCCTGGCAGGGGAGCGTTCGATCGCCCCGCTGCCGCCCCTGAGTGTGCCAGTACCCCATGTCGGGGCCATGGTCAACCCAGACGAGACCAACAAAAAGAACACGGGCATTTACATCGAGGCAAACCAGCTGCTGTACGTGGGGATTGATACGGCGATCACCAACCCAAGCCCTGCTACCAGGATCAACGCCTTCGCGCAGGGCGGCTATTTCTGATGCCCCGCGGCTACGGCCAGTCCTTTGGCAAGGGTCTGGACTTTGGCCGTGTCGATAAGCCCAGCAAGCCCCGCGCCGCTGGGTTGTATCGCTCTCCCCGAGACCATGACGGCCGATCGGGTGGGGCCAATTTTCCAACGGTTCTTGAGTCCTACGAGAAGAACTCGGACTACAAGCGTTGGCGTGCGGGCTGGGATTATTGGCAGGGGGGAGAAAAATCCTGGGCTGATTTCACCAGGGACTACCAGGTCTACCTGTTCCGCGACTTTGGTTCGACGTCCAAGTTCTGGAAAGCCAGGGCCACCTACTTCCCCAGCGATTCCTCGCCGGAGGCCACTTGGATCGTGGGCACCCGACTGAGGGGTTCTTTGATCCTTCCTCAGCCACTGCTGGCTTCGGACATCACATTCGACACCGTCTACGCCAATCCAGCGAGGCATCGGCTGATCCTGGATGTCAGCAGCACGCTCTCTGCCGGCCAACTGAAAAACTGGGAAAACCTACTGGGAGATCAGTTTGAGGATTCAGGGGAAGCAGTCGGAGCAGAGGTGAGGGCCGCATTGGATCCACTCGACACCGTTGCTTACACGCTGGTCGACGTGGATCAGGAGGAGGGGAGGTTGAGTTTTGATGTGTCCAGGCCCTTTGTTCGCTTCCGTCCCAACCCCCAGAAAAAGCAGGCCTACTGGAGGAGGCTTCCTTACGACGGCATCACGCCCTTGGGCTGGCGCAGCGATGGCAGCCGGTTCCTCTGCAGCAGTCATCGTTTCTTCTGCAGTTGTCCGGACTTCAGCGGCAGGAGGGTGGCTGACCTGTTGAGTGGCGGATCCCCCGATCAGGTCGCCTTCCCGAGGCCGGGCGCCAGTCGGCCGATCTCCGACCCCCAGGAAAGCAGGGATGTGGGCTACCTGGCCCGCTTTCGCACCCTGGCAGATCGCAGTGACCAGAGGCGGGAGTGCAAGCACATCCATGCTGTCCGGTTTTCCCTGGGCTACCCGTTTTACGAGCCCAGCGATTACCCGCTGAACGATCCCTACGGGCAGTTCTACAGAAGCACGTCCAAGCGGTTAAGCACTGAAGAAATGTTTCGCTATCACAGACTCAGGCGGTTGGCCCTGGACCGGTTGGCGATCCCCTTGGCGGAAGCCAATGGGGTGAGATCAACCCCGGGGGATGTGATCGGGTCGGATCCTGATGCCCCCCTGCAGCCTGGCAGGCCTCCTGTTCTGTGGTCTTCGCCCGGTGAACCAGCGGCGTTCCGCTGCCAGGAGGATGATTGGTGGGTGGATCGGGGCACGCAAGTCCTACGTGTCTTCAGCGGGAGCGTTGGCAGGTTCGTTGATCAGGTCGCCGCCGGTGGGGTCAGCGTGCCGGTCTTCCGGGAAGGGGAGGCCACCTGATCCCGCTAGCGAGCCAGGGCGGGGCGAGACCTCTCCAACGATGGGCCTTGGGACAGGGGCGGCCACCAGGCTGCCGGGGGCAATTTCCTCTGTACTGGTCCAGCGGATCTGGCAGTACCGGCAGCCGTGACGCCTGCGGATGGATCCATCCTGGCGGTGGACGGTGTTGAGCACACAGGTGAAATCGCCATTGAGGCACCTGGGGCACTGCATGAGGAGCCTGGCTGCTTGATTGCCGTATCTGGCATGGTGCCAGATGCAGTATTACGCTAGCAGGGCGCTTTCTTTCGCGAATGGACAAGCAGCTCACCATCCCAGGCATGGCTCGCTACATGGGGGAACCCCTGGGTGATCCAGCCACCAGAGAAGCCATCCGGCAGCAGGACAATCGGGTCGCTCTGCTGGAGGCCCTTTACTTCAGGGATGGCCGCGACAAGAGTGATCACCCCCTCAGTGGCACCTACACGGGACTACTAGGTGCATTCCGCTACAAGCTCGGGCAACTCCTTATTGACGCCTTCCTCAAGGACCCCGGTCAGATCAACTGGGACGGCATATCAGGGCTGTCGGATAGGTCTGTTTGGGTTGAGTCATAGGTATGGCGGATCTTCCCTATTTCTCCCTCAAGTCGTGCCTCAAAGATGGGGTGATCCGGGCTGGCTACGGTAGTCAGACCCGCAGCGGCGCTGGGGTGTTCTTCACGCCATACAAGAAGAATGGCAAGCCGGGCCGCATGGATTACCAGCGCCATGACATGGTGGGGGGTACGGCGGAAGAAGCTTTGCTTCTGGCAGAAGAAAAGCGCCAGGCCAAGATCGACACCCTGTCGCGGCAGTTGGCCAGGTTGAGGCGCCTGAGCTTCACCGTTGAGGACTTTCGCCCCACCCTCGGTGAAGACACCTGAACGTCCCTTGAGCATGCAGGCTGCCGCGGCAGTCCTGGAGTCTCGGGCTTTTCTCTATCGGCTCACTCAGCACCGGTTGACGCCGCGGGTGCCCGGCCCTGTGCGAATGGAGGCCAGGGCCCTGCTGCGTCATTTTCCAGAGGCGAATCTATTGGCCCCTCTCCTGAGGTCAGGCAAAGATGAAACTGGAGATTCGGACCATCGCTAGACTGGGCTGACGAAGTGATTGCCGGCAGGGGCGTTGACGGAGATCCAGACACGTTCAGCCAAGGGCTCACCCCTCACATTCGCTGAGGTTGACGGGAATTTTCTTTCCCTGCAGCAGGGTATTGATAGCGTCGCTGATGCTGTTTACATAAGCGTAGAGACGGCTGCCTCCCTTCCAGCAAACCCCCAGGAGGGGGACCTGGTAGAGGTGCGAAATACCACCGGAATTGTTGGCCCCCCGGCCGGTGGCCTCATACCCTCCTCGACGACTGGCACTTACCAGGGGGTGCCAGCTGGATTCGTTGGCGGTGCAGGCTTACGGGCTCGATTGCGCTACCTGACAAGCACGTCTCAGTGGCTCTGGCTGGACTATGCAGCAAGCAATCCAGACCAGCGCTACAAGATCTCAGATGGAGACAAAGGTTCCATCGCTGTTAGCGATGGTGGCAATAGCTGGTCAATCAATCCAGGAGTGGTCGGTCCCGATGAGTTGGCCAGCGGGGCGGTCACCTCTGAAAAGATTCTTGCGGGAGCTGTCTCAAGTGCCGCGCTAGCGGCCAATGCTGTCCAGACGGCCAAGGTTGGAGATGGGCAGATCACTTATGGAAAGATTCAAAACATCACAGCCCAGAACCGGCTTCTTGGTCGGGCATCGGCAGGAGCCGGACCCACGGAAGAGCTGACCCTGGGGACTACTCTCTCGGTCACTGGCACAGTGCCCAATTACACCCTGAATGTGGCTGATGGTCAGATCACCTCAGCCAAGATTCAAGATCTGACGATTGTCGGTGGGGACATAGCTAATGCCACTATCACTGATACACAGATCTCCGGCACGGCTGCCATCGCGCTGAGCAAGCTTGGCAATGTCACCAACAACAGGCTTCTAGGTCGCAGCGCTGCAGCTGATGGGCCTCCCATGGAGATCACCCTGGCTGCCGGGTCTGGATTGACGCTGGGTACCAGTGGGCAGTTAGGTCTTAGCGGTATCAGCGGCAGTCAGATCGCCAATGGGGCGATTGCCGATGCTCAGATTTCCAATACGGCTGCTATTTCTTTCAGCAAACTCCAGAGCGTCACCAATGACAAGCTCCTGGGTCGCAGCTCCGCGTCAGGGGGTGGGTCTCCCATGGAGATCACCATTGGAGGTGGGCTATCACTGGGCACGACTGGAACGCTGAGTGCCAGCGGGATTGCTGATGCCCAGATTTCCAATACGGCTGCTATTGCCCTCAGCAAGCTGAGTGCTCCAACCATCCCCTCCGGGGGAACGGGTGTACTGGTTGGCAGGGACA
>Ga0129333_10006339_pt1 | contig 11199 bp, 10 predicted proteins | sample CPB6_08_DNA_FD_94474 | JGI IMG/M metagenome (GOLD analysis project Ga0129333, IMG submission 94474) | Freshwater to marine salinity gradient microbial communities from Chesapeake Bay, USA - CPBay_Sum_0.6_0.8_DNA | ecosystem: Environmental > Aquatic > Marine > Coastal | place: USA: Chesapeake...
GGGTCCGAGGTGATCGGCCCAACCGCGTTCACGGCACGCGGCAACGACGGCGCCTCCGAGGCGACTCGGATCGAGGTTCGCGGCGCGTCGCAACGGAATCGCCAATCTCCGGAACTCGGGTTCGACATCGGCCCACGACCAGCCCACACAACCGTGGTCGCGTTCCCAGCGGTCGTAATCGTCGGGTTCCCCCCAGAGACCGAGCATGGCATTGACCGCCGACGACCCGCCGAGACCGCGTCCGCGCGCGTAAGGCGTCGGCTCCTGGCCGTCGACCCGGCGCGCCACGAGATCGTCCCAACGCCAACCCGGCTCGTCGAGTGCGGCGAAGAAGGACGACCCGGAAACTCCCTTCGGTGGAGTCGGCGAACCGGAAATCACCGAGTAGCCCGGCCCGGCCTCGAGCAGAAGCACCGACAGGCCTCCCTCGATCGCGCGGCGCGCCACGGTGCAACCGGCCGAACCGCCCCCCACCACGATCACGTCGGGGCGAGAGGAGGGTCTCATGCGTTGGTGAGCCCGTTCAGGTGGGCCACGTCGTTGTAGCGAACGAGTCGCCAACGGCCGGGTTGAACCAACTCGACTTCGGTGATCGAGGTGTTCTTGGTGTGTATCTCGAAACCACCGGTGCCGAACGTGCGCAGCGATTGACGCAGCACGGTGTCGATCACCCCACCATGACAGAACACCACGACCGTCTGCTCCGGATGCGCGTCGACCGCGCGCCGAACGGCCGAGCCGACGCGCAATTGGAACTCGGCGATGGTCTCACCACCCGGAAAAGTCACGCCGTAGGGATCGTTCTCCCAATCGGGATTGCCGAAGCGACGATCGAACTCTTCGTAAGTGAGTCCATCGCAATCCGGACCCGGGTCGTGCTCACCGAAATCGGGATCGATGCGCAGTTCGTGCCCGGGCAACGAAGGCAGGACGATCTCACCGGTCTCACGCGCACGCGGATACGCGCTGGTGTACACCGCATCGGCGACGAACTCGGAGTGCGTCGTCCAGCGTTCACGAAGCCGCTCCGCCTGACGACGTCCGAACTCCGACAGGCCGACACATGAACGAGGTCCACCCACGAGTCGGTTGACGGTGACTTGGGATTCTCCGTGGCGGATCAAGACGAGACGAGTCATGGCGGTTCGGGTCAGGCGAGCTTCTCGACGAACGACTCGAGTTGCCGGAGGTTGCGGCACTCGTAGGTTCCGTCGGTGAAGTTGCCGTACTCACCCACGATCGAGTCACCGGTGTTCCAATAGCTCCGGGGTTCGGGATTGAGCCAGTACACGTGGCGAGCCTTCTGACGAATCTCTTTCACGACCCACGCCTGTGACGCGTGGTAGTTGTTGCGCGCGTCGCCGAGAAGGAGAACCGTGGTCTTGGGACCGACGTCCTTACCGAATCGCTCCCAGAAGACCTCGAAGGCATGGCCGTAGTCGGAGTGCCCGTCGACCCACACCACGTCGGCTTCGGTGTTCACGCGATGGATTGCCTCGGTGATGTCCTCGGTCCCCTTGAAGAAATCGGTGACTTCGTCGAGCCCGTCGATGAACACGAACGAGCGCACCTTGGAGAACTGGTTCTGGATCGCGTACACGAGCATGAGGGTGAAGCGGGCGAAGGCCGCCACGCTTCCTGAGATGTCGGCCACCACCATCAATTCGGGCTTGGCCGGACGCGGGAACTTGAACTTCGGGTCGGCCGGCACTCCCCCGTACGACAAGGAGTGTCGAACAGTGTTTCGGAAATCGAGTGGACCCTTGCGTCCGTGGCGACGCTTGCGGGCCAGTCGGGCCGCGAGTTTGCGGGTCAGCGGGTACAGCGACTTCTTGAGGAGTTGCATCTCGTCGCGACTCGCGTGCATGAATTCGACGTCTTCGGGAAGCGGCTTGCGCAGGGTCTTGGCCATGGCCTCGGCACCGCGGTCGGCCACGAGTCGACGCCGGATCTCGGCTTCGATCTCCTTCTTGAAATCCTCGATACGCGATTGGTATTCGTCGCGTTCGAGTCGCTCCTCGAGAGCCGTGAGTTCCCCACTCACTTCTTCGCGACTCGCATCCATCAACTTCTGGAGCATCGAATCGAGATCGAGGTTACGGAGGGTGCGATAGAGGTAGTAGGTGCCGCCGACCGGACGCCCGGGCTCCATGCCGGCGAATCGCTGCACCGACTGCTTGGCGAGGGCCCGCATCATCGCCTGATCACCGTTCAGCAAAGCCTGCATGAGCATCTGGGCGATCTCTTCGGGAGTGAGCGCGTCCATGCCGCCCGACGAGCCTCGGCCGTCGCCCTGGCGCATCTGCTCCTGCATCTCGCGCCACATCTCCTCGAGCGCGTCGTCGGAGTCCTCCACGAGTTTGTACTCGGGGCCACGCAGCGAGAAGTAGACCTCGAAGACCGTCTCGAACGAACGCCAGTGAGCGCTGTTCTTCACGAGAGTCGCGCCGAGCGCGTACTTGAACGCGTCGCGATCCTCGATCGGGATGTGCTGAACCGCCTCCATGGCGTCGAGGTTCTCGGTGAGCGACACCGGAAGGCCGGCGTTGCGGAGTTCCTGAACGAATCCGGCGAGGAGATCGAGCACGTCGCCCTCGTCAGCCGAGGTCGGCTGACAACTCCTTGGCGGCCTTGGCGATGTCGGACTGGTACTTGAGCAGAACGTGCAGAGTGTCCTTGGCGGTCTGGGCGTCGATGTTCTCGGCGTTCAGCAGCATGAGCGTGCGTGCCCAATCGAGGGTTTCGCTCACGCTCGGTGCCTTCTTCAGATCGAGTTGACGGATGCTCCGCACGATCCGGGCGATCTGATCGGCGAGGTGCTCGGTGATACCCGAGACCTTGGCGAGCACGATCTCCTTCTCGCGCTCCATCGACGGGTAATCGACGTGCAAGTAGAGACAACGGCGCTTCAGGGCCTCCGAGAGTTCACGCGTGTTGTTCGACGTGAGGAAGACCATCGGGATCTGAGTGGCCGTGATGGTCCCGAGTTCGGGGATCGACACCTGGTACTCCGACAGGATCTCGAGGAGCAGGGCCTCGGTCTCGACCTCGACGCGGTCGACTTCGTCGATCAGCAGCACGACCGGATCGGGCGCGCTGATGGCCTCGAGAAGCGGGCGGGTCAGGAGGAACTCGCGGCTGAAGATGTCGTCATGGACTTCGCTCCACGAGTCGCTGTTCTTGTCGGCCTGGATGCGAAGCAATTGCTTCTTGTAGTTCCACTCGTAGAGGGCTTTGGATTCGTCCAGGCCCTCGTAGCACTGCAGACGGATCAGACGTGCACCGGTGAGATCGGCGATGCTCTTGGCCAACTGGGTCTTACCCGTACCGGCCGGCCCTTCGACGAGGATCGGCTTGCCCAGACGGTCGGCGAGGAAAGCAACCCCGGCAATGCCATCGTCGGCGAGGTAATTGACGTCGCGCAGACCGTCACGGACCTGCTGCACTGAGGCGAAGCGATGTTGCATGGTTTCACCCTACAAGTTGCCCTGATCAGACGATCAATCGGTCGCTCGTGATCTACCCTTTCCCCGATGGCCGGGGACCAGCGAACGCACGATCTCTTGCGTTCGAACGCCGTCGTGGCGCTCGGAACCGGCCTGTCGCGCCTGACCGGAATGTTGCGCGTCATCGTGTTCGGCTTCGTGATCGGCCAGACGGCCCTCGCCGACGCCTACGACGGTGCCAACAACTCGCCCAACGCCGTCTACGAACTACTCCTCGGTGGGGTGTTGTCGGCCACCCTCGTACCGCTCTTCACCCGAATGCTCGAGGACGACGATCGCGATTCGGCCGAAGCCGTCGTCGGCGTGAGCATCGTCGCCCTCACCGCCATCACCGCGATCGCGGTGGTGTGTGCTCCATGGATCTTCCGGATCTTCTCGCTCAACCCCGACTCGAGTGTCGACGCCAACGATTTCCGAACCGTCGGCACCGCACTCGCCCGCATCTTCCTGCTGCAGATCTTCTTCTACGGGATCTCCGCCCTGCTCGGCTCGCTACTCAACGCGCAGCGTCGGTTCTTCGCCGCCGCCTGGTCACCGGTGCTCGCCAACATCGTCATCATCTGCTCACTCCTCTACGTGCCGACCTTGCTCGATCAGAAGAATCCCGTTCTGCGCGACGTCCTCGACAGCCCGTCGTTCCGCTGGTTGCTCGGACTCGGTGCGACGGGTGGCATCGCCCTGCAGGCCCTGATTCTCCTACCGGCGATCCATCAGGCCGGACTCAACTTCCGATTCCGCTTCCGCCCTCGCCATCCCGCCGTTCGCAAACTCTTCGCGTTGTCGGGATGGACTTTCGGCTACGTATTGGCCAATCAAGCCACCATCGTCGTCGTGAAGAATCTGGCTTCACCCGGAAGCGGTGGACAAGACGCCTACGCCAAGGCCTCGACGTTCTTCTACTTCCCCCACGGTCTCCTCGCGATGAGCATCGCCACGACGTTCATCCCCGAGATGGCGCGGGCCGTGGCCCGACGGAATCGTGAGGATTTCATCGAGCGCACATCGCTCGGCATCCGACTCGTCGGCCTGCTCACGATTCCGGCGGCGTTCGGATTCCTGGCCCTGGCCCGCCCGATCATCGGCGCATTGCTTCAACACGGCCAGTTCGACGCCTCGGCCGCCGACAACACGGCGCGTGCCCTCGCCGGACTCTCACTCGGCCTGGCCGGCTATTCGGTGTATCTGTTCACGCTGCGCGGCTTCTACGCCCACCAGGACACGCGCACTCCGTTCCTCATCAACTGCGTGCAGTGTCTGATCAACGTGGTGCTGGCCTTCGCGCTCGCCGGACCCTTCGATGTTCTGGGTCTGGGACTTGCATTCGCCATCTCCTATTTGGTCGCGGCGGTCATCGCGATCTTCGTACTGACGATCAAGGTCCCCGAGTTCCCGGCGGTCGAGGTTCTGGCCACGCTCGTTCGCATGGTGGCGGCCGGGGCGATCATGGGTGCGGTGGTGTGGTTGTCGGTCCGCGCCTTCGGCGACAACGACGGAATGGGTGCACTCCTTCGACTCGTTGTCGGCTCCTTCATCGGAGTCGTCGTCTATCTCGGTTCGCTGACGTTGCTTCGCTCACCGGAGGTCGGTCATGTGCGCGCACTACGTGACCGACTGCGCGCGAAGGTCACTTCGTCGGAGGATTGAGCAACACCAAGCCGTCGCGATGGACCACCACACCGGGGAGCCCCTCGGCGAGTTCGGAGGTCTGCCGGCCCTTCGACGATGCGATCTGTGCCGATGTCATCACGGCCGTTCCCTTGGCCAACAGCCGACCCGATGCATCCACGATGTCGATCGTGTCGCCGGCGTCGAAGTCGCCCTGCACCCCGGTGACTCCCGCGGGCAGCAACGAGTTCGTGCCGCGTTCGAGGGCCGATGTGGCACCGGCGTCGATCTCGACCCGGCCGCACGTCTCACTGGCGAACGCGATCCAGAGTTGACGCGACGACAGTTGGCGATCCGAACCGTGAAAGGTCGTGCCGACCCGGGGCGAACCGTCGGCGCCACCGATCACGGCGAGTCGGACGACATCGGGGATCGTCGCCCGGGCGATCACCGATCGAACTCCCGACCACGAAGCGATACGGCTGGCCGCGAGTTTGGAGGCCATTCCCCCACTACCCCGATTGGTGCCGGTCGCCCCCGCACTCACGCTGAGTAGCGGATCATCGGGCCATACATCGGTCACGAGAGTGGCCGACGAATCGGTGCGCGGGTCGGCGGTGTACAGCCCGTCGATGTCGGTCAACAGAACGAGAGCGTCGGCTTTCAGAAGATGCGACAGAAGCGCCGATATCCGGTCGTTGTCGCCGAAACGGATCTCGTCGTTGGCGATCGCATCGTTCTCGTTGATCACGGGAATACATCCGAGCCGGATGAGTTCTTCGAGAGTCGCCCGGGCGTGCAGATACTGCTGACGGTCGACGAAGTCGTGGGGCACGAGCAAGACCTGCGCGGCCACGAGCCCGACCGAGGCGAATTCGGCGTTGTAGACCTCCATCAGTCGGCTCTGTCCGACGGCCGACAACGCCTGCAGCGTCAGGACGTCCGAAGGGCGACTCGAGAGTCCGACGGCCGGAATACCGGCGGCCACCGCGCCCGATGACACCAACACGACCTCGTGTCCATCGGCTCGCAGGGCGGCGATCTGGCGACACAAGCCGGCGATCACACCACGGTCGATCACACCGCGGTCGTCGGTCAGCGACGAGGTCCCGATCTTGACGATGATTCGCTGGGCGGCCATGAGGATCCGAGTCTGCTCAATGCTCGGGGTGGTAATCGAACGAAAATTCACCGATCCAGACGACGTCGCCCTCGTTCGCGCCCGCACGGGCGAGAAGTCGCGGAACACCGAGCTTCTTCAACCGCTCGTCGATGTACGCCAACGCTTCGGGGGTGGTCACGTCGTTCAGATGCACGGCGCGCAGGACCTTGCGCCCGAGGACTCGGAAATTGTGTTCGTCGACGCGCTCGACCCAGGCGCCGTCGGAGTCGGGGCGAAGGATCACGCGACCCTCCGTGACGGGCTCTTCCTGACGCGCCTCGTGGACCAGACTCGCCAGCCGGCCGACGAGCTCGCGAACACCTTGGTTCGTCACCGACGAGATGACCATGCCATCCCACGCAGCCACCGTCGCCGGATCGGCCGAATCGGTCTTGGTGCCGACGATCACCCGGGGCCGTTCGAGAAGTTTCGGGTCGTACTTCCCGAGTTCGGCGAGCAGGATCTCCAGTTGTTCGGTGGGTGACGTTTCGTCGAGCGGCGCGAGATCGACGAGCACGCACAGAACACGCGCTCGCTCGACGTGCCGCAGGAATCGATGGCCGAGTCCGCGACCTTCCGAAGCACCTTCGATGAGGCCGGGGATGTCGGCCACCACGAATTCGGTCGTGTCGTCGATCCGCACGACTCCGAGATTGGGTTCGAGGGTCGTGAAGGGATAGTCGGCGATCTTGGGTCGAGCCGCCGAGATCACACTGATCAAGGTGCTCTTGCCGGCATTCGGAAAACCGACGAGCGCGACGTCGGCGAGGAGTTTGAGTTCGAGTTTCAGCCAGCGCTCTTCGCCGTGTTCACCCTGTTCGGCGAAGCTCGGAGCCCGACGACGGTTGGTCAGGAAGCGCGCGTTGCCCCGGCCGCCGCGACCACCGTGGGCGGCGAGCCAACGGTCGCCGTGCTGTTGGAGGTCGGCGAGGATCTCGCCCGAATACATGTCGCGCACCACGGTGCCCTCGGGGACCTTGACTTCGAGGCCCTCGCCCCGTCGACCGTGCAGATCCTTGCCCTTTCCGTGTACGCCATTACCCGCGATGCGATGCGGATGATCACGGAAGGCGAGCAACGATGCCACGTTGCGATCGGCCACGAGCCATACGTCGCCACCCTTGCCGCCATCGCCCCCGTTGGGTCCGCCCATGGCCACCGGTCCCTCGCGTCGGAACGCGACGCAACCCGCGCCACCGTCGCCGGCGCGTACGTTCAGTTGGCACTCGTCGACGAATTGGCTCATGGCGCTTCCAACCTACTGCCACACCCCCGTCGTAGCCTTGGACTCGTGAGCGAGAAGTCCGCACCGCATTCGTCGCATCATGTCGATCCCGACATGGCCGAACGCGCGGAACGCTGGGCCAGCACCATGTCGGGAACCGCAGCCGACGAAGCGATCACCGTCGCCCATGCCGATTCATGGGCCGGCACCGGTGAAGCCGCGGTGGCCGAGCGGCAACAACGCGAAGAACGCGCCGAGAACCATCTCGCCCGACTCGCCACCCGATCGGTGGGCGCCGGACGACGGCCCATCGACGAAGAGCCCGATCCCTTCCGAACGTGTTTCGAACGCGATCGCGATCGCATCCTGCACGCCACGTCGTTCCGTCGCCTCGCCGGTAAGACCCAAGTGTTCGTCTTTCCCGACGACCATCAGCGCACCCGTCTCACTCATGCCCTCGAGGTCGCCCAGGTCGCAGTGTCGGTGGCCCGACCGCTCGGACTCAATGTCGCGCTCACCGAGGCCATCGCACTCGGCCACGATTGCGGCCACGGTCCGGGTGGCCACGCCAGTGAGGACGCTCTCTCGCCGTACATCGACGGTGGATTCGATCATGCCGTCTGGGGCGCCGACGTCACGCTCGTTCCGCTCAACTTGTGCGCAGAAACGACCGACGGCATTCGCAACCATTCGTGGAGTCGCCCGGCGCCATCCACCCCCGAGGGTGAGGTCGTGAGTTGGGCAGACCGCATCGCCTATGTGTGCCACGACTTCGAAGACGCCGCAGCGGCCGGCATCGTCGGTCCCGACGATCTGCCGCCGGTCGTGCGTTCGATGTGTGGCGACTCACGCCAAGGTCAACTCGGTGCGTTCATCACGTCCATGGTGAGGGTCGCCGCCCTCACCGGTCGTATCGGAATGGAGCCCGACGTGGCTGAAGCCCTCGCCGCGTTTCGCCGGTTCAACTACGAGCAGGTGTACCTACGCCCGGCCAGTCGCGCCCAGGCCGGTCAGGTGATCGATCTTCTGCGATCACTGGTCGACCACTACGCCTCGCATCCGGGGTTGTTGCCGAATCCCGCCGACGTCGCAACCGGATCCCCGGAGGCCGTTCGCCAAGCTGTTGCCTACGTGGCCGGCATGACCGACCGTTTCGCCTGTCGTCAGGGCGTTGCGTTACTCGACTATCCGCTGCACCGACTGCCGCGGGGCATCGACATCTGAGCCGAGGACGGCCCGATGAATCAGACGGCCGGAACGATGTCGACGATCCGGCGACCACGCCGTTCGCCGAACTTCACGGCACCGTCGACCAGAGCGAACAACGTGTCGTCGCCGCCGATGCCGACGTTCTTGCCGGGATGGAACTGGGTGCCACGCTGACGCACGACGATCGTGCCGGCGGTGACCTGCGTTCCCGAGAAGACCTTGACTCCGAGGCGCTGCGCGTTCGAGTCGCGCCCGTTACGAGTTGATCCGCCACCCTTGGTCTTTGACATGGCTCAGCCCTTCGCGATCGAGGTGATTTCGACGACCTGGTAGCGCTGACGGTGTCCGTAGCGGCGACGCTGGTTCGTACGGCGCTTGTACGTGAAGCCATCGATCTTGGGGCCGGTTGCGGTGCCGACGATGCGCCCCGACACCTTGGCCTTGGCGAGTTGGTCGGGCGTGGACAGAACGGTGTCGCCGTCGACGAGCAGCACGGGCGTGAAGTCCACCGCTGCGCCCTGATCGGCGCCGAGGAGTTCGACATGCACCTGCTGACCCTGGGCCACACGGACCTGCTTGCCACCGGTTGCGATTACTGCGTACATAGCGATTGGCGATCCTACCTGAGCGGGAGGCGGGGGAACAACGCCGACCGTCAGTTCAAGAGCTCGTGATCGACCACGACACCCCGGCCGAGGCAGACCTGGCACTGGTCGGCGAAGCTCGTGAGCAGGCCCTCGCCGATCCGCTTGCGGGTCATCTCGACCAGGCCGAGTTCGGAGATGTCGAACACCTGCGTACGGGTCTTGTCGCGGGACAGCGCCGAGCGGAAGGCCTCCACGACCTTCTTTCGGTTCTCCTTGATCTCCATGTCGATGAAGTCGATGACGATGATGCCGCCGATGTCGCGCAGACGGAGTTGGTGGGCGATCTCCTCGGCTGCCTCCAGGTTGTTCTGGAAGACGGTGGCCTCGAGATTCGAGGTACCCACGTTGCGACCGGTGTTGACGTCGATCACCGTGAGCGCCTCGGTGTGTTCGATGATCAGCGAACCACCCGATGGCAGCCACACTTTGCGATCGAGGGCCTTGTGCAACTGCTCGTGAACGTGGTGCCGCTCGAAAATGGGTAGCCCCTCGGCATCGGGATCGAAGTACTCGATGCGGTCGGCGAGTTCGGGATTGAAGGCCTGCACGTACGAGTGGAGGTCTTCGTACAACTGGCGATCGTCGATGACGACACCGCGGTACTCGGAGTTGAACTCTTCGCGAATGACTCGCACCGCCAACGGTGGCTCGCGATACAGCAACGTGGGCGAGGTGGCCTTGCGCGCCTTTTCCTCGATGGAAGCCCACTGGTCGAGCAGACGGCTCATGTCGGCCTTCAACTCGTGCTCGGTGGCCGACTCGGCGGCCGTTCGCACGATGAGACCGTGCTCGGCGGGCTTGACCCGGTCGAGGATGTTGCGCAGGCGCTTGCGCTCGTCGTCGGGCAGGCGCTTGGAGATTCCGTAGGTCTTCGAGTTGGGAATGAGCACCACGAAACGTCCGGGCAGGGAGACCTCTTGAGTGAGGCGGGCACCCTTCACGCCGATCGGGTTCTTGGTGACCTGGCAGACGATCAACTGCTTGGCCTTCAGGATCTGCTCGATACGGGGCTCGCTGTCGACGATGTCCTCGGAGTCGTACTGGACGTCGCCGCGGTACAGCACGGCGTTCTTGGGTGTGCCGATGTCGACGAAGGCGGCTTCCATGCCGGGCAGCACGTTCTGAACCTTGCCCACGTAGATGTTGCCGTGGATCTGGGAGACGTCGTCGGCCGGCCGGCTCACGTAGTGCTCGATGAGCGAGCGACCCTCGAGGACGGCGACCTGAGTGAGGTGCGGGCGCACCTGGACGCACATGAAGTTGCGCCCGACCGGGCGGCCGTTGCGTTCGCGACCCCGACGGCGTTCGATGACGTCGGCCTCGGTGGCCACGGTGGCCGGACGGCGCTCGCCACCCGTGCGTCCCCGACCACCACGACGGCGCTTCTTCTTCTGAGCATCGGCTCCGCCCGCGGGCTGTCCCCCACCGGAAGGCCGGGGCCCACCGGCGCGGGTGCCACCGGGCATGGTCACGGCCGGCTTGGCCGACGGCGGAGCGGGACGGGTGTCGCCGATCTTGGGTCGGGCCACCACGGCGTCAGGGGCCGCCTCGGGGGTCGGGCGACCCTCGTTCAGCCGTTCGGGCAACTCCACGTCGGCGGTACCGACCACGGGCTGACCCTCGGTGGTCGGCTTCGGGGCCTGCGCCCGAGAACGATTGCGGCCACCACGTGATCCGCGACGACGCTTCTTGCGGGGCGCGCCGGACGCGCCACCGCCGCTATCGGCCGGTGAGCTGTCGCTCATTGTCCAGTTCCTTTCTGATGCGCACACCAAAGGGTGCGCACGTCGCCTCAGGGCGCTCGATCCATTGGGTAGTTCTCAGCACGCGATCGAGGACATCCCA
>Ga0129333_10006341_pt1 | contig 11196 bp, 9 predicted proteins | sample CPB6_08_DNA_FD_94474 | JGI IMG/M metagenome (GOLD analysis project Ga0129333, IMG submission 94474) | Freshwater to marine salinity gradient microbial communities from Chesapeake Bay, USA - CPBay_Sum_0.6_0.8_DNA | ecosystem: Environmental > Aquatic > Marine > Coastal | place: USA: Chesapeake Bay...
ACCACGCAGCCTAACCGACCCAGCGCGGGGGCACCGCGCATCGGCGGACAACACTTACACTCGCTTCGGCCCTACGGTCAGAAGCGGTGCAGCCGCGCGCAACCGCCCGCGCGGCCAGGCACCACCCAATACACATCCACATGAAACTCTCTTCTCTCACCCTCATCACCTTGATTGCAGCAGGCACACTACAGGCCTGTCCCTGCGGCTGCATGCGCCCTACGGTTGATACGCTGCCCGAGCGCGCACTCAGCGAAGGCAGCACTTGGTCGATCGACGTGCGCCATGATAGCATCGAACAGAATGAACGCGATGACGGTGCGCATGCGCACTTCGTTGCCCGACACCGCTACGACACGGTCGCAGTTGAGTCTATGTTCGGCGGGGCTACCTGGAGCCTCTCACTGCCGCGCATCGAACGCATCGTCTCCACAAACCTTGCGCCACCAGCCACCAATACGAGCCAGTCTTACAGCGGACTCGGTGATGCGAGTCTGACCGCACGGTTCAACTGGCAGAGCCTAGCGTTAACTGCAGGCGCAAAACTCCCGACGGGCGAGAAGAACCGTGTGCTCGCGGTCTCGCGACGCTACCTGCAACTCGGCACGGGGTCGACCGATCTCCTACTCGGACTGCGCGCAAACTTCGGTGGCGCTTCCGATGCCGTCACAGGCTTTGCGCAGATTGGGGGCCAACTACCGATTGCACACGACGCCAACTTCCGTCCTGGCGCAACCATCGACGCCGCCATGGGATTGCGCGCCAAGCTCGGCGCCGAAGTAACGCTCGCAGCACAGGTCTCAGCCACGCGTCAGTTCCGAGACAAGAATACAATGAGTTCCGTGGATTCGGCTTATACCGAGGACCTCGAATCATCGGTGCTCACCACAACGTTCACGCCTGGGCTGATTTGGACGCCGAATACAAAGACGCGCGTCTACCTGTACATCAGCGAGCCAATGAGCACCAAAAACTATGCCCTAAAGCCGACAGGTGCACCCATCAACCCAGTGCACGCCTCGTCGGTCATCTCCATCGGCCTGACGCGACAGTTCTGAGCTAAGATGTAGAGGTCAGAGGATAGAGGAATAGAGGGAAGAAGAGCAGAGGGAAGCGTGTCGCCTCTATCCTCCGCCCCTATTCCTCTTAACTCTATTCCTCTAACCTCTAACACCGATTGCACGCTGGACAGCCTCGGCTGGCGGTATTTGCTCCAACTTCCTCACATGCGCTGGACCCAACTCCCTGATACTCCCAATGCGCCCGGCGTCGGAGGCGCCTTCGCGGGAACCCATGGCGAGACGCTCCTGATGGGCGGCGGTTCGAATTTCCCAGAGAAAGCGCTTTGGGAAGGCGGCGCGAAGGCGTGGCATGACAAGGTCCATGCCCTGACACCCGGCGCGAAGGCCTGGCAGGAAGTTGGCAAGCTACCGCGCGCGCTCGGCTACGGTGTCTCCGTCTCGATTCGCCAGGGCCTGCTTTGCCTCGGTGGAGCCGACGCGCTCCGCCACTACAACGACGCCTTCGTGCTCTCCGTCGCCGACGGCAAGCTGCACGTCGACAGCTTCCCCTCGCTGCCGCGACCGCTCGCTTATGCAGCAGGAGCACTGGTCGGCAGCAAGGTGATCGTCGCGGGTGGCACCGACCGTCCGGATGCGACCGCCGCCAGCTCGGCGGCCTTTGTCATCGATCTCGCCAATCTCAACGCCGGCTGGAAGGAGCTACCGCTGTGGGCGGGCTCGGGCCGCATGCTCGCGCAGGCCGCGGGCACCAAGGACTGCTTCTATCTCTTCGGCGGCGTCTCGCTGAAGCCCGGACCCAAGGGTGGGCCGGAGCGCGAGTACCTCTCCGACTGCCATGCCTTCCGGCTGGGCAAGGAGTGGAAGCGACTGGCGGACCTTCCCCGGCCAATCGCCGCGGCCGCGACGCCCTGTCCCGTCGTCGGCCCGATTGTCGCCCTGATCAGTGGAGACGACGGCTCTCTGGCCGGGAAATTCGAACCGGCGAAGCACCCGGGTTTCTCGAAGGCCGTCCTGACCTACGACACCCAGTTCAACGCCTGGGCGGAGTCCGGCGAGGCCCCGGTGGCCCGCGTCACCCTGCCCTGCGCCAAGTGGAATGGTGGATTCGTCTTCGTCAACGGCGAGGTCGGACCCGGGGTGCGTTCGCCCGCGGTCTGGCACGCGACCGCCTGAGGCGCTTTGGCATTTGAGCCCGCCCGACAAATGGGCTTAATGAGGGCTACACCATGATTGGCCGCATCCTGACCCTGCTGGCGCTCAGTTGCGTCGTCGCCGTTGCCCAAGTGAAAATCGAGCGCGGCGACAACCTGCCCGCCTTCCCTGACCCGGTGGGACGGGCAGGCATGGCTGCCGCGGCGGTGAGACTTGCCGATGGGTCCCAAGGACTACTCGTGGTGGGCGGGGCCAACTTCCCTGGACGTGCGCCGTGGGATGGCGGCGAGAAAGTCTTCCACGCCGACATCGTCCTGCTGAGCAAGATCGACGGCGCATGGACTTGGACGAAGGTCGGTGATCTGCCGGAGCCGGTCGCCTACGCGGCCTTCGGTCCTTGCAAGGAGGGACTGGTCATCGCCGGTGGCGTCAATGCAGAGGGACACCTCGCCGCGGTGCGCGTGATCACGCCCGAAGGTCGAGTCAGCAGCCGCCGCCCCCTTCCCACCACCCTAGCCTATGCGGCCTGCGCGACGGACGGCGACCGACTCGTGGTCATCGGAGGGCAATCCACGCCGACTGCCACCAGCGCCGAACCTTTCTTCGGACTGCTCGACCTCAGCGAACCTGATGCACGCTGGCTGGCGAAACCTTGGCTCGCCAACGGCCGCATCCTCGGCACCGCCGGCGTGCTCGATGGCAAGCTCGTGCTCGCTGGCGGATGCACGCTCAAGTCCGGTCCAGACGGGAAGCCCTTTCGCACCTATTTGAGCGACACCCGGGTCTTCAAACTTGATTCGGATGCAACTGACTGGGAGTCGGCATCGGTCGCCGGACCCCAACTCCCTTTCCCCGTCGTCGCCGCCTGCGGTCCCGCTGTGGCGATAGGCGAGCGTCTCATCCTCATCGGCGCCGACGATGGCTCCCATTACGGCAAGCCGCCTGCGAACCACCCAGGTCAGCGCGGAGATATCCTGGTCATCGACCCGGATGAGGGCACGGTCGAGATAGCGGGGAAGATCGCCACCGGTTGCGTGACCACCCCGGCGGTGCAACTCGGCTCCGACATCGTGATTGTCAGCGGAGAAACCAAGCCAGGCGTGCGCACCGCCGAGATGCAAGTCCTCCGCACCACCGTCAGCCAAGGCCAGGGCTGGGTCCCCACCCTGTCGGCTGCGCTGGCAGCCGTGGTCGGCGTCGCGGCTTTGGGCTGGGCGATTCGGCGGTCCCGCAAGACTTCAGGCAAAGCTCAGCCTTAACCGGCGCTAGGCCGCGCAGCGGACAGAACCAGGCAAGGGTTGGTGGTTGTCCCCGCGGACAAGCGGGTGCTATCTTTGACGCGCACGCCCATGCAGACCCTCGCCCAACCCCAACCCGCTGCGACACCCCGCCTTGCTTGGGTGATTGTCGCACTCCTCCTGCCGGTCGCCCTGCTCAACTACCTGGACCGCCAACTGGTGGCCACGATGCAGAAGTCGATCATGGGATCGGTCGAGGGTATCGACACCCAAGCTCAATGGGGACACGTGCTGGCATGGTTCAAATGGACCTACGCCCTCGCGAGCCCCATCGCCGGCTACGTCGCCGACCGATTCGGCCGCACCCGGGTCATCTGCCTGAGTCTCTTCGTCTGGTCCGCGGACACATGGGCCACGGGTCATGTGACCACCTACGAGCAGCTCGTCGCGACGCGTGCCATCATGGGCCTGAGCGAGGCCTTCTACATCCCCGCGGCCCTGGCCTTGATCGCCGACCACCACTCGAGCGCGACGCGCTCCCGCGCCGTCGGTCTGCACCAGATCGGTATCTATATCGGCGTCATGCTGGGCAGCATGGGCGGCTACGTCGCCGACAACCCCGACCTGGGATGGCGCCTCGCCTTCAGCGTCCTCGGCATCGCCGGCATGGTCTACGCGATTCCCCTCTGGAAGCTGCTCAAGGACACGCCCCGCGACCCCTTGGCGCCCGTGCCCAAGCCCCTTGGCGCCGCCGGGGACCTGCTCGGGGACCGTAATTTCCGCATCCTCCTGCTCTACTTCACGCTTCCGGCGCTCGCAGGCTGGGTGGTCCGCGACTGGATGCCGAGCGTGCTGCAGAAGGACCTCGGTCTGACACAGGGGCTCGCCGGGGTGAGTGCGGTCGTGTGGTGGCAGGGCGCCGCCATCTTCAGCGCCATCGGCGGCGGTTGGCTGGCCGATCGCTGGATGCGCCGGACACCGCGCGGTCGGCAGCAGGTCAGCGCCCTCGGCATGGCCATCATCATGCCCGCCCTGCTCGGAGTAGGCATCGTCATCGGCCTCGGCTCGCTGCCCCTAGCCATCGCCTTCCTTGTGCTCTTCGGCATCGGCTGGGGACTCTTCGACAGCAACAACATGCCGATCCTCGCGCAGATCGCCCGGCCTGAGCAGCGTGCCACGGGCTACGGACTGATGAACCTAGCCAGCATCACGTGCGGCGGCTTCGCCGACATCGGCTTCGGTTGGTTGCGCGACCACCAGGTCCCGCTCAACCTTATCTTCGGATGCTTCGCCGCCGTGGCCTGCCTTTCGGCTTGGCTCGTCCTGCGAATCGACACATCAAAATCCGATAAGTCCTGATTCAATTTCCCGATGTCCAGCTTCACCATTCACGGCATCTGCGCCGCCACCCACACGCCGTTCGCCGCCGATGGCTCACTGAACCTCGCCGCAGTCGAGAAACAGCGTGACCACCTGCTGGCGCGCAAGGTGAACCAAGTCTTCATCGGGGGGAGCACGGGCGAGAGCCACTCCGTGTCGACCGCCGAGCGCCTGGCCCTGGCCGAACGCTGGATGGCCGCCGCCAAGGGCACCGAAATGCGCGTCATCGTGCATGTGGGATCCAACAACCTACGCGACGCGGCCGAGCTCGCCGCCCACGCCCAGAAGGCCGGCGCGGCGGCGGTGTCGATGCTCTCACCCTCGTACTTCAAGCCGCGGTCGTTGGCCGACCTTATCGCCTGCTGCGAGATGGTCGCGAAGGCGGCACCCGCCATCCCCTTCTATTACTACGACATCCCCGTCCTCACCGGCGTGAACTTCTCGATGGAGGAGTTCCTGAACACGGCGCCGGCGCGCATCCCCAACCTCGCGGGCATCAAGTACACCAACCCTGACCTGATGGCTTACCAGCTGGCGCGACGCGGTGGTGGCGGCAAGTTCGACCTCCCTTGGGGCTGCGATGAGTTCTACCTCGCCGCGCTCGCCCTCGGCGCCCGCGGTGCGGTCGGCAGCACCTTCAACTTCGCACCCGGCATCTACCAGCGGCTGCAGAAGGCCTACGAGGCCGGCGATATGGCCGCGGCCCAGGCCGAGCAGTTCCGCTCCGTCCAGCTCGTGCAGGTCGTGGCCAAGCGCGGCTACATGGGGAGCGCCAAGGCCCTGATGGCGCACCTCGGCCTCCCAGTCGGTCCAGCGCGCCTGCCGAATGCCAACCCTGACGCCGCTGGCGTGGCCGCGATGCTCAAGGAGCTGGAGGCTATCGGCTACTTCAGCTGGAAGGACTGATGTCGCGCGTCCTGCTAGCGCTGGTCGCGCTCTGCTGCGCCGGGCTCGGCGCAGCGGAATCGCCCGACGTGGCCAAGCTCCGCGCGCGGATGGCGGAGAAGCGCCCGATGACCTGGCTTTTCACGGGCGACAGCATCACGCACGGCGCCCTCCACACCAAGGGCTGGCGCGGGTTCACCGAAATCTTCGCGGAGCGCATCCGGTTCGAGCTCAACCGGCGCTCGGACATGGTCGTCAACACCGGGATCAGCGGCGACACGACCGCCGGCATCGTCGCGGCGCTCGACTGGCGCCTGACGCGCTTCCAGCCCGACGTGACCTTCGTCATGTTCGGCATGAACGACTCGGTCATCGGGCCCGACCTGCCGAACTACGAGGCCAACCTCCGCAAGGTCGTGGCCGAGGCGCGCAAGAACGGCGGCATCGCCGTCCTGATGCGCGTCAACCCCTGCCTCCCGGGGTCCGCCCAGGAGAAACGCCACGCCAAGCTCGAGGCCTACATGGACGCGGTCGCCAAGGTCGCCGCGGATGAGAAGCTGATCCTGGTGGACCACTGGGCCGACTGGCGCAAGGACCCGAAGTCCATCGCCCCGATGATGAACGACGAGGTCCATCCCAACGCCCGCGGGCACCAGGAGATGGCCATCCGCATCCTGCAGGCCGTCGGCCTGCACGACCCGAGGTCCTTCACCGGCCGGATCACCGCCCCTGCTCAGGGCAAATAACCGCCACCAACACGGAACCGTCCGAGGGCGGCGGCTGTCATTCCTTATCTCCATGCGTCTCCTCGCCCTGCCCTTCCTCTTAGCGCTCTGCGCTTGCGCGTCCGCGGACCCGACGCCTCCGACCGTGGTCTTCAAGGCCAAGGAAACCGATACGTTCCCGTCCATCCGCATCCCGGCCCTGCTCTGCACCAACAAGGGGACGCTGCTCGCCGTCGCGGAGGGTCGCAACAAGCCTCACGACCAGGCGGAGAATGATTATATCCTCCGCCGCTCAACGGACAATGGCCGGACGTGGTCGAAGTCACAGGTCATCCTCGAGCAAGGCGATGTCTGTCTGAACAACCCCTGCCTGGTGCAGGACGCGAAGAGCAGCCGCATCTTTCTCTTCTTCCAGACCTTCCCTCCGGGCAACGGCCAGTTCTCCAAGGGCGTGAAGACCGGTCCGGATGGCCCGAACAAGATCGGCTACATCACGTCCGATGACGATGGCAGGACGTGGTCGAAGCCGATCGACGTCTCGCATCTCAAGCCGGACAACGCCACCACGACCGCCTCCGGCCCTGGCATCGGCATCCAGCTGACACGCGGCCCGAAGGCAGGACGACTGGTGATTCCCTTCAACTCCAAGGATGGCGGCTCCTATTTCACCAACTGGGTCGCCTACAGCGATGACGCAGGGAAGACCTGGAAGCGCGGCGCCGACGTACCCCAGGACAAGATCCAGCCCAACGAGGTGCAGGTCAGCGAGACCGCAGACGGCGGGCTTTACCTCAATTCACGCCAATGGAAGGGCACGGGCGGTCGCAAGGTCGCGTGGTCGACCGACGGCGGCGAGACCTGGACGCCGATCGCCGAGGATAAGAGCCTGCCCGAGCCGGTCTGCCAAGGGTCGCTGCTTTCGTTCACGGACAACGGGCGCCACATCACGCTCTTCCTCAGCCCCGAAGGTGAACCTGCAGGTAAGGGACGCACCAATGGCGTGCTCCGGCTCTCGCTCGACGGTGGCAAGACTTGGAAGCACTCCCGCCTGCTCGTGCCCGGCAAGTTCGCCTACAGCTCGATGGCACGTCTCAAGGACGGTCGGATCGCCATAATCTACGAGCCCAACAGCAATACCGAGATTCTCTTCCTGACGGTCGACCTCGCCTGGCTCGAGAAGGGCAAGTGAGATGCGCCTAGCCGCGACGATCGCCCTCGCCTGCGCGTCCTTGCGCGCGGCGGTGGCGCTCGACCCGTTGATTGGCGACCACATGGTCCTGCAGAGGGACCAGCCCATCGTCCTTCGCGGCACCGCGGAGCCGGGCGAATCCGTCAGCGTGTTCCTCGGCAGCGAGCAGGTCGCGATCCGGGCCGACACCACGGGCAACTGGGAGGCGCGGCTGCGCCCGCGCACCGCGAGCAAGACCCCCGTGACCATCCGCGCCAAGGCCGCCTCGGGCGAGGCGAAGGCGGAGGACGTGCTTGTCGGCGACGTCTGGATCTGCGCCGGGCAGTCCAACATGGAGTTCGCGGTCGGCCGCGAGCAGAAGGCCAACGTGATGGAGGCTGCCAAGCACTGGTCCGCGACACCCCTCCTGCGCCTGCGCAACCACAGCTTTCCGGGGCAGTACAGCAGCCGGGCGATTCCCGCGGCCGACTTGGCGCGCCTCAAGCCGGGGACTTTCTTCTCCGGAAACTGGGAGACCTGCACCGACAAGTCGACGAAGGCCTTTTCGGCGGTCGGCTGGTGGTTCGGACTCAAGTTGCAGCAGGCCACCGGGGTGCCCATCGGGCTCGTGAACTGGTCGATTGGCGGCGCGCCCATCGAGACCTTCATCCGCCGCGAGGCCTTCACAGGGGCACCCGAGCTGGAGGCCAAGCTCAAGGGCGTCTGGACGGAGAACCCGGCGATTGACGAGTGGGTCCGCACCCGCGCCAAGGCCCACTTCGGCAAGGCGAAGGAGCCGCGCGACGCCCTCGGAATCGAGCACTTCTACAAGCCGGGCTTCGCCTGGGCGGCCGGGCCGGGCCGGGCGACGTGGATGCCCGTGAGGGGTTGGCTCTGGTATCAGGGCGAGAGCAACTCGCTGAGCGAATCCGGCACGCGGGAATACCCGATGCTGCTCAAGGCGATGGTGGCGGATTGGCGAGCGCAATGGAAGCTGCCGGAGGCGCCATTCCTCTGGGTGCAACTCTCCTCCATCGACACGGCCAAGTACAAGTCGGCGCAATGGCCGCTCTTCCGTGACCAGCAGCGCCGGCTGCTCACCGAGATACCCAACTCAGGCATGGCGGTGTGCAGCGACCTCGGCGCCAAGGACGACGTGCACCCGCGCGACAAGCGTCCGGTCGGCGAGCGCCTGGCGCGCTGGGCGCTCAACACCACCTACGGGCAGAGGAACGTGGTCCCCTCGGGACCGCTCGCGGCCTCGGCATCCGCCCAGGGCGCGAAGGTCACGGTTAGGTTCAATTTCGCACGGGGGCTGAAGGCGTCCGACGGCACCCCGGTGCGCGAGATCGAGGTCGCGGGCGCCGATGGCGCCTTCGTGACCGCGACGGCCACGACCCAGGGCGAGACCTTGGTGGTCACGAGCCCGGTCGCCCAGCCCAAGGCGGTGCGCTATGGCTGGGTGCCGTGGTCGCAGGGCAACCTGGTCAACGGCGAGGGTCTGCCCGCCTCGACCTTCGCGCTCGAGATCAAGTGAGGGTCAGACCTTGCCCTCGAGCAGGCGCCAGCAGACGAGTTTCTGGCGGGGCATGTGGAAGGGACCCTTCCACATGTTGCCCTTGAGCTCGGTGGTGGGGCGTCCCTGGCGGTCGAGGTAGCCATACCACTCACCGCACTCGCGGTCGGGGAAGTGAGCGTAGGACCAATCATGGACGGCACGGTGCATCTCGGCGTACTTGGCTTCGCCGGTGTGCACATGGGCCATGAGCGTGGCGATGATGGCCTCGTTGTGCGGCCACCAGAACTTCATGAAGTGCCAGTATTCCTGGATGGGCTTACCCATCAGGTCGGTGAAGTAGAGGATGCCGCCGTGCTCCTTGTCCCAGCCACGGGTCCACATCCAATCGAGCATCTGGAGTCCGAGCTGGGCCAAGGCGGCGTCGCCGCGGTGCCGGGCCTCCCGGAGGATGAACCAGGCGGCCTCGATGGCGTGGCCGGGGTTGAGCAGGCGCCCGTCGAAGTGGTCGTAGATCTCCCCCTGCGGGCCGACCATCTCCATGACCGCCTTGAGGTCAGGCTTCACGAAGAAGCGCCGGATCTCATCGATGGCCACCGTGGCCCACTCGGTGAGCGTCTTGCCGCGCACCACGGGGTCTCCGAGGCAGTCGCGCATGTCCTGGGCGGTCACCAAGGTCATCATGAGGGGCGAGAGGCCGCGGGCAGGACGCTCGCTCTTGGGCGCGATGTGGCCGGGCTCGCGGTTGTACTTAAGGAAGGTATCGTAGGCCGCGAGCGAGCGGTCGCGCCACTCGGCCTCACCGGTCGCACGGAAGGCCTCGGCGTAGCCGATGGCGGCGAAGCATTCGGAGAAGACATAGCGGCGCATCCGCAGCGGCTTGCCCTCGCGGGTAACGGTGAAGTGGAGCTTGCCCGTACGGTCCGGACACTTGTCGCGCAGGAACCGGACGCAGGAGAGATGGGCCTCGAGCCATTCGGGCTTCCGCTCGACCGTGTTGTGCAGGTTGCCGAAGGTCCAGGCGGCGCGCCCCTGGAACCAGACAGACTTGTCGGAGTCGAGCAACTCACCGCGCCGGCCAAGGGCGGTGAGCATACCGCCGTGCTCGCGGTCGAGCCCATGGCGGAGCCAGAAGGGCATAACGTCGTCGAGCAGGCCGTCGCGGTATTCCTTAAGCAGCTCCTCGCGGCGTTCCTTGAGATAAGGCGTGGTCACGCCGTCAAGTTGGCGCCCAGCCGCGGCGGGTCAACGGGCAAGCAAAAGGGCCGCCCCGGAGGGCGGCCCTGAAGACATCCTGCTGCTTGGATTAGAAGCGGAAGGAGACGTCGGCCTTGATGTGCTGACCGGAACTGATACCGCTGCCGAGCAGGGCGTCGTAACCGAGGCCGAAGGAGGCCTTGGCGCCGAGCTTCTGGCGGATGCCGATACCGAGGCGGAAGATGCTGGTGCCGTAGCCATCGGTGCGGATTGCGAAGTCAGTGTCGTCGACACCGAGGTCGGCGAACTCGGCGCGCATGTCGGTGTGGCCGCCGTCATGGAACTCATGCTCGTAGGCGAAGATTCCGGTGAGGGTCGTGCTCTCGCCAATCTCGTACTCGGCGTTGAGTCCGAGTTCCCCGACCAGGGAGCGGCGCTTGAAGGCGTCGACATTGAGCTGGGCGCTGCCCACCACATCGGCCTCGCTGAACGCGTCGACATCCGTGCTGGCGTAGGAGACGCCGACATAGGGGATGAGGCTGAGCTTCGAGGGGGCGGGCTGGTTGGCCTTGGTGACGGCGTTGAACGAGGGCTCCTTCGGCAGGAAGGTCACCCGGGCAGCGACGGCGTAGGCGTCCTGGTTGTCCTGGCTCATGTAGGAGCCCTGACGGACGGCGTCGAAGTTCGTGCTACTGACGGAGGCTCCGATGTCGAAGCGGGCGAACTTGGACTCAGGCGTGAGGCTCAGTCCGAGGCCGAAGACGGCGGTGTTGGTGTCGCCGCTGAAGTCGCGGGCCATCACTCGTCCGTCGTCGAGACCAGCGCTGATGTTCAGGTGCGCCTTGCTGCTGAGGGCGAGGTCGGCGGTGAGGTAGACCGTGTCGCTGCTCGACTTGTGGCTGGTGTAGTCCGA
>Ga0129333_10006347_pt1 | contig 11191 bp, 7 predicted proteins | sample CPB6_08_DNA_FD_94474 | JGI IMG/M metagenome (GOLD analysis project Ga0129333, IMG submission 94474) | Freshwater to marine salinity gradient microbial communities from Chesapeake Bay, USA - CPBay_Sum_0.6_0.8_DNA | ecosystem: Environmental > Aquatic > Marine > Coastal | place: USA: Chesapeake Bay...
CCATCATAAATACATTCTCCCAATCTTTGAAGAACTGCATTTCCATTTCCATTTAAAACACAAATATCTGAATGAAGCATAATAGGAATACTTCCAATAGCAACTTTTGGTATCATTTTTGTAAATACATCACCATCCTTATTAGTAATTTCAACATGAACATCGGCATATATATGAGTTTCATAAGTAATACTTTTCATTCTTGCATCATTGGGAGTGGTAATTTTCTGTTGTCCCCCTTCAAAAGAAATTGGGTGATCAATATAAATTAAATCAGAGTTTTTGCCACCAATATAAACATCGGCCTTCATTATTTCTGATTTTTTATTATCATCCAATTTAATCATAGTAATTGGATTATAGGATTTGATTGTTTGAGGAATAAAAGTCTTTATCAGTTCCCGATAACTGTCTAAATGATGATTTGTAAATGGATATTTATGGTCTTTAAAATGTAAATCTAATATATCCCAATCGTTCATTTATTATACTATTATAATATTATTTATTTCCTATGTCCTCCATATATACTCCTCTTCTCGTGGAATTTCTTCTATTTTTTGTCCTGTTATTTCTACAAACCGAGGATTATTAATATTAAAGTCATCTCCCATTCCTCTTCTCCTTACATCATTCATATATCCCATTTCTTTATCCAGAAAACTCTTAAATTCCTTATTGGTGGCATTAAGAAAAGAATTGGCATAAATAATTATTGCTCCGTTATTATCCAGAATGAGATTGAAGGGTGAACTATTACAACCATCACAATTACCAATAAATGAGGTATTAAAGACTGATTTCGATTTTCTATTACCATTACTATCAATAAATTCAATATCAATGGAAGTGGTCTCAAATATCATTCCTTGAGTATTAGAAGTTGGATTTCTGTTTAAGAAATAAATGATATTTCCAGAATTCCTATCATAAACATAAATAATTCCATTACTGTTGATAGTAAGACCGTAGCGATTATTAAATGAAAATAGGGTTTTATTGGCCTCAAACAATTCACCAAATGGTAAAACATTTCTTCCAGATACAAGTGTTCGACCCCAAGGCATATATATCAATCTATCAGGTCTTGTATTTTCATCAAATAGATATAAAGACACAATCACTTCGGGTATTCCAGGATAGAATTTTTGCAATAACGAAAGTTCATAGATTATATTTCTACTGTAATTCTTAGAATAGTGATTTAAAGGAATATCATCTCTCTTCTCATCATTCAAATTTGTAGAATAATAATTCCTTATATATTTATTAATGATCGCGATGATTAAATCAATAGGTGATTTGTAACTGGCAATATCATCTGGATTAACATCAATATCTCTATCTCTTGCCATATTATCACTTACCTTGATATATTTCTCCAAACTTTCCCTGATTTCCTTCATAGCATGAGTTTTTAAGAAAACTGGGAGATCTTTATTATGATTAGTTGCATCTCTGATATTTCTAATATAACCAGTTGTTTGTGCCAAACATTTATTAGGGATAAATGGGGATTGTTTAATAGCATTCTCATTATTCTTACCCTCATCATCGGTGTAAGGAGGTAACATTCTCGAAAAATCCTCACCTTCGTCGGCAATACAACCACCTTCCGCACAGAGTTTTAATAGATCCTCATAAAAACCAAATTTCTTTTCATCTTCTCCTTTAAGGATATCCAATAATTTATAAATGGTTCTATCACTAAGATTCTTATATTTTTTCTTAAGTTCATCATAAGTCACGAGAGTTGTTTTTTTGAAATTCAGGAAATTATCATTGGTAAGAAGGGAGTAGAAAAATCTCGAGGAATTCATTATATCCGTAAAATTAGTCACATATTTATATTTATTGGTCATATAAGGAACGTAAATGATAACTTTCAATCTTCCCTTGAATTTATAAGAGATTGCCAAACTTCTTTTATAATTATCCTCATCCTTCGGTTTTTCACCTAATCCCGATGAAAAAAAACTTTTAAAATAACTCACAATTGCTAAAGAGCCATCTTGATTGGGAGTAATCCTTTCTTTTCCATATAGAAATGGGGTATTATAAGGAGCTTTCATAGTTTCACCATCAAATATACTTCTATCATAATCCAATTTTCTTCCAATCAATGCAAAAATAGGTGCAGGGATTTTAATAGGACTTCCTCGATTCCCTCGATTAAGATTATTATAAATATTATCTATAATACGATTGATATGATTTTCTAAATCACCTGGATTTCTAATTTCAACATCCTCTTCTATATAAAGAGATTGAGAAGGAATATGAATTTTATCTAAATTAAACTGCTGATGTGTAAAAAAAACACATTTCATAAATTTTAGATTTCTTGCCATATAACTATAATAAAAAAATAATTTAAAATTAGCGTATATATCTAATAAATTCTTGATAGAAAACGTGGAATATTATGGTCGCCAAAATTAGGATGGTTATAATTATTTTAATATAGATATAATTATAATTTTCAATAATTTTTGCTATTTCATCATTCAATTTTACATCAGGATCTTTATAAAAATCATTGAGGTTTTTAATATTTAATTGATATTTATCATTTAGATAGGTAACGAATGGTTTTATGAAATTAAAATTACTTTCCTTTTCATCAATTTTATTAAGTTCATCAATATTAATAAGATAGTATTTATAAGGATCACCAGTAATTCTTACCTCTTTAATTAAAGCATTTAACTTTTCTTCTCTGAATTTAGAATCATCTTCCTTTAAAAATACCTTTTTATCATCTTGATAGGTTTCTATATTCGGAACTTTAGTATCCTCGCGCAAGAATAAATAACCCTTGATTACTTTTATATTAACATCATTATAAATATCGATGAATTTAAGAATATCTTTTCTATAATTATTAAAATTAATTTCGTCATAAGATTTATTTTCGATGAATCGAATATTTGCTTTAATTTTATGTCTTATATTATAATATCCAAGAAGAATTTTAAAGGTTTCCGCGTCACTTTTGGAAAGTTGTTCCAGAAATTTATTATTAATTCGTTCTCCATAGTTAATTCGTTCGATTAAATCATAAATATAATGATTGAAATATCCCCTTTTATTCAAACTTTCCTCTTTAAAATTATTGTCGTTCATTTTTATTCGTAAATAAACTTCACTTCCAGTAACCCCATTAATTAAATCAATAGTGTCCCAATAATTACTATTACTTTCAACTTCAATTTCAGTTGCAATAGTATTTAATAAACCATAAATATAAGTATTTTCAAATTCAAGTTTATTTCTATTATTATAAATATTACTGTAATTTAATTTCAAACGAATACCTTGATTTGCAGTAATTCCATCAATAACCTCTTTAATAGTATATTCCTTTGTTTTTTCATTTACAAATGGTATTAAACGATTAAATATTATATCTCGAATAAAACTATTTCTATTTTCATTTATTGTTTGATCCGTTATATTATTTAAAGTTAATGATAATATAACTTGTGGATTGTTATTAATAGATGCAATAATCGCTGTTTTTTTATTTATAATATCAATATTTCTTTCATATAAATCCAATTGTGCTTTAATTTTGCTTAAATATGAATTGATTGTTTTTCCTTCTATTTGCTGAGAGAGAAACTCATTTAATCTTCTTTTATTGATAATTAACTTTCCTCCTTCTTTACTTATGATATGTGAGGTTTTTTGATAGAAATAAACATAAACGTCTTTATAAGTTCTTATGAAATCATTATTAACCACAATACCTTTATCAAATGAATATAGATTTTTAACATCATCATCATTCAGTTTTCTATTATAAATCCTAAAATCTTTCATTTCCCCATTAAAATCCCCAATTTTAGTTTCAGTAAATGTTAAATCGTCATAATTAGGTTGTTTATTTGCTTGAGAGGCACCAACAGCAGCAGCAATAGCCAAAGCAATGAAAAAGAATAGCTCCTTTGTTTCTATTAATTTACCATTTACATAAAGAGAAATCTTACTTTTTTCTGAATTTGATAAATCCATAATAATAATCACATTTTGCCATTGATTAAAATTTAAGTCCTTAGCGAAAATAGCATATTTTTTCTTTTTATCTTTTTCACCTATATTAATATCAAAGATGAGATTATTATCACCTTTCTTTATTCTAAATTTAAATAAATTATCATTACTCACATATTCAACAATGGAGCGATTATCAGTAGTTTTAAACCAAAAGGAAAAGGAATAATTATTAGTAGTATTAATTTTAGGTATAGTTAAATAAGTTCCAGTTTTAAAGGTAACTATTCCATTTTCACTATCATAGATAGGTTTTGGCACATTTGCGACTCCAGTCCCAGGATTCTCATTTTTGAATTGATGTGTGTATGCCAATGAATTTACATATAATGAATTATAGTATTGTTTTATAATTGGTATTTCTTTTATGATAGGATTGACATCTGAATAATTAGTATAATATTTATTGAAAAACTTACTGATGTTAAAATACATAATTCTTCCATCCAGTGAAGAAATATCATTAGTATACATATTAATGAAAGTAATACCTCCATTTAATATATATTGATCCAAATAAGAATCATAATCTCTATTCATCTCATTATAAAAACCATCATTTGCATTCATATTTATCTTAAGATAAGCATCCGTGTTTTCATAAATTCCATCATAGCTAATGGATGTTAGAAATGAAACATCTCTGGGATAATTAATATCTGTAATGGTAATAATACCTTGATTTACCGTAAAATTATAATATTGATTGGTTTTAATATAATTAATCAACCCTGGTTTATTAGTGATTCTTAAGTTTAGGGTCGTAGGTGAATACAAGTAATTCGATTCTGAATTTTCGTATGTAAGTAATGTAAATGTTCTGGAATTTTTAAGAGTGATAATCGATGTTACAAGTTTATTATTTACTGCATTTATATCATCTATAATAATGGTGTAAACACCATTCGACGACTCCGTATTTGGATTTAACGGTGAAGCACCAACTGGTTTTATAAATAAATAATACATTTTTTCAATGATATGAAGCTTCAAGTTATAATATTCCTCTGTCAATTTATCATTACTAATAATAAGTTTTAAATACCCATGTTGAATGAAGTATTTTTGATTTGGCTCTGGTATGGCTTTGCTTAGATATTTGTATTCAGCAGAGGATCGAATAAATAAATTATCTATCTTTATCTTTTTATTTTCAAATGTTACATCATCTACTGATATATAAATTTTATTACCTATTTTAGTTGACTCGTAAAGAAAGAAATTGTTTCTTAAAAATTCTTGAAAATAGGAATCATCATTCACTTTAATTTCCAAATAATTCTCGTTTTTTGATGAATTGTATTTCGCCAAAATAGCTGTATCTACTGATATTAAATCGGATGGTCGATTAATCGTAACTTTATTATTATTTATGTCATCATCTTTGGTAAAATCATAATTTTCTGTAAAAAAGGTGTTCATTACCTCATAATAATACTTATAGTCAAGAAGATGTTTATTATTTACCATTTCTGATAAATATATAGTCACCTCAAAATAAATAATGTATACAAAAACTATAATTATGACAATGATAAATAAAGCAAATAAATCAATATTATTAAAATGATATAGAAAAATACCAATTAAAATTGCGAAAAGAATGATAAGCGAATTTCTCCATAGATATATATATTCATTCGTGCTAAGATAATCAAAATTATCTCTAATTAAGTAGTTATATAAGTTATATCTCTTTGTATATAACTCCATTCCCCTTATTTTTAATCTAACATTGTTTTTCTAATTGTTTATAATAATCGAAGTTCCATTTAACGATTGTAAGATTGTATAAATATAACATTAGAATTATAAATATAAATAAATATAAATAAATTATCATTTCTATTAGAGTCCTATAAAATATTTAATAACTCTATCATATATCTGCGTTTTTATATAATACAACAATTTGAATATGTATTCATTAAAGCCCGTTTCTTGAGGATCTTTGGATAATACTATTACAGATATGATATAGAAAATGATAATATTCAAAATAACAATAAAGACGATATAAAGGATGGTTAAAAAGAATGGTATCATTGTATTCGTATTTGTAAGAATTAAAAGATTGATTTGTTTAATCTTTTCATTAATATTCGTATTCAATTTATTAAAATATTCGATTTTATCATCAGGTATTTGACTATAATAAGGTAAGTCTTCATTATACTTACGTATCATCTTTATCTCGTCATTATTCATCATTGAAACAAAAGTCATCTTAATTTCGCTATCTGTAAATTTGGGTTTATTATCCACATTCGTAGTGCAATACTCCTTAAATTTATCTTTTGTATCTACATCAAATACCATATATTCACGTAAATAATTATAAATATTATAAATGATTATCTTTTGTTCTAAACAATTGTCCTTATTTTCCGTCATAACACCTTGCATAAATATCTCATTCATCTCATCAATCCTCGAAGCATCATAGAGAATAGTAAAAAACTCATCATCAACAAGAATATCCTCATTGCTTTCATTAGACCCTTCCGCATTTGAATAAATGAGGATATAAGAAGCAATTTTTTCATCAATAGCTCTTTCTTTCTGATCCAATTCCTTATATGGAATATACACATAAGTTTTGAATATATATTTATAAATGACCAAATGAATTACACTATAACTGATAATGACTGCTAATAAGAATAGGAATAGATTGGAGGGGTCAATCTCATTAATTTCAGCCACGAAGGTTTTATCCATCACATTTGAATAAATGATTAAAATGAAATAGATAAAGATATATAAAAGAAGAAGGTAGACGATATAAACGCCAATATTAAAAATCGTTAAATTTTGTTTTTGTTCGGTGAGGATATAAAATCTGTCATCGGAAAAGTCAGATTTAGTACATCGAGTGATTGTCTTACTTAAATAATCAAGTGATAAACTTCTCGTTGAATTATCATTATTTACAAATAGGGAAAATATATTAATGATGATGTCATAAATTAATTTAAAAAGAGCTACGATAGATAAAAGAAGGATAAATAAAACCATCACAATACTCAAATATACAAGCATAGTAAGACTTAGTTTGAATATGGGGACATAATCAGAGAAATAAACTTTGGATGGGTCTTTCACCAATTCATCCTTCTTCTCCTTGAGATTTTTTATGACATCTGCTGAGAATAATTCTTTATGTAAACCCTTTATTTTTTTTACCACTTCTTGATAATCCTTTTCTCGTTTATATCTATTATCATTTTCAAAATCAATTATTCTTTCATTAAAATTAGTAATCATATCATATTCACCTTGATTTAACCTTTCCTTTTTTTTATATTTCTCTGCTGCTATTTTAAGACCGTCATAGAAATTATAAATTTCCTCATATTTATCAGTTACCGTTGTTTCTTCAGGTGATGTTTGTAATAATAATTTTTCATAAGCCTCAAGACCTCGATTAATCAATCTTTTAAAATTTGCGTCGCTTTTATATTCATCTCTATCTTTTAAATATCGACCCTTGAGTGAATCAAATAGATTCTTATAAGAAGCTAAAGCAAATTTTATTTCAATTTGTTCATTTTCATTTGGAGCTTTTAAACCCGTATATTTACTCAAATTTGCAAATGCTTCGTTATAAATAGCTTTAAGTTTTTTTATATCAACTTCATCGGTATCCATTACAATTTTTTCATCCTTGGGTACATTTTTATTATATTCCTGAATTATTCTATTATATTCCGCTTTTATTTGATTATTCATTACGTTTAAATAATTCATAAAATCCGAATAAGTATAAGTTTTTATAATTGGTTCATCTTTCTTTGATTCCAATTGATTTTTGATCGCCGTAATGATATTCTCAATTTCCAATAATTCCTTTTCTGTTTCTAATTTTAACTCCTTTAATTTTTCTAATTTATTTGCCTTATTATCAGTTGTTGAGATTTTTGAAAGAGCTAATCGTATATCATTATTGTAAAGCTCAACTATTCTATCTAATGATGACGATAATTGATTATAAATAACCTTTAAATTATCAATGAATTTGATAAAAAGATTATGAGGGTTATTGGCATTTGCTTGAGTGGTATCAAAACTTCTTTGAATTAATTTATCAAACTCATTCTTAAAAAGATTGCCATAATATTTAGCTGTGGTTGGATCAAAAATGATATTTGAATCGAGAGTTGGGTCTTTAGTGAATCCCCTGATAAATTTAATAAATTCTGGATTAAAAATAATAACATTAATTCCATCTTTATCAATATTACTTGGCTTTTTAAAACTATCAAATAATTCCTTTAGAAGTTTATTATTATCCATTTAATTATTATAAATATAAATTATTAATAAGATTACAAGTACAATAAACATCACAAAATAATAAGCATAAACAGATATTAATTTATAACTAACTATATTAAAGATATCAACTACTACGTTTTGAACATTATTCTGAATTCTACTGAATTCGCTGTAAATATAATTATAAATATCCTTATTATCTCCAAAGCTCTCTGCCATTCGCTCATTATAATCATAATTCTTGGTAAAAAACATTATATCATCAAATCGTAAATATAAAATTGGATTTATTTTTTGTCTTACAACATTAATCTTATTGAAATAAATGATGTTATAGGCTGCGAAAAAATCTTTTGCCTCATCCACTAAATCATTATCAATATAATATTTAATTATCTGGAAAGTAAAGAGAGCTGATAAAATTTTATCCTTATATAACTTTCCGTTTTTGTCCTTGAGGGTTTTGAATTTTTCAATGCTAATATTGGCCATTGGAGCGATGTTCTGTTGAATATCATTTGTAACTGTTTTAATGTAATTATATAACTTACTTATACTCATATTACTCTTGATATCATTGCATTTGCCATAAACAAAATCATAATCAAAATCAGATCTCTTATTCAAATAATTACAAATTTTTTGGGAATTAATAAAATCGGCATTAATATTATTATAAATAACATTATTTACATAATTCATTCTTTTTCCCAATGCTGTGATATTCTTATAAACCATCAAATAATAAAGTAGACCTATCGCCATAATTAAATAACAATAGATCTTCAAGTAATTGAAATGATTATATTCGCCTTTTGCTTTTTCCAATATCCATAACTTGATTAATATAAATATGGGTGTGGTGACAAATATCAGAAAAAAGAGGTCAATTGAAAAATAATCATTAAAATAATATAACTTCTTCACTTGGATAAACAAAGGATTGTCAAGCAACCTTGGATTTTCCTTTATATATGAAAATAAAGTCAATTTGAGATAGATATATAAATTATACATAGTATCTACTAAGAGCCAAAAGATACTAAATAAAAGTAGGAAAAACACGATTTTTAGGATATATTCACCCAACATTCGTGGTTCTTTACAAAAAATACCATTACCTGTCCTATTTTTTTCTATGATATCATCATAGAAAGCCTTTTTGTCGTTATAATATTTCTTGGCCAAATAAATGATTTTATCAATTATAATTTGAAAAATTTCTGCTACGGACATTTATTTACCCTTTTATCTACCTATTATAATGATTTAATTATCCATAAAATTAAAAAGACAATTATTGGGAATGATAGTCTTACTAAGAATTCCTGTGTAGATGTTAAATCAGTGCTGCTTATATAAGATGATAGATAATGAAAACCTAATTTTTCTAATGAAATACCCAACATTATCACTATAGATAAAATAAAGAGTTTCATTACCTCTCTTTTGGACATAATCATTCGATCCCAAAATGAATATTCTGGATGTCTTCGTTGTTGTTGATGAACTGCTTGCTGTTGCTGTTGTTGTTCATATTCATATTGCTGCTGTTGTAACTGCTGTTGTTGTAATTGCTGTTGCATTTGATGTTGAATTTGCTGTTGTTGGTCTTGTTTTGATGGTGATAACTGATGCGGGGGTTGATGTTGGGGCTGTTCATAATCATTAAGTTCATATGCTAAATTAAGTTCGGTCATTTCTATATATAAATTAATATTATTTTATTATTATAGAATAAAGATGGTAAATTACGACGCAGTATTAAATATTATTTCTGTTGTTTTAATATTCATAATTTTATTTATAATTTTATTTGGCTGCAGATTCAGAAATAATCGCTATGAGCGATTTACCAATCCTGAAGAAGAAAAAGAAAAGAAAGATACACCAGGATTATCTGAATTTGAAAATCAAATTTTGGATAAATTATCAAATGGAATGCTTTCCACTGATGGTTTAACTGAACTAATCACAAGTCAGAAATTTACACAAGAAAATCTCGAGAATATGATTAATTATGTAGAACATTTTAAAGGTAATGTGGGAGGCAAAAACTAATCATCCTCCTCTTCATCCTCCATTTCTTTTTTTATTAATAATTCATTATACTTATATCTTTCCAGAAGCTGGTCACGTGAATATTCATTTTTATCTTCTTCATCACTCAATTGTTGATCTTCATTTAAATATCTATATTCATTGAAGTCTGATTTATAATTTGGATTTAATAATGGTTTAAATTCTTGTGTATTTATCATCTTGGGTTTATAATATTTAATGAGATATGTTATTGTATGATTTAACCCCTTGAAATCATAAGGATTGCCATCGGCTGTTTCAAAACGAAATGTTATTTTAGATAATTTACCAATGGGATGAAATTCTCTTGTTGGAATTTTTGTTAATTCAACTCTTTCTTCATTAAAACCAATCCCACTTACTTTAAATTTTGCAATTCCTTGATTATAATTGTTGTAGGCCAATGATCCAAATGCATGTTCTTCTATTTCAGGTGATCTAATTACTATATATTTTTCTCCAATAAAAAATACTATTCCCGGTGTGGTTACCTCATATAATCCGGATATTGGATTCAAAATTGAATGATACATTTTTAAGAATTGTGTATTACCCTGATAATTATTGAAATATTTATATAGGATACCATCATTACTACTCTCAATATTTAAAGCACAACCTAATGTTTCCGCAAGACTGCTTCGACTCATGTCTATAATAAACGGATTTTTACAGGTAAATATTATTTTATTCGATAATTCAGGTGGATTCGAATAATTTACGATTGATATCGGCGAATAGATATTCGTGACACTGGGGTTTTGTGCTCCTTGAA
>Ga0129333_10006349_pt1 | contig 11188 bp, 5 predicted proteins | sample CPB6_08_DNA_FD_94474 | JGI IMG/M metagenome (GOLD analysis project Ga0129333, IMG submission 94474) | Freshwater to marine salinity gradient microbial communities from Chesapeake Bay, USA - CPBay_Sum_0.6_0.8_DNA | ecosystem: Environmental > Aquatic > Marine > Coastal | place: USA: Chesapeake Bay...
GCTGCTGTATTGGTAGTAGAAGCTCGAGCCAAGTGTTGCGCCCCCGAACGACACTCGCGGGGTGGCCTCGGCGCTCCCCGAGTTGAAGAGCACGATGCCGTCGCCGGCCGAGGAGAGGCCGACGCCCGAGCCCGTATAGGATCCGATGGCGGCCGTGGCCGCACTGCCACCCCAGAAGCTGCGGAAGTTGGGGATGTCCGTGCCGGGGGCGGCCGTCTCGAGAAACACCACCGATTCGCCGGCGCCGATGCTCGTGACGCCGTTGAGGGCCACGGCATTCCCGATCGCGAAGCTGCTGTCGTCGAACTTCCAGCCGGTGATGTCGACGGCCGATGTGCCGAAGTTGGTGACCTCCCACCAGTCAGGTGTGAACGTGGGGGCAGTGCCGCTCTGGCTCATCGCCTCGGTGATCCGCAGCGTCGAGAGCTGGGCGGAGGCGGGGACGGCGGCCGCGAGACAGAAGGCGACGGCGAGCAGGCTGCAGACGACAGTGGAACGCATGGGCGGGTACCTCGGGATATGCACGTGACGGTGGGAAGACGATGGCCTGGGCCGCGGTGGCCTCGGCGAACGCCTCCCCGACGATGCGAAGTCCGTGCCGCTCCTCATGAGATTTCCGTGAGCGGGGTGAGAAGGTCGTCGCACGCGGCGAAACATGGCACCTCGAAATCGAATGTGAGGATCCGGTGAGCAAGGCGTGAGCGAGGAGTGAGCTTCACAGCAGGCGTTTCGCAGAGGTTGCGAAACGTGTTTCGCAACCCTGGTGAAATGATTCGCAAGAACTGCGAAGCCCGCCGACGTCCTCCTCACACAATCCTCATGCGCTGCTCGTAGAACTCCCGCCGAAGCGTGTCGTGCTGCACGGCGAACTGTCGCTGCTCGCGGATCCGCGTCAGCTTTCGAAAAAGGAGTTTCATCGTGATGCGCCTGCCGATCCTCCCCGTATCGGTTTGTGCCTGTGGAACGAGTGGCCGACGCTCTCGGCGATATGGTTTCACGCTCGTCGAGCTTCTCGTGGTGATCGCGATCATCGGCACACTGATCGGCCTCCTCTTGCCGGCGGTGCAGTCGGCCCGTGAGGCCGCGCGGCGAACGCAGTGCCTGAGCAACATGCGGCAGATCGGCCTCGCCTTTCACGGATCGCTCGGCGCGAGGCGCACGTTTCCTGCCGCCTGCTACTCGACGGCGGCGGCCACGCTCAAGCCGCCCGGCAATGTGGCCGGCAAGGAGCACTCGTGGCGGACGCTCGTGATGCCATTCATGGAGGAGCAGTCGGCTGTGGCCGACTACAACTGGAAGAAGCATTGGTACGACACGACGAGCAACTCGTCGCCCGCCCGCGCGGCTGACGCGACGCTGGGGGTCCCGACCGACTCCAATCTGGCCGTCGGTGCGAGGCCGGTCGCCTTCTACCTCTGCCCGACGTCCCCCCCGCGCGGGTCCTATGCCACCATCGTCGCCTCGCCCGACAGCGACAGCGCCCGGCCAGCGATCTCGGCCATGAAGTCGCCGCTCGCCTACTCCGACTATGAGTGCGTGACCGGCGTGAAGAGCGGTGTCGTCGTTCCAGAGCGGTATTTCGGCGGTGCGGAGTCTTCGGGCCTGCTGGCGAAGGACGCGTTGACACGGCCGGCGCACGTGGCGGACGGCCTCTCGAAGACGCTCCTCATCGTCGAGGATGCCGGCAAGCCCTTCACGTGGCGGGCCGGCAAGCTGCAATCGAATCCTCTCGGTCCGATGATGTACGGCCAGGGGATCAGCTGGGCCGACAACCTCGGCCCCTTCAAGATCGACGGCTTCAACGACACGGGAGCCGCCAGGGCGTCGGCGGGGGCCGGCCGGGCGATGAACGCCACGAACGAGGGCGAGTGCTACTCGTTTCACGTCGGCGGCATGTGCAGCGTGTTCGGAGATGCCTCGACGCGGTTCCTCTCCGAGAGCGTAGACCTTCCCGTGTTCTGTGGCCTCGTGACCAGGGCGGGGAGCGAGAACCTGCCCGATGCGCCATGACGCTGCCGCGCGTGATGGATGGTGCCGGAATCGTTCGGTCTGTGGTCGTCGTCGTGGTGACCGCCGCCATCGCGGAACCGGTGGCCATGTCATGGGCCACTCCGGGCGAGGGCGACCTTCACGAACGAGCAAGCAGCGGGGTAGAGGTGGTGGCCATATGCCCGCTTCCTCGGGCCATGCTCGCGGCTCCCAGCGGCGAAGACACTGTGATGCTCGGCGGGATCAGCGACCTCTTCGTCGACGCAGCGAAGGACGCGGACGATTCCGACGTCGTGGGCGGGCGGCGGGCCTGGCTCCTCACCGATCGCGGCCCCAACGGCACAGCAGTGGTCGATGGACGGGAGCAGCGGACGCTCGCCGCGCCCTCGTTCGCCCCGCGGGTTCTCGAAGCCACGATCGATTGGGATTCGCGGCATCCCCGGCGGCTCGCGGTAAACCTGACGGGCACGCTGCCGCTTCGCGACCGCAGCGGCGCGACGGTGACGGGCCGGCCCAACGGGCTCGACAACGATCCGCTGATCTTCGATCCGCAGGGCCACGCCGCGATCGCTCCCGACGTCGATGGCGTGGATACGGAGGGGCTGGTTCGCACCCGCGGCGGTAGCTTCTGGCTTGCCGAGGAGTATCGGCCGTCGCTGCTGGCCGCCGATGCCGACGGCACGCTGCAGCGGCGGCTCGTGCCCGCGGGCGTCACGCTCGACGGCGCGGGGATGGAGGTGCGCGATTCACTCCCGGCGGTCTACGGCCAGCGACGCGACAATCGCGGCTTCGAGGCCTTGGCAATCGCGCCGGATGAATCGCGAATTTTTGCCCTCATGCAGAGCCCGCTCGACGGCACCGACCCCGCCGGATCGCGGGCGCTCGGAAACGTGCGACTCGTCGTCGTCGATCCCATCGCCGGACGGCCTGCGGCCGAGTATCTCTACCGGCTGGGTGATCCCGAGGCGCGGGGGTTTTGCCAGGGCAAGGCGGCGCCGGACGACGGCAAGCTCTGCGCGATGGTGGCCCTCGGCCCGACGTCCCTCCTCGTGCTCGAGCAGGCTGACGGTGGACTCGCGAGGCTTTACCTGGTCGAGCTTTCGAGCGCGACCGACACGCTCGGGCGGACGACTGGTGGCGACGAGCCCCCGCTCGAGTCGCTTCGCGACCTCGCCGCGGCCGGCATCATGCCCGTGGCCAAGTCGCTCGTGGCCGATCTCGGCCCGGCCCTCGGCGAGATGAGGGCCGACGTGCGGGGCCGCGGTGATGCCGACGAGCGCAGGCCGCTCAAACTCGAAGGTCTTGCCGTGGCCGACGAGCGGCACGTGTTTCTGGTCAATGACGATGACTTCGGCATCCACGAGGATGCCGACGATGATCCACCGCCCCGCACGTGCCTCTGGGTCGCGCGGCTTCCCCAGACCATCTCGCTCACACCACGCTAACGCTTTCCGTCTACGTTCCCGGCGGCGTGGGCCGTCGGTGTCATCTTCGTGCCCCGCCTTTCTCGCCCGGAGAACATTCTCATGCTGGCCCGACTTCGCCGCTCGTCTCTCGCCGCCATGGTGGCCGCGCTTGCCTGGACAGGCTCCGTGCAGGCCGCCGGCATCATTCGCATCACCGAGGTGATGAGCAATGCCCTCACGCTCGGCAACATGGACTGGTGGGAGATCACCAACTACGGCGATACGGCGATCGATCTGTCCGGCTGGAAGATGGATGACAACTCGTATTCGCTGGCGGCCGCGGTGTCGCTCGTCCCCTATGCCTCGGGCACCCAGCCGGCTTGGAGCCTCATCAATCCCGGCGAGTCGGTCGTGTTCATGGAGACGGCGTCGCCGTCGACGGCCGTGCCGGCCTTTCAATCGTTCTGGAACCTCGGCTCCGGCACTGGCAATATCCGCAATCCGAAACTCGGCTCCTACACCGGTTCCGGGATCGGCCTGAGCTCGGCGGGCGACGGCGTCTGCCTGTTCGACTCCACCGGGGTGGAGGTGACGCGCGTCGCCTTCGGTGGCGCCACGACCGGCTGCTCGTTCTACTGGTCGTACGATTCCGCGGGCGTCCTCGGTTCGGCACCGGCAGGCACGGTCAGCACCGCGCCGCTCAGCAACGCCTACACGGTGGCGCCTTCCGGGACGTCCAACACGGGTTCGCCCGGGATCGCCGTGACCCTCGCCCCGGTCGTCTCGCTCTCCTGGACGGCCAATGGCAGCGCCCTTGGCGGCAGCGGCGCGTGGAACTCGTCGTCGAACCGCTGGTCGCCGTCCGACACGACGGTGTCGGGAGGGCCGTGGGCCAACGGCCGCGCGGCGTATTTCGCCGGCACTTCGGGCACGGTCACCGTGGATGCCGCCGTCGCACCGCTGGCGTTGAACTTCACCACGGGCGGCTACACGCTCGCCTCCGGGTCGGGTTCGATCGCGGCCGCTGACGTGAGCGTGGTCGGCGGTGGGGTCGCGACCATCGCCGCCCGGATCACCGGCAGCAGCGGCCTGTCGCTGGGCGGGGGGACGCTGCTGCTGGCCGGCACCGCCAACGACTACTCGGGGTTCACCAACGTCGTGGGCGGAACGCTGCAACTGGCGGCCAACAACGTGATTCCCGACGCCTCTCGCGTTGCCGTCTCGCGATTCATGCTCGCCGACTTCAACGGCAAGTCTGACACCGTCGGTGGCCTGCAGGGCCTCGGTTCCGTGAGAATGGGTCCGACGGTCACGGTCACCATCACCGGCACGACCGACGCCCGCCTCGACGGCTTCCTCTCGGGCACGGGCGACCTCGTGATCGACTCGGCGGGAAGCGGCGTCCAGCGGCTCAACACGTCGGCCCAGACGCTCAATCAAGACTTCGCCGTCAAAGACTATGTGGGCAAGACGATCGTGAAACGCGGGGCGCTCGGCGTCGATCGCTCGGCGGTGCCGCTCAACACGACGGAGGTGACGGTCCAGAGCGGAGGCCGGCTCGCCCTCAGCCCCAACGCGGCCGCTCAGGACCAGGTGTTCACATTCGGCTCGAATCCTGCCCTCCCGGTGACGCTGGCAGGTGGCACCATCGGCCAGGGAGCCGGTGACGACGTCGGGCTCGCCAACGTCCTGGCGGTGTCGGGCACGGCGACGGTGCAGATCGTCAACAAGAACAACCCGGATCCGCTGGTTCCGACGACGCAGCAGTTCACGTTCTCGGGCCCGCTCACGGGCAGCGGCATGCTGCGGGTCGTCGCCAGCGACACCGCCTCGGGCTTGGCCCAGTCGCGGGCCATCTTCACGGCGCCCGCCGGTAACACGTTCACCGGATCCGTGAGCCCGGGGCCGTATGCGGTCGCCCGTTTCAACGGCGACTTCGCGCAGGCGTCGGTCGCCCTCGCCGGCGGCAAAGTGGACGGCTCCGGCGCCATCAAACTCGTCAGTGGCACCGGCATCGTGAGCCCCGACGGCACGGCCGGCCCGGACGGCATCTTCACCGTCGGCTCCCTCGCCCCCGTCGGGGGAATGAGTTTCGACTTCGACTTCACGGCGGCCACCATGGCTCCCGTGTGGTCGAGCCCCACGCAGAGCGTCAACGACGTCTTGCGGCTGAGCGGGACGGCGCCCTTCGCGACGAGCCTCGCCTCGGCGAACGTGGTGCGGCTGTTCGTCAGCACGACCTCGCTCTCGGCCGGCGACTGGTTCGAGGGGGGGTTCTTCACGGCTGTGAACCAGACCGCGGCGATCACCGGCGGTGCCTACGAGACCTACGTCCTCGGCGATGGCCAGGGCACCGACATCGAGCACGCCGGGCTGCGCTATTACGCGCTCGCCCGCTACAACGCCTTGGCCGGCACGACGCTGTCGCCGACGGTGACGATGGTTTCCACCACGGCGACGTTTGATGGCTCGACCAGCACGCCGGGCTGGATCATGCGGACGACCTACGCCGCGGCACCAGCCGTGATCACGATCACCGTGGCGAGCGGCACGCAGACGCAGACCCAGGCCGGCTATCCGACGCTCTCGGGCACGACGCCCGTGGTGAAGGCCGGTGCCGGTACGCTCGTGCTCACCGCCGCAAACACCCTCACGGGTAGCACGACGGTGCAGGGAGGCCGCCTCCAGCTCGCCAACGCCGCGGCGCTGGCGTCGAGCCGAGTCGTGCCTCTCGCCGGTGGCACGGTATCGCTAGCGGCCTCTCTGCAGACCACGGTGGGCGGCCTCGCCCCCAACGCGGGCGGCCTGGTGGACGTGGGCACCGGCATGGTGACCGTCACGGCCGGCCTCGCCGCCGCCGACATGGTGGCGGCGATCGCCACGGGGCTGGGCGACGGCAGCTGGAACGGCACCAGCGGCATCAGTTCGAGCGCTGCCGCCACCAGCGGCGGCGACCGGACGGTCGGCTGGCTCGACAACGGCGACGGGTCGGTCACGTTCGCCTTTGCCGCCGCAGGCGACACCAACCTCGACTGGCAAGTCGACATCATCGACGCCGCCAACTTCCTTGCCGGCGGCAAGTTCGACTCCGGCAGCCCGGCGACGTGGAACGAGGGCGACTTCACCTACGACGGCGTGGTCGACATCCTCGATGCCGCGAGCTTCCTCTCCAACGGACTGTTCGACGCCGGACCCTACAACGCGGCTCCGGGGCAGGCCTCTGCGGTCGCCGCGGTGCCCGAACCCGCCGCGTACGCCCTGCTGGGGGCAGGCGTCGTTGCCCTCGTGTTGCTGCGGCGTCGCTCGGCAGGGGGGTGAACGACCCTTTTCTTCGCGAGTTTCGTATCCCGGGCTATCCTTCAATGGGTTTCACTCGCCGTGAAAAGGGTGTCACTCGCCGTGGCCCCTGCACGGTGCCATCGGGAAAACCCCGTGCGTTCGATCCTCGCCCTCTCCGCCGTTGCCGTCTCGTTGGCCTGGTCCGCCGCGGCCCAGGCTCAACTGCGGATCGTCACCTACAACGTCAACAACAGCGACCCCGCCGCCTTCGGGCCCCGGACCGGTATGGACGCCGTGTTTCGCGGCATGAACGCCTCCGCCAAGGGGGGCTTCGCCCGGTCGGTCGACGTGCTGATGCTGCAGGAGGCCGAGTCGGTGTCCACGACCGGCACGGCGTACGCCAGACTGCTCAATACCATCGCCGGCGGCACGGCCTACCTCCGCTCGACGGTGGATGCGGGCAGCACGGGGTCGGGCCGGCCGATCGCGGTTTACAACTCGGCCGCGGTGACGCTCGTCGCGGAGAAGAAAATCGGCTCGCTCACCGGCACCGCGAGCCAGCCGCGGCAGACGATGCGGTATCAGTTCCGGCCGGTGGGCTACGACGCGACGGCCGATTTCTACGTCTACGCGAGCCATTACAAGGCTTCCTCGGGCGGGTCGAACGAGGCCGAGCGAAACGTGGAAGCCCTGGCGATCCGCGCCGACGCGGACGCCCTCGGGCAGGGCGCGAACGTCATCTACGCCGGCGACCTCAACCTCTACTCGTCGAGCGAGGCGGCGTTTCAGACGCTGACGGGCACCGGCAGCGGCCAGGCGTTCGATCCGGTGAGCAGGGTGGGCAGTTGGAGCGGCAGCACGACCTACAAGGACGTCCACACGCAATCGCCGGCGACCACCTCCGTCTTCAACGGCCAGGTGACGGGAGGCGTCGACGACCGTTTCGACTACCAGCTTATCACCGGCGAAGTTCGCGACACCCGCGGCTTCGACTACATCACGAACTCGTACTGGGCGTTTGGCAACACCGCGACGCACTCGATCAACCAGGCGATTTCGACGGGCAGCGCCGCCACGCTGGCCACCCGCATCCCGGGATACACGACGGCCCAGGCCTCGGCCGTGCTCACGGCGCTCACGCAGGTGACCGACCATCTGCCGGTGCTCGCCGACTACCAGCTGCCGGCAAAGATGTCGGCGTCGTTCGCCGCTCCGCCATCCCGGGTGATTCGGGGGGCGAGCGTGTCCGGAACGCTCACCGTCTCGAACTCCGCGCCCGTCTCGGTCGCCGCCGGTGCCGACCGGCTCGACTACTCGTTCGCGGGCGCCGGGGGCTTCACTGCAAGCGGCACCGGTAGCGATGCCGCCCTTGGAGCGTCGAACACGCATGCGCTGGTCTTGAGCACCACGGCGGCGGGCCTGCGGAGCGGCACGGTGAGCGTGACCACGTCGAGCCCCCAAGCGATGAATGCCACGTTCACTGGCACCGTTTCCACGAGCGTTTTGGATCGAGCAATCGGCTCGTTCGCGGCGGCGGCCACGACCACGTCGCTGACGCTCGACTTCGGGACGCTGATCCGCGGGGCCGCCTCGGGAAGCTCGTCGTTTTCGATCTTCAATCGCCCGGCCGCATCGGGCACCGCCTGGACGGCGCGGCTCGACCTTGATGGCGTGTCGTCCACGCTGCCGTCGGGCGTGTTTTCCACGTCGCTCGCCCCGTTCGCGAACCTGGCGTCGGGTTCGTCCCGGTCGTTTGGCGTGGCCGTGACCACCGCCACCACGGGTTCGTTTGCCGGCGGCTACACGCTGTCGCTCTCCGACGAGGATCTGCCCGGGGCGACCGCCCAGTCGCTCTCGATCTCGATTCGCGCGATCGTGATGGCGCCGCTCGCCGGAGACGTCAACGTCGACGCCTTCATCGACATCCTCGACATCGCCGACTTCCTTGGGGCGGGACGGTTCGACAGCGGCCTCGCTGCCGGGTGGTCCCAGGGCGACTTCAACGACGACCGGCTCGTCGATATTCTGGACGTGGCCGACATGCTGGGGGCCGACAAGTTCGACAGTGGCGACTACCGCCCTTCCGGGGCCGCGTTTTCCTCGGGCGTGGTCGCGGTGCCGGAACCGGTGGCCGGTCTGGCGACCCAACTGGTCTTCGCTGCCGTAACCATCGCTATGCTGAGAGGAAGGCGATCACGGGTCGCCTGACGGTTCAGACCGATCTCGAAGGCTCAACTACCGGAAAGGGCCGCCCATGACATCAGGGTTCCGCCGGGCCTCCACGGTCGTCGCGGCCATCGCCGCGATGGTTGCCGCGAGTTCCGGCAGCGGCGGCGGGGCGTGGGCTGGCGGCACGATCGACCTCGGACTGTCCGACGAGTTCACGATCTCGCAGCCGGTCGTGCAGATCCAGGTCGGCACCTTCGGTGCCCTGGATCTCAACGAATACCTGCTGGATACGGGGGCGAGCGGCATTCTTGCCGGTGCCAACTCCTCGGCGGAACTCCGCGGCAAGGGCCTGATCACGGAGGCGACCTACGTTGATTTCGGTGTTGCGGGCCCACAGTCCACCGACGTGTCGCGTCCGTATGACTTCTACTTTGCCGGCACCGACGGCGTGCCGCAACTGCTGCCCGCCGTTCGCATGCAGACGTCGAACGGCAACTTTGCGTTTTATTCGGGCATCGCCGGCATGCCGCTCATGACCGGCCGCACGGTGGGATTCAATCTCGCCTCTCAGGCCGACATGAATGACCTGCGGATCGGTGTGGCGTTCGACGTGCCGGTGTCGCCCACGCTCTCGGCACACCAGTACAGCGTTCCGTTGACGATGTACCAGTTTCCCGCCAGTGGGCAGCAGAACCCGACGGATCCGCTTCCGGCCAATGCCGCGCTTCCGTTCGCGGCGGTGACGGCACAGGTTGGGTCCACGACGAAGACGGCCGGCTTTCTCCTCGACACCGGCGCCCAGCAGTGCATCCTCTCCGAGACGATGGCTTTCGATCTCGGGCTCGATGTCAACGGCAACGGCAGCCTCGACGATGAGGCGATCTCATTTCAGACCGTTGCGGGTGTCGGCGGCACGGTGGAGATCCCTGTGCTCAGGCTCGACGCGCTCTCGCTGCGGGCTTCCGGCGACGTGGAACTCCTGTTCCGGGACATCACGGTCGGTGTGATCGACATCGACGCCGCGGTTCCCGGCGTGCTCGGGATGAACGTCCTCAACTCGGGCTGGGAGATCCACGCGCTCAACACGTTCCTCGGTCTCGACCCCGGGCCACCGGGCGTATTTGGTCGAGTGGATCTGGACTTTCGGAGCGTGTCTGGCACGGCCGAGATGCGTCTGACGCTGGATTCCGCCCGCGACGCGTTCGTGTCGCAGGGGCCATTGACGTTTGCGGTGGCAACCGGGTCGCAGACGCAACTCCAGGCCGGGCACTCGGCGGTCGCGGGGACGGGAGTGGTGAAGAAGATCGGACCGGGCACGCTCATCCTCGACGCGGTCAACACCGTCACGGGCACCACGGTGGTGGAAGCGGGCACGCTCCGGCTTGGCGTCGCCAACGCGCTCTTTGGAAGCCCCACGGTGGTGCGAGCTGGCGGCGGGCTCGAAGTGACAGGCACAGTGCCGGCTCGACTGCCGGCGGTGATCCTCGACGGCGGCACACTGACAGCCGACGTGATTGCGGTCAACGGACTGTCGGGAATCACCAGGCTGTCGATCGACGGCGGGCAGCTCCTCGGAAGTCCGGCGGTGTCGGTCGGTGTCGCCGGCCGGATGGTGCTCTCGGGGGCGACACCGGCTGCGATCGCGGTTTCGTCGCTGGTTGTCGATGAACAGGCCGGGGGAGTGCTCGATCTGGGAATGGGCACGGTTTCCGTTGCGGCAGGGGGCATGACGCGGGCCGCCTTGCTGGCCGATCTGGCGGCAGGGCGTGCCTCCGGTGAATGGAACGGCACTGCCGGCGTGACGTCGTCGTTGGCGGCCGCCGACTTGCGCCGCGGCATGCTGCGAGGTGTCGGCTGGACCGAAGCCGGAGACGGAGGCCTGCTGATCGGCTACGCCGCGCCGGGCGATGCCACTGTGGACGGCATCGTCGACATCCTCGACGCGGCCGGGTTCCTCGCCGGCGGCAAGTTCGACAACTGGTCCGCTTCCGTCTGGAATGAAGGCGACTTCAACTACGACGGGGTCGTGGACATTCTCGACGCCGCCGACTTCGTGAGCGTTGATCTCTTCGATCGTGGCGACTACATCTCGGCGGCGGGAGCAGGCTCCATTGCCGGAGTCGCGGCCGTTCCGGAGCCGTCGTGTGGATGGCTGACGCTCCTCGCCGCGGCGGTGATCCTCGCGAGGCGGCGAACGTCCTGAGGAAGCCCAATCGCGTGAGCGATGGGGATGGGCTCAGGAAGCCCAATCGTGTAAGCGATGGGGATGGGCTCAGGAAGCCCAATCGCGTAAGCGATGGGGATGGGCTCAGGAAGCCCAATCGCGTAAGCGATGGGGACACGCA
>Ga0129333_10006350_pt1 | contig 11188 bp, 12 predicted proteins | sample CPB6_08_DNA_FD_94474 | JGI IMG/M metagenome (GOLD analysis project Ga0129333, IMG submission 94474) | Freshwater to marine salinity gradient microbial communities from Chesapeake Bay, USA - CPBay_Sum_0.6_0.8_DNA | ecosystem: Environmental > Aquatic > Marine > Coastal | place: USA: Chesapeake...
ACGAACGTGGTGATCACCGGTCGGGACTGTCCCGAGGCCCTCGTCGCCCTCGCCGACACGGTCACCGAGATGCGCAAGGTGAAGCACGCCTACGACCGCGGGATCCAGGCCCGGCGGGGCATCGAGTACTGACCACGGCCGGCCTGCGACCGCCGCCTTGTGGACCACGGGGTCGGACGGGCTAGAGTCATGAGCCGCTGTGCGACCCCCGCGTCGCTCCACGAGGACTGCACACCATGTCGATGATCTGCCAGGTGACCGGCCGTAAGCCCAGCTTCGGCAACACCATCTCCCACTCGCACCGCAAGACCCGCCGCCGCTGGGATCCGAACATCCAGAAGCAGCGGTTCTGGGTGCCGGGCGAGCGCCGCTGGGTGACGCTGCGCGTCTCTGCGAAGGGCATCAAGACGATCAACAAGAAGGGCATCGAGGCGGTTCTCGCCGAGATGCGCTCACGCGGCGAGAAGATCTGAGAGGGCCGGTCGCACCATGGCGAAGAACGACAAGCGCCCGATCATCAAGCTCCGGTCGACCGAGGGCTCCGGGTACACCTACGTGACCCGGAAGAACCGGACGAACACCCGGGAGCGTCTCGAGATCAAGAAGTACGACCCGGTGCTGCGCCGGCACGTGCTGTTCCGCGAGGAACGCTGACCGTCGCCCGGGTCGCACCCCGGAAGCACCCCACCGAGTACGGGTACTCGGCCGTCATCCAGTAGGCGTACGTCCGGACCTTGGTCCCGTCGATGTCGACGGCGACCTCACGGCCGTGACAGGCGTCGAGATCCTCGTTGACCACTCGACGCCCGTCGAGGCGTCCCGCCACGATCGGGTACCCGTCGGACGCCCAGCCGACGACCGTCGGATCGACGGCGTCCGCACCCGGGACGCACTGCGACAGGTCGTGGTAGTGGTACGACCCGTCCTGTTCGGGGTGGCCCTTGCATGTGTCGAGCGTCTCGTGGGCCGCTGCGTCACGGCCCATGGCGTCGAGCGCGTTGAACAGGACGACGCCGCTGCGCATCACGCCGATGGCGCCCATGTTCACGCACCCCGGCGCCGAGGCCACCACCGGCGCCGTCGGGAGCGACCAGCGCAGCGTCGAAGGGCGGATGCTGTTCGGGTTGCGGTCGTAGCCGTAGGCCGGGTCGTCACGCCCGATCGGGTAGACGCCGGTCGGATGGTCGGGGAGGCCGTTCGACTCGACGATCCGGTTCGACCCCTCGACCGTCACCCGGTAGTCGGCGTCCCAGACCACGTTGCCCGTGACGGCGATCTTCGTCGCAGGCTCCCAAGTCCCGGTCACCGTGTCGATCCACGGCCCGTCGCGGAACGCACCGCCACCACCGCGTGGCACCTCGCACGTGTACACCCAGCCGACCCGGGGTCCGTCCGTCGTGATCTTCCCGTCGCCGATCGGGAGTCGGCGGGGCCCCGCGTCGGTCGTCGTCGTCGCCGCTGCCGTGGTCGCCACGACCGTCTCGGTGGGCGGGGTGGACCCGGGACCAGCGGCCTGTCCCGTGTCGTCGCCGGCCCCGCAGGCCGATGCGACGAGGCCGGTCACGGCGACGACCAGCGCTGCGGTGCGCCACGGTCGCCGGGGACTGATCACCGGATCTTCTCGTCCCGCATGTCGAAGCACACCTTCACCGACTGGCGCATGCCGGCCTGGGCGGCATGCGCGATGGCGTCGCGGTACCGGTCGAGCGGGTAGCGGGCGGACACGAGTCGGCCGAGCTCGTCACCGAAGCTGCCGGTGGCGAGCTCGAGCGCCGTCGTGAACGACGAACGGCGGGAGCCGTCGGGCATCGTGTCGGTCCCGTAGCAGTACGTGCCGACGAGCTCGGTCTCGCGGTGCCACAGCGCCGTCAGCTCGAGCCGCACGGTGGCTGGCATCCCCATGAGCACCACACGCCCGCGTGGCCGGGTGATGCCGATCGCCTCACGGATCGACCCGGACGTGCCGAGGGTGTCGATGGTGACCTCGGCGCCGCCGGTGAGATCGGCGCCGATGACCCGACAACCGACCGCCCGCCGGACGGCCCGGGCGAGCCCGGACGGTTCGACGACGACGGCAGCCCCGAGCCGCCGGGCGAGGATCTGCTGGTGCGGGTACTTCGCGCCCACGATGACCCGGCAGTCGGGACGTAGCGCCCGCAGGGCGGCGACGGTGAGGAGCCCCATGGTCCCTGCGCCAATGACCGCGACCGTGGCGTCCCCGTCGGGGACCGCCCCACGGAGCACGGCATGGGTGGCGACGGCGAGCGGTTCGACGAGTACGGCCGCGTCGTCGCCGAGGGAGTCGGGCACCTCGTGGAGCTGCGACCGGTGCGCGACGAACCCGGTCGACCATCCGCCGCCCGTCGACGCACAGAACCCGATCTGGATGCCGCGTTCGAGTGGCCCGTCGAGCAGGTGGTCGTGGTCCGTGGCGTCGCCGGGTACCGCGCCCGGGAAGGGGACGGAGCCGTTGCGTGCCTCCGGGCCGAGCGCCGGTTCGACGACGACCCGGCGGCCATCGCCGGTCATGCCGACGATCTCGTGGCCGAGGACGAACGGGAACGACACGTGGTGGTCGAAGTAGCGGGCCGAACCACCCGCGACCGTCGTGAGGTCGGAGCCGCAGATACCGGCGAGCAGGGGTCGCACGGGCACCCAGTCGGGGCCGGGCAGGGCTGGCGGTTCGACGTCGACGAGGTGCAGCGGGCCCACCCGCGCCCCGTCGGCCCCGAACAGACGGCTCCCGATGGCCGCGGCCGCGTACCGGAGCTCCTCACGCCGGAACTGCAGGGCCTTCATCGTGCGACCTCCGTCATCGTCCCATCACCGCTGTGCCGCACCGTCGATCACGACCGGTTCGCCGCGACGGATCGTGTGGCGGACGCGCCCCCGCAGGTCCCAGCCGGCGAACGGCGAGTTCCGGGAGCGGCTCGCCATCGTGGCGGCGTCGACCGTCCAGCGCAGGTCGGGGTCGATCACGCACAGGTTCGCCATCTCACCCGGTGCGATCGGTCGACCCTGGTCCGTCATCCCCGCGATGCGCGCAGGTCGCCACGACAGGGCACCGAGCACCGTCTCGAGGGATGCGTGGCCGCCGTCCACGACGGTGGTGAGCGCGACGCCGACCGCCGTCTCGAGCCCGAGCATGCCCGGTGGCGCCTCGGCGAAGGGGCGGGCCTTCGTGTGCGGTGCATGCGGTGCATGGTCGGTCGCGATGGCGTCGACCGTACCGTCGGCGAGGGCGAGTCGCAGCGCGTCGACGTCGGCGCGGGGGCGCAACGGCGGGTTCACCTTGAACGTCGGGTCGCCCCCGGCGCAGGCGTCGTCCGTGAGGGCGAGGTGCTGCGGGGTGACTTCCATGGTCACGCGGAGCCCCTCGGCCTTCGCGGCGCGCACGAGCGCGGCCGTGGTTGCGCACGACGCGTGGAGCACGTGGAGGCGCCCGCCGGTGAGGCGGAGCAGCGCGAGGTCGCGGGCGACGGTGATCTCCTCGGCGGCGGAGGGTCGTCCGCCGATGCCGAGCGCTGCGGAGACGGCACCCTCGTGCAGGTGCCCGTCGCAGACGAGCGCGGCGCACTCGGCGTGCTGACCGAGCACCGCCCCTGCCAGCGGTAGGCACGCCTCGAACGCGGCTCGCATCAGGCGGGCGTCGCCGACCTCGTTGCCGTCGTCGGTGAAGATCCGCACGCCGGCCGCATGCAGCGCGACGAAGTCGACGAGTCGTTCACCGGCCCGACCGACGGTGATGGCCGCCGACGGGTGCACGTCGCACAGGTCGGCCTCCTCGCCCCAGCGCCGGACGGCCCGCACCACCTCGGCGTCGTCCTGTGCCGGGGTGGTGTTCGGCATGGCGACGACGGCGGTGAACCCGCCGAGCGCGGCACCGCGGCTGCCGGTCTCGACGGTCTCCGCCTCCTCGCCCCCCGGTTGGCGCAGGTGCACGTGGAGGTCGACGAGCCCGGGTGCGACGATGCACCCTGCCGCGTCGAGGACGGTCGCACCGAGGGGGACGTCGATGCTCGGGGCCACGGCGACGACCCGGCCGTCCTGCACGGCGACGTCACCACGACGGCGACCGTGCTCGTCGACGACGTCGCCCCCCCTGATGACCAGCACGCCCGGCGAGCCTAGTTGGTAGCCTCGGCGACCCGTGACCGAGGACCTTCGCTCCGAGCTCGACGCCGTGCTGGCCGCGGACGACCCCACCGACGGGCTCTGGGAGCTCGTCGACAGCGGCCGCGCGCTCGAGATCGTGCCCGAGCTCCCGGCGCTGCGACTCGAGCAGGACCCGGTGCACCGGCACAAGGACGTGCTCACCCACACCATCGCCGTCACGGCGAAGACACCTGCCCGGCCGGTGCTCCGGCTCGCAGCGCTGTTCCACGACATCGGCAAGCCGGCGACCCGGGCGATCATCGACGGCGAGGTCACCTTCCGCAATCACGAGGCGGTGGGCGCCAAGATGACGAAGCGTCGCCTGCGGGCACTCGGCTACGACGACGGGACGGTCCGGTCGGTCGCCGAGCTCGTCCGCCTCTCCGGTCGGTTCAAGGGCTACGCGGACGGGTGGACCGACGCGGCGGTGCGGCGCTACGCCCGCGACGCAGGGCCGCTCCTCGGTGAGCTGAACGAGCTCGTGCGGTGCGACTGCACGACGCGGAACCGGGCGAAGGCCGACCGGCTGCGCGAACAGGTCGACGCGTTCGAGGACCGCATCGCTGCGCTCGCGGCCGAGGACCGGCGTCGGGCCGAACGGCCGGCCATCGACGGCGGCCGAGTGATGGAGCTCCTCGGACTGCCCCCCGGCCCGCTCGTCGGTGCCGCCGTGCGTCACCTGCTCGCGTGCAAGCGGGCGGGGACCGCCACCGACGAGGCTGCGGCCGAGGCGGCGCTGCGTGCCTGGTGGGCGGCACTCCCCGAGGATCAGCGCACCCAGGCGCCGCTGTCGTCCGAGCGGTAGCCGAGCGACCGGTAGATCGCGTCGACGAGCGCCTGCCCCCGCTCGTTCAGCAGGATCCCGTTGCCGTGGCGGTTCATCGCGTAGCCGACCGACAGGCGTTCGGCCGGGTCGGCGAACCCGATGCTCCCGCCTGCGCCGACGTGACCGAACGCGGTCGGCGACAGGATGACGGAGTCACGGTCCTCGTCGGCGGCGCGTCCCCGGTTGTCGATCGTCGTCATGAACCCGAGCCCGAAGCTGGTGCCGATGCCGAGCGTGGCGTCGCGCATCGTCGCCGCGGATACGCGGCCCATGCGGGCGAGCGTGTCGGCGCCGACGGCGGTCCCCGTCGCGAACGGCCGATACGCATGCGCGAGCCCACGACCGCTGCCGAGCGCCCCGGCGCCGCCGATCTCCGCGGCGTGCGCCTCCCGCCGGTTCGGGTTGAACCCGGGGTTGAGGAGGGCGAGCGCAGGGATGGAGTTCCGGTCGTCGCGGATCTTCCGGGTCATCGCGGACGGGTTCGCCGGGTCGGGCACGAAGTGGATGACGGGTGCGACCCGCGCCTCCTCGGCCTCGGGGAGGCCGAGGAAGATGTCGGCACCGGCGGGGGCGGCGACCTCGCGGTGCAGGATCGCACCGAGCGAGTCGCCGGTGACCCGACGCATCACCTCGCCGATGAGCCAGCCGAAGCTGATCATGTGGTACCCCTGCCGGGTCCCGGGCTCCCAGAACGCCGGTTCCGCTGCGCAGCGGGCGGCCATGGCGTCGAAGTCGTACAGCTCGTCGCGCGGCACCGGGTCGCGCCATGCGGGCACGCCGACCGTGTGGTTGAGCAGCATCCGCACCGTCGCCGACTCCTTGCCGGCCGTGGCGAACTCGGGCCAGTAGGTGGCCACCGGGGCGTCGAGGTCGATGAGTCCGCGGTCGACGAGACGGTGGAACGCGAGCGCGCACAGCCCCTTCGTGCAGGAGAACACGACGACGAGCGTGTCGGGCCCGAACGGCGCGGCGTCCGGTTCGGCGGTCACGGTCCCACCGGCGAGGTCGACGACGACCTCACCGTCGAGGGTGACGCACAGCGACGCGCCGACCTCGTCGTGCAGGTCGAAGTTGCGGGCGAACGCCTCCTCGACGGCGGCGAAACGCGGGTGGACGGTTCCGGTGATCTCGGGCATGGCGTTCGGTTCCCCCAGGGTCGGATCAGAGCAGGGCGTCGGCGAGCGAGCGCCATGCGGCGAGCGGGAGCTCGCGGTCGGGTCGCAGCACCTGCACGCACACGTGGTCGGCGCCCGCGTCGTGGTGGGCACGGACCCGTTCGACGATGCGGTCCATCGGACCCCAGGCGACGATCGCGTCCACGAGCCGGTCACTGCCGCCGTCGGTGAAGTCGTCCTCGGTGAACCCGTGGCGCAGCAGGTTGTTCTTGTAGTTCGGCAGGTCCATGTAGATCTTCATGCCGGCGCGTGCCGTCGCCCGGGCCGAGGTCGGGTCGGTGTCGAGGACGACCATCTGCTCGGGTGCGAGCAGCGCGCCCGGCCCCATGACCGTCCGGGCGTACGCCGTGTGCTCGACGGGGACGAAGTACGGGTGGGCGCCGGCGGTCGCCGACGCGGCGAGCTCGAGCATCTTCGGACCGAGCGCGGCGAGCACGATCGGCGGCTGCTCCGCTTCGCCGGCGGCGAAGTAGCGGGCCTTGCCCATCGCCTCGAGGTACGTGCGCATGTACGACAGCGGCTTGTCGTAGCGGTGCTTGCGGACGTGCTCGACGAGATGCAGGTGGCTCACACCGAGGCCGAGGAGGAACCGGTCCGGGTACGCCTCGACGAGGGACCGCTGACCGGCGTTCATCGTCATCGGGTCGCGGGCGTAGATGTTCGCGATGCCCGTCGCCATCCGCAGCGTGCTCGTCGCCCCGAGCAGGTTCGCCGACAGGACGAACGGGTCGCGGCCGACCGCCTCGGGGATCCACAACGTCGGGAACCCGAGCGCCTCGAGTTCGAGCGCCGCGTCGCGGACGGCGCCCGCGGGGTGGGAGTCGAGTGCGCCGGTCCAGATGCCGACCCGGCCGATGTCGATGGTCATGTCCGGCACGGTAGCCGCATCACCGGTGCGGGCGATGCGCCCCGGCGGTCAGTCCCGGCGATAGGTGCTGGTCAGCTTCGGGTCGCCGTCGCCGTCGACGCGGAGCCGACCGTCACCGACCATGCCGAGGACGTGCGCGTACACCGACGCGGCGGCCGGGTACCACAGCCGCTTGTCGTAGGCGGCGTACATGGTGGGGACGAGATCGGCGATGCGCGCCGGTCGTTCACCGAAGAAGGCGAGGATCTGCGCCTCGCGCTCCTCGCGGTGGGCGAGGAAGCTGCGGACGTAGGTGCCGGGGTCCTCGACCGCGGGCCCGTGCGACGGCCAGTACCGGGTCTCGGTGCGGGGCAGCAGCTTGCGCAGCGAGGCGAGGTAGTCGGTCATCGACCCGTCGGGCGGGCCGACGACGGACGTCGCCCACGCCATCACGTGGTCGCCGGGGAAGAGGATGTTCTCCTCGCGCAGCGCGAAGCTCAGGTGGTTCGAGCAGTGCCCGGGCGTGAAGACCGCCTCGAGCGACCAGCCACCGGCCGGGTCCGTGATCACGTCGCCGTCGCCGACCCGTTGGTCGGGCACGAACGCGAGGTCCGGTCCTTCGCGCTTCAGCGCCGGGTCGAGGTCCTCGTGTTCCTTCTCGTAGGCGGCGCGTTCCTCGGCGGAGATGTACGCCGAGAAGTCGACCTTGTCGTTCGGGTCGTCCGGCCCGACGACGCCGTGCGGCCCGTAGCCGTAGGTGGGTGCGCCGACGCGCGCCTGCAGCGGTGCCGCGCCCGGCGAGTGGTCGGAGTGCGTGTGGGTGACGAGGATGTGGGAGATCTCCTCGTCGGGCCCGAGCGCCGCGACGATCGCGTCGAGATGCGCGTCGAGGGCGGGCCCCGGGTCGATGACGGCGACCCGGCCGTTGCCGACGATGTAGGTGCCCGTGCCCGTGTACGTGAACGGTCCCGGGTTGCGGCAGATGACCCGGCGGATGAGCGGGGAGAGCCGGTCGACCCGCCCGTACTCGAACTCGATGTCCCGGTTGTGCACGATCGGTGCGGCCATGGGGCGCATCATGGCACGCCCACCGAGACCCGGGAACCGGCGCACCGCTACCGTTTGGCGCCATGAGCGGATCCGGCCCCTACCGTGCGCTGCGTCTCGACGTCGCGGACGGCCTCGCCCACATCACCCTCGACCGGCCCGACGCGGCGAACGCGCTCGACCGGACGATGGCGTCCGAACTGCGCGACGTCGCCGTGCAGCTGTACCACCGGTCCGACGTGCGGGCGGTGCTGCTGTCGGCGACGGGCAAGGTGTTCTGCGGTGGCGGGGACCTCGGTTCCTTCGCGCAGCAGGGCGACGACCTGCCCGCGTACATCGACCACGTGACGATCGACTTCCATGCGGCGATGAGCCGGTTCGCCAAGATGGACGCGCCGCTCGTCGCGGCGGTGTCCGGGTCGGCGGGCGGGGCGGGCATGTCGCTCGTCGCCGCGTGCGACCTCGTGGTCGCCGGCGAGTCGGCGAAGTTCACGATGGGCTACACCCGGGCGGGGATGGTGCCCGACGGGACGTCGTCGTTCTACCTGTCCCGGGTCGTCGGTCTGCGCCGTGCGATGGACCTCGTGCTCACGAACCGGGTGCTCGGTGCGGCGGAGGCGGAGGCGTGGGGGCTCGTGAACCGGGTGGTGCCCGACGCCGACGTGCTGACCGCGGCGACCGTGCTCGCCACCCAGCTCGCTGCCGGGCCGACCCGGTCGCTCGGCCTCGCCAAGCGTGTCGTCTACGAGGGTGCGTCGTCGGGGCTCGAGGCCGCGTACGAACGTGAGTCGCTCGCGATCGCCGAGGCGTCGGGCACCGCCGACGGGCGTGAGGGCATCGCAGCGTTCCTCGGCAAGCGACCCCCCGTCTTCGGCGGGCGGTGACCGTGACGGCGACCATGCCCGTGGCGACGCGGCTCTGGGACGACGAGATCCTGCCGTCCCTCGCCGACTACGTCCGCATCCCCGCGCTGTCCCCGGCGTTCGACCGCGACTGGGCGACGACAGGGGCCCTGCACCGGGCGGTGCAGCACCTCCACGACTGGGTCGCCGCCCGCGTCGACCGTCTTCCCGGTACGACCGTCGAGATCGTCGAGCTCCCCGGGCGGACCCCGGTGCTGTTCGTCGACGTGCCCGCCTCCGACGGGTCGACCGGACCCACCGCCGACACCGTGTTGCTCTACGGCCACTACGACAAGCAGCCACCGACGAACGGGTGGGACGACGGCCTCGGGCCGTGGACCCCGGTGGTGCGCGACGGCCGGCTCTACGGCCGCGGTGCGGCGGACGACGGGTACGCGCTGTACGCCTCGTTCGCGGCGATCGAGACCGCTCGTGCCACCGGTGGTGCCCACGCCCGGTGCGTGATCCTGATCGAGGGGTCGGAGGAGTCGGGGAGCCCGGACCTGCCGGCGTACGTCGAGGCGCTCGCCGGTCGTATCGGATCGCCGAGCCTGATGGTGTGCCTCGACTCGGGCTGTGCCGACTACGAACGCCTGTGGTTGACGACGTCGCTGCGCGGTCTCGTCGCAGGGACGTTGACGGTGCGGATCGCGACCGAGGGCAAGCACTCGGGCGCGGTCGGGGGTGTGGTCCCGTCGACGTTCCGGATCGCCCGGATGCTGCTCGACCGGATCGAGGACACGGCCACCGGCCGGGTGCTGCTCGCCGGTGCGAACGTGCCGATCCCGCCCGAACGCGCCCGGCAGGCGGCGGCGCTCGTCGACGCGGTGGGTGACGGGATCGATGCCCTGCCGTTGCTCCCCGGGGTCGACGTGCGGACGCGCCCGCCCGCCGAGATCGAGCTCGACCGCACCTGGCGGCCGGCGTTGCACGTCACGGGGGCCGACGGGTTCCCCTCCGTCGACGTCGCCGGGAACGTGCTGCGACCGTTCACCTCGCTCAAGCTGTCGCTGCGTCTGCCGCCGACGGCGGACGTCGACGCGGTCGCCGCCGAACTCGCGACGACCCTGTGCGCAGACCCGCCCTTCGGCGCCGAGGTGACCTGGGTACCCGACGCGTCGGGGCCCGGGTGGAACGCCCCCGACGTCGCCCCGTGGCTCGAGGCGTCGCTCGCGGCGTCGTCGGAACGGCAGTTCGGACGACCGCTCGGCCACGTCGGCGAGGGCGGCACGATCCCGCTGATGGGGCTGCTGCAGCGCAGCTTCCCCACCGCGCAGTTCGTGATCGTGGGCGTGCTCGGCCCGGGCTCGAACGCGCACGGGCCGAACGAGTTCCTGCACATCGAGACGGGTCGTCGTCTCACGGCTGCGATGGCCGACGCACTCGTCGCCCACGCTGGGAGGGGAACGGCATGACCGACGCACGGTCCGATCGCATCCGCCGGGGGGACGACGGCACGTTCGTCGTCGAACGGTCGCTCGTCAGCAACTGCTTCGGGTGCGGCCAGGCGAACGAGCAGGGGCTGCGGCTCCGGTTCCGTGAGGCCGACGACGGGTGGGTGGAGACGCGTGTGCGCGTCCCCCGCCACCTCTGCGGGATGGACACCGTCGTGCACGGCGGGATCCAGGCGACGATCCTCGACGAGGTGTGCGGGGTCGCGGCGCAGCTCGGGTTGCCGCCCGGTTCCTCCGACGACCCCTGCGTGACCGCCGAACTGTCGTTGCGTTACCGCCGCCCGGTGCCGATCGCCGACGACGTCGTCGCGCAGGCGCGCGTCACCGGCGTGGAGGGTCGCCGGATCTCGGTCGAGGGTCGCATCGTCGCCCCCGACGGCGAGGTGCTCACCGTGGTGTCGTCACGGTGGGCGCAGATCACCCGCCCGTCGGTCTGAAGGTTCGGCGCATCAGGCGCGTACGACGACGGACCGGCCCAACTTGTCGTGCAGCGCCTGGTTCCGGGCGTCCCACAGCGGCCAGAGCGCGTCGAGGACCACGAACAACTGCCCCGCGATCGGGATGAAGAACGGCGCAGCGATCTGCAGCGTCTGGCGGCGGAACGCCCGGCCGATGCCGATCGATCGGCCCGTCTCTGCGTCGACGACCCGGATCTGGAGCATGCGCTTCCCGAGCGTCTGTCCCCGCGCGTTGAGGACGCTCTGGTAGGTGAGGAGGGCGACGGAGAACCCGATCTGCAGCCCGAGGAACCTGCTCGACGACGCATAGGTGACGAGTTCGTC
>Ga0129333_10006354_pt1 | contig 11182 bp, 11 predicted proteins | sample CPB6_08_DNA_FD_94474 | JGI IMG/M metagenome (GOLD analysis project Ga0129333, IMG submission 94474) | Freshwater to marine salinity gradient microbial communities from Chesapeake Bay, USA - CPBay_Sum_0.6_0.8_DNA | ecosystem: Environmental > Aquatic > Marine > Coastal | place: USA: Chesapeake...
AATTATTTCCAGCTATAACTGCTAATTTTTCTTTTACACCTTCCATTTCTGCAATTGGTATATTAAACTGCTTGCGTATTCTTGCATATCCTCCAACACCTAAAGTACATAATTTAGCAGTTGCAACAGACATTGCAGGTAGTGATATTCCACGTCCCTCACCTAATGATTCCATTAACATATTCCATCCGAATCCACAATTTTTTACACCACCAATAACGCAGGACATAGGTATAAATATATTATCTCCTTTTATTGTTCCATTCATAAAACCAATATTTAGTGGATTATGTCTATTTCCAATAACTATATCATTATAATTATTTTTTTCAAGTAAAGCTACAGTAATACCTTCCTTACCATCTTGTAATAATTTATTTGGATCAACGACTTTAAAAGCTAATCCAATTAAACTTGCTACTGGTGCTAATGTAATATATCTTTTAGAAAAAGTAACTTTGATTCCTAATATTCCATTTTCTTCAGTAACATACCCTTCGTCGTACATTGATGCTGCGTCAGAACCCGAATTTTCAGTAGTTAGACCAAAGCAAGGTATATAAGTACCATCTGCCAATTTAGGTAAATAATAATTTTTTTGCTCATCAGTGCCATAATGATACAATAATTCTCCCGGTCCTAAAGAGTTTGGAACCATTACGCTTACGGCACCTGCAATATTTTTACTGGCTATTTTTTCTACAATTAATGAATGAGCATGAGCACCAAAACCCATTCCATTATATTTTTTTGGAATAACTAATCCCATAAATTTATTTTCTTTAATATATTTCCATGTTGTATTTGATAAGTTTTGATTTCTTTCGACATATTGGTTATCAATTAATTTGCACAAACTATTTGTTTGATTATCAATGAAATACTTTTCTTCAGTAGTTAATTTTACATTATATTTGCTAACTATTTTATTAATATCTAAATCACCCTTAAAAATATCACCATCAATAGATACTGATCCTGAATTTAATGCAGCTTTTTCTGTAGCGGATATTTTAGGAATTATACCTTTTATAATTTTAAAAGCTTGATTAGATATTATTTTACTCATTACTTAAATATGTAATTATTAATTTTTTATATGAATTATCATTTGTCTTTTTAAAAGTAATAGTATTATATTTATTAAGTATAAATACACGCTCCTTATTAGTTAATATATATCTATCAACATATTCAATAAGATCATTTAATGTTTTATTACTAATTATAATATCTTTCTTAGCCAAAAAAGTTCTTAATACACTTTTATATCTTAATACATAAAGATCTTTGATATTATATAATCCCGTAAGTATATTATCCTTGTATTCTAATTTTTCTACTAAATTATCAATGATAACATTATTAATTATTTCAGTTGATTCTTTAATAACATCTTTTAAAGCAAAAAAAGAGTCTATTTGAGATTCATCGTGAATATTATTATTAGTTTTTAATGTTAATAAAACGGGTTTTAAATTATCTCTAATTTTACCTCTAACAGACCATGAAGGAGTACTATCAAATAAATAAGGGATGCTGTGAAATTTAGCATAATTTATGATATCGGCTTTTTTAATATTGAGCATTGGACGCCAAAAATTAATACCATCAATGGTTTTAAGTACATCCATTCCGGATAAATTATCATAATTATTTTTATTTGTTATATTAGTAATTATATTTTCAAAACAATCATCTTTATTGTGACCTAATAATACATATGTGTTATCATCACTTAATTTTTCATACATATTATATCTTATTTTTTTTGTCAAGTCTTCATAAATATCTCTTAGCCCATTAGTTAAACAATCTAATCTGCTGATTTCTGTAATAGTTCTATAAACTAATTTAACATTTAGTAAATTACAATAATAATTGACGAATTCTAATTCTTCCATAGATTCAATGCGATTATTATAATTGATATGAATAGCCACAACATTATTTGATAATTTTTTAGCAATATGTAAAGCCACAATACTATCAACGCCACCTGATAAGGATACTATAATTTTACAATTATTGTTAAGTTTACTAAATTCGCTTTTAAATTCCGCAAATACAATATTGTCATTTTTAACTTTTATATTTTCCAAAGATTTTTTATCAAATATATTAATATCAATTTCTTCAAATTTTTTTACATTCAAAGTTTTACTTAGATAAATATCATTTATATCAGTATAAATATTATTAATAGTAGCATAGATATATTTTTTACATTTAGTTTTATCTAATTCATTAGAATTATTATATAAATTAATATAAATATTAATTATTTCATGTATTTTATCAATGTCTTTAACATGTCTATATGGCAAATAAACAAAACATAATTCATCAACAGTTAATATATTTTTATATATGCTAATAACATAATTTGAAAATTTAATAGCATCATATGAATATTTTATTACATCAATATCATTATATAATCTTTTATAATGTCTTGGAATTTGATCAAGCAATAAAATACACGATATTAATGTCTCTTTACTATAGAATTCTTTGAAACTTAATATTTTTTTAGTATTTTCTATATCTTTTAAGTATTTATTGCATAAATATTCGTCAATATTTCTATTATTAGCAAACCAATAAGATTTATTACTAAACCATTCATAATAAAGGCTATTCATATTAATTATACATATCTAAATATTAAATAATTGTTATATTGTTTTTATTTAAAAAAATGATAGGTATTATATTATAATAACACATTATTAATCTAATGCAAGGTATTATTAGTTTTTCAAATAGAATAGCTTTTAATATTAAAAGTAACGATCATAAAGATTTAATATTACAAAATTTATATACTAAATATAATATTAAAATCTTGCAAAGACATCATCACAATTTAGACAGCAATAATGTTAATTTTATTTTATCTAACCATATGATGAATTTGAGATCAAATGGCAATAGATATTACCTTTATTTTACACTATATAATGACATTGAAACAATGTATTATATTGATAAAAAAATACATCCCGGTTATCAACGTCCGCGTATTATATTTGGTAGAGGATTATTTGATAAAAAACTGTTTAAAAATACATTATTAGACGGCGAAATGGTAAAATGTAATGATGATACATGGACGTTCGTAATAAATGATATTATTTGCTACGAAGGAATACATTTAACAAGTAAAACTTTACCAGAGCGATTAGATATAATATATAATTTGCTAAGTAAACAATATACTCCTGATAAAACAATTGATGTTTGTAATTATAAAGTTAAAACGTATTTTAATATGTACAAAGAATCGATAGAGGAAATAGAAAAATTATCAAAAGAGCTAAATTATACATGTAGAGGTATTTATATTTGGCCATATAATTTAAAATATAAACCCAAACTTTATAATTTCGACGATTCAAACATCATAGAAGTTGTAAGAAAAACAAAAGATATCACAGAATTTAAAACAATTAATAATACTGAATCTATACCCAAAGAAGAAATATTTAATAACACTAATACTGCAATTAGTGAAAATGATAAAGTACTATATCTTACTAAAACTAACGAGCCCGATATATATAATATTTATGAAAAAGAAGATATTAAAAATATGATGGGAATTGCTCTCGTGCAAACACTCAGGGATAGTAAAATGCTGCGAATGGCATTTAAAGATAAGAATGCTATGACAGTCATTGGTTTTATATGCAAATATAATGACAAATTTCAAAAATGGCAACCTATCGCTATTTCATAATCGCAGGTAAAGAAGGATATGATAAATAGTCTTTTAGTTCAAAATCTTCATATTTTAAGTTTTCAATCCATTTTATTTTTTCATCTATTGTACTATCAATAGATGGTGGAAACTTCTTTATAATAAGTTTTGGCAAATTATATGGTTTAAGTTCTAATTGTTTATAAATTTGCTCAGTATGCTCCTGATAAATGTGTGCATCACATATAGAAAGGCAAATATCGGAAATATTCAAATATAAAACTGAAGCAAGTATCTGTGTTAAAAGTGCTGTACTGGCAATATTGAAAGGTAATCCCAAAAATAAATCTGAACTACGTAAAGTCATATGACAAGATAGCCCTTTTGACGTTTTATTGAAAATATATAATATGTGACATGGGGGTAATGCCATTTTTTCTAAATCTACTGGATTCCATCCAGATAGAACGGCACGTCTACTATTATTAGTTTTTGACAATTCTTCTAATACATACTTAATTTGATCTTTGCCATATGTATTATTATCATTATAATCTTTTCCGAATTTACGCCATTGCCATCCATAAACTGGTCCCAATTCACCTTCTTTATAATCTGTTAATCCAATACTATCTAAATATTCTCGTGTTGAGTTGCCAGTCCATATATTAATTTTTTTTACACTTAATTCATTAGCATCAGTTGAACCTCTTAGAAACCATAAGAGTTCTTCAACAATTCCTCTAAAAAACATTTTTTTAGTTGTTAGCAATGGAAAATTACTTATATTTGTAAACTTAATCATACAGCCAAAAGTAGAATATACAATTCCATTTCTTGTTGATTTTATTTCACCTTCGTTAAGAGTATCTCTTAAAAGATTTAAATATCCCACTTCATTTTCAAAATACATTTATTAACTTATATTAATATTCGCTTATATAATCATTTAATTAATTATAGCGAATAATTGCTACATCTTTATAAACAGGGAATCTATTTAATGTTTGATTATAATATTGCTTAATCAAATTAAACTTAATAGCTCTTGCCTTAGATAAAGTAACTGCGTTAGAATGAAGCTTTAATATGTTATTGCAATTTGAAATTACAATATATTTACTTTTGTATTTATCATAAATATAAAAAGATAAACATGACAAACCAAGAATAATACCCGCATACATTTTTAATTATATAACTAATAATAACACAAATCTTTAATTAGTTTATAGCATGCAAAATCATAATATTTGTGTCTATTGTTATATTGATAAAAGTTATCATTTGGATAAATAATTGGGATAGGGGCAATATATAATTTACTGGGAAAATATCTAAAGTTGCTGAACATTATATGCGTTTTATAATTATTAAATTATAGAATCAATTTTTATATATATGCTTAATTATATCGATATTTTCATAAAGCCTTCTCAATAAATAAGGATATGTGTCAAGGAAATTACCATAAGGCACATACTTAAATACAGTTTTATTTTTGCTTAATAAATATTCTGTAGATTTATCTCCCATCCCCAGTAATTGCGCATAAGATACATTATCGCCACCATTTAATGATAATGCATATTTGATAGATTCTTTATTATGCGTAGCTATACAAATTTTATTTAAGGTATTTGTAGTTATCAGATATTCTATTGCTTTATTATAATTTACATCCGTTTCCCTCTTTAGTTTAAATAAAGTATTATCATTTTTATTATAATATGCTCCTCTAACTATTTTAAAACCAATTTTATCATAAGTATCTAAATCTTTTTTTAAATAATATAGACTATTTTTCTTATACATTTGATAAGTTTTAATTAAATATAAATTATCAACTGTTTTATATTTATTTATAAATTTATTAAATATTTTATTTTCTTCATCGAACAAATTAGTATGTTCTGCATCAAAATATATATATTTATTTTTATGATTTGTATTTATAACACGCTTTATAAAAATATCAATGTTTTCTTCAGGATTATATTTTGAAAATGATGAAAGCTTTATTGAATATCCAATATCTCTATTAATATGTTCATTATTTATTTGATTTATTAATAAATTAGTTTTATCATTATAATCAATAACATCAAATTTATTTTTAGAACCTTCCTTAGCATAATCAATAATTGGAATAACAGATTTATCATATAATTTATTTATGAAATTTGATACTGCAATATAATTTGTACCTCCAATAAATCTAAATAACATAAACTATATATTAAATTAATATTTTAATTAATTAAGAAGTAATTATGAAACATGTTATTATTGGCGCTGGAATAACAGGATTGTATTTAGCATATAAATTGATTAAAATTAAAAATATTGACCCAAATGATATTGTTATATATGATAGAAGAACACGTATAGGAGGACGTATATACACATATAGTAATAAAGGTTTCAAATATTCAGTTGGAGCTGGAAGATTAAATAAAAATCATAAATACGTTATGAAATTAATTAAGGATTTTAATTTAGAAGATCAAATTATAGATATTAGTAAGAATAATTGTTATTTTATCAACGGAAAAATGATGACAGAAAAAGAGTTATTAAAATATTATAAATCAAAATATAATAGCTTAGAAGAATTATGGGATTATGCGATTAATTATAAAACAACTGTAGATAAAAACAATTATAATTTACATAATTATTTTTCATTATTCATGCCAACAAATGAAGTTGAAATACTGAATAAATCATTAGGATATATTGGTGAAATGTTTGATATGAATGCTCATAATGCTATTTTGACATTACGTAAAGATTTTGATGTAAAGAAAAATGAATTCTTTGTATTAAAAGACGGAATACAAGTTCTTTGTGACGTACTTTATGAATATCTAAAATCATTAAATGTTAAAATAATGCTAAAATCAAATATGACAGAAATTAATGATGATGATAAAACATATATAGTGCATAATAAAAAATATAAATATGAAAAAATATATTTTACCATTAAAAGAAAAGATTATATAAATCTTGATTATTTTAAAAGATACAAAAATTTATTTAATAGTGTAAGTGATGGTAGACTTTTGAGAATATATGCGCAGTTTAAAGATGTATGGTTTAAAGATATGCCGAAAATAATAACAGATAATAAATTGCAGTTTATTATACCAATTGATTATGAAAAAGGATTAATACAAATAAGTTACTCCGATAGTTATAATGCGGATTTTTGGACTTCTATTAAAAGCAATAAAAAGTTAAAATGCAAATCAAGAATTGGACTTCTATTAAAAACAATAAAAAAGTTAAAATGCAAATCAAGAAATTATTAGATGAAATGTTTCCAGATAAAAAAATAAAAGAGCCAGATTGGATTACAATGCATTATTGGGATGCGGGTGATCATATGTGGAATCCGGGCACAAATTCAAAAAATGTGCAAAAAAAATTAGATGATATATATCTTAAAAAAGGTATTTATATTTTGGGAGAAACTTATTGTGATAGACAAGCATGGATTGAAGGGGCGATTGAAACAGTTCATAAGAAAGTTCTAAATTGAATTGTTAATAAAACAAGAACAATTTAAAGGATTTTCACAAAATCCTATGCAAAATTTATTATTCATTATTTTTTGCTTTGTTTTTTTATATTCTTTTTCGCGTTCTTTGCGCTGTTTATTTTTAATAACATTTACTAATGCTAATGCTCTATTTCTCATTAATATACTTGATAAGTTACAAACATTTTTTGTATTATTTATAATTTGTTGTGAAGACATTATTGATACTCTATTATATATAATTAAAAAATAATATATACTTATGTCATTTTTTATATTTTTTAGAAAGGCACTGTCATTGTCTGACGCCGCAAAGTATTAACCTCCGCGCCCTTCAAATGTTGCGAGCAGTTAATTTCACTTTTACCAGATTTTTTATCAATTCTAAGACGAATTGGTAGCACGTATCGCTCTGTATTGCTCGCATATTCAAATTCGCTCTTTGTAGACGAACTACTTGCTTCATTACCATAACCGAATCTCGCGGCATCACTTTCCATCTGTTGCCCCCCGCGAGTTGCACCGCGAGTAACTCCGCGGGTTGCTCCGCGAGTAACTCCGCGGGTTACTTCAACCGGCTTAGGTTTCTTAAATACCATGAAAGTAAGATAAATCAAACCCGTATGTTCAGTAGTCTTTTCCATACCCAACTCCAATTCTTCCTTAGTAGGTTCATAACCAATATCCATTGCTCGCTTCGCTACCCATTGATATTTCGCTCTGGGATTTTGGTCAAAATTATAGGTTTCACCATCATTAGCAGGAATAGTCCACATTGTGCCATCCCTGTCAATATTATATGGAATAGTAGCATATTCAGTAGTATATTCTGGTTCCTTATTATCAACGGCAAATCCAATAGCATAATCATTATCAGCATCATTTTCAGCATTGATTGAAATATTGCTAACCTTGATTACAAGAGGACCTTCGTTTGTAATAACACGATAACCCTTCATATAATTTTCACCTTCACCTGACTCAAATACTTCGACATTATAGTTTTCATAAAAGCGCTTTCTCTCTTTTTCATTCTTGCAGATCTCAGAATCCTTACCCTCGCCAAAGTTGAGGTTAAGGCTAACATTGTAGTTGTTGGTGTTGTAGGCGACGTTGACGGTTTCAGTGTTGTTGGAGAACATTTGTTAAATAAAATACTAAAAAGTACTATCAATTTTTATTTTTTTCATATAAAATTTATATTAAAAATAATAGTAAAAATGAAAATTAAAATATTAATATTATTATTATCAGGTATGCAAATATACGCTTTTAATACAATATCATCATTAACTATGATTAAACATACCAATAATGTAAATTTTAAACCAGTGCATAAATACAAGTTAAATAGTTATTTTAAACTAACGAGACCAGAAGGATTAGCTTATGAATTTGCTCTACCATTGTTTGGGAGTTATTTAGCAACAAAAAATATAGCAACTTCAGTAAGCCCCAGTGCACTATTAATTGCATTTATAACAACATTAGTTGCAAGTAATTCGATGGTAATAAACGATTACTATGATTATAAATCAGGAACAGATAATTTAAAAGATTCTAAAATATTAAATAAGAAAATTTTAACTTCAGAAGAAGTGCTTTATTTTTCAATGTATTTAGCTTTAACATGTTATTATTTAACATCGTTTGTCAATAATAATATTGTTAGAAATATAATATCAAATACAATAATATTAACATATCTATATACACCTGTATTAAAAAATATACCATTTGTTAAAAATATTGTAGTGGCTTTTATTATTACACAGGCTCCTCTTGTTGGAGGACTTATAGTAAATGGCAATATCTATAATATTAAACCAGCTATAGTATATCTATTTAACTTTATAATGTGGCAAGAATTAATGCTTGATATTATGGATATGGAAGGAGACAAAAAAAATAATATTAAAACAATACCAGTAATATACGGATATAAAAAAGCTAATATCATTGGTATTCTATATTTATTATTAGGAACTTTATTACCATATGGTTTTTCACTTACATTTATTTTATTACAATCACCTATTATTCTAATCAACATTTATGCACTTCGCGCTAATAAAATATTAAAAAAAACAGCGTTAAAATTATCAAAGGTAATTATGCTATTATCTGGAATTTATATGTCCATATAAAGTATAATTATTATATAATTATATGCATGATATTATTGGACATCGTGGAGGAATCACTTATGCACATGAAAATACATTATCATCCATTTATGCATTAAAATTCATAAATTGCAAATGGATTGAAGCGGATGTTTTATTAACTAAAGATGAAATACCAATAATGTTTCATGATAAAGAAATGAATAGATTAACTAATTTGCATGGAAATATATATGATCATGATTATGAAAATATAAAAAAAGCAATATTAAAAAATACTATAAGTAAAATTCCGTTGTTAAAGGAATTTGTAGATTTATGTAGTAATTTATCAATAAATATTATGCTGGAGTTAAAAGACTATTCTAATGATGCGAGAAATTTAGTTAGAAAAGTAGTTTCTATTATCAAAAATTATAACAATATTGATATTGTTATTTGCTCTTATTCAGTTTCAGTTTTAAAATATTTGAATATAATGTATCCATTTAAAAATATATCTTATATTGTCGATAAAATACCTAATAATTGGTATGAAATAATTCAAAAATACAAATGTTGTGGTATAAGTATTAATTATGATTATAATGAATTAGATGATATTGTAAAATGTGCAAATATAATTCCTACATTTTGCTTTACAGTTAATGATGGACATAAATATAATAATTTAGTTAATACAAATATCAAAGGTATAATTACAGATAAACCTGAAATTTTCATAAAAAAATGTCACTCATATAAATAAACAATAAATAAAAAACTATAAATATTGAAGATTGCATAAAATATATATATAATTTATTTTTATATATCATTATTAGTGTCAAAATATATAAGTAATATATACCTTTAAATAATAATTATGGCTGATAATTATAAAATTATTTTAAAAAACTACAATAACGATATTGCTAATCATATATACTTAAAGATTGATAAAGTCAGATCAACAGATAAAGAAGATCTTGTATACAAATTAAAAAATTTTATTTACAATCATTTAAAATTACCATTATATGAAAAACGTGATATTGAAGAAATCATATTCAATTATGGTATACAAAATGCAATCCAACATTATATATTAAATAAAAAAAAATTCGAAGATATAATGGAATTTATTGATAGTGATGAAAATAATATTATATATGGTATAGCTTTTAATATAGTTTATGAAAATTTCGAATATAGAATTGTTGATGAGGAATGATTATTGCTTCCATTTTTTACCACAAATTAAACAATTCATAAATAGTGTAGATGCTTCATCACCGGAGCGTGTTTGAAGTTCATAATAACTTACTTTTTTACTTTTACATCTCATACATGTAATCATATCAGACATAGCAACCAATTTAATTTCATAAGCTGCTTTAAATCTTCGTTGATTCTTTTCAATAATATCTTTCCATCTTTCAGGAAAGATGTTTTGATTTTGCATATATGGTAACATATGTGGTGTAAATTCTTTCTTTTTAACCATGCGTTGATATAAATCTTTATTGCCAATATAACTGTCTTTTTTAATATTAGAATAAATACTTCTTGATATGTTAACATATGTTTCCATTAACATTTGATTTTTCCATGATAAATGTATTCCACAATTGTTAGCATAATCAATAGTTGCATTAAACACACCTATTTCTAAATCTTTAGCATAGAGCTCTGGTAGTTTAAGTTTTTTAATTAAAATATCAATAAAATCATCACGTACTTTATGTTTATTATTTTGATTATCAATACTAACGTTATCTAAATTATCTTTTAATTTAGTATATTTATCAATTTCTTCTTGTAAAT
>Ga0129333_10006355_pt1 | contig 11182 bp, 9 predicted proteins | sample CPB6_08_DNA_FD_94474 | JGI IMG/M metagenome (GOLD analysis project Ga0129333, IMG submission 94474) | Freshwater to marine salinity gradient microbial communities from Chesapeake Bay, USA - CPBay_Sum_0.6_0.8_DNA | ecosystem: Environmental > Aquatic > Marine > Coastal | place: USA: Chesapeake Bay...
AACATTATCATAATTTCTATCTCTAAATAATGAACAAACTGCATCTAATGTATATTGCGAATCAGCGATAACAATAGCTCTAAAATCTACCCTTGTTTCATCTGTGCCGCCGAAAGCCCAAGGTTCATTGGTGCTACCATTGTTTTTAATAAAAATAACAGGATAAGTTATTGTATTTTCTTTGAGAGAATCTTTTAATGAACCAGCAGGAGTTTTATTTCTCCTAACGTATTGAGTTTCAAACAACAGAATTTCTTCTGGCTGTGAAGTCATCAATACATTAAATTCTTTAACAGAATAAGTACCTGCGACATTTAAATTTCCAGAAGTTAAATAAATTTGACCCTCTGAATAATTAATTCCACTAAGCGGACCCTCTCCTAAATTATAGGTAGTGTTATTAACAGTAACTCCAGTCATTACTGTGGCTCCGGGTATAGAAGTGTCATAAACTAAACCTTTGTAAGGCCCATTATAAGCATAAAAGCCATTCACATAAGAAGAATTAGCTGGAAAAGATGTCGTTACGTTATAATAAGCCTCGCCTTTAGAAAGTAAGGTGTGGTCAAACCACATTAGAAATGAAGAAGATATTTGATTGTCGAACTGAGCTTTCATTATTTAAGTTTCTCCTTTATGTTATTTAATATTTGACTCAGATATTTAACAGTAGAAAATGCCCCAGATCTGACCTTATTATCTGATTGAATACCTCCACCAGACCTACTAGGCTCTGGACTTCTAAATTTTCCAGATAAATAATATCCAAGACCAGAGATACCTCTTTCAATTCCTCTGACCCAACTTCTTCCTGTCTCCCAAGGAAGTGGGGTTTTTTGTTCTATTGATTTTAAGGTAGGAATTTTTACATTAAAATTGAATTGTACGCCCGTAGGCAAGGTGACATTTTTTGGATTTTTATCTAAAGTAATTTCTTCTTCTAGAATTCTTCTTACTTCTTCAGTTGGTTTATCTTCTTCATTAAATCCAATGAATGAAAACAAATTAGCATCATCTCTTGCTCCGGGTAAAGTGTTTGTAATATTTTTGCCATTAACTCCTGCATTTAATTCTTGAGTTACAGGGTGTTCATCGAACTCTCTAAGAGTTTGATTTTTAATCCTTTCGAACTCTCTTTCGGCTCTTTGATAAGCTAAATTTTGGATGTCTTTGGAAAATACAAGTTTTCTGACTTCTCTGTTTAAAATAGCCTTATTAATTGTAGCCATTACATTATCTCCTTCATCATGTATTCATAGAAGTTTTCATCAATGTATCTCTTGACTACAAAACCATATTGGACATTCCAAGACTTGTTATCAAAAGTGATTCTTTCTGTTTTACCATTTTCTATATAATCTTTGGCAGTATCTCTTACTCTTATTCTAGCTGTTGTATTTGGATTTTTAATTTCTGAATTTAAAGAAACGATATCTTCATCTGGGCTACCATAAAATATTCTTGCTTTATAGATTCCAGATACAGGAGTGTAGGTTACGCTTTCTGGTAATTGATCTGATGGGTAGCCAAAAATTGGCGTATCATCTACAGAAATTATATTCTTAATTGGCTCTTTGAAGACGACAATATCCCTAGAAAGGGTATCAAAAAGATCAACGTAATTTGACCCAAAACTTGCTCTTTGTGCGTCTGTTAATAAAGATGCCATAATTAAATTCTATTGAATGGACGAATTGAATAATACTTATCAGTAATATAAGAACCAGCAACAGTGTCATCACCAGCGACTTGAAGAGGGCCAACGTCATTGATGTTGTAATCGCTGATCATCATTGTTAATTCACTGTAGGCAGTTTTCTTTGCGTCTAAGTATATTTTACTCGTTTCATTTTTATTAATTTTACGAACAGTTCCGCCGCCGTCTGTAACTTCTAAAAGGGAATCGCTATTTATTGAATTTAAAGTCTGTTTAACTTTTAAATCATAAAAATAGCACTCGTAAATTTTTTTATAAATAGCCTTTTCAGCTTCTCCAAGATTAGGATCAAACTCTAGACTAACATCATCAACGATAATGTCTTTATTTAGTTTATTGTTTAATATTCCAATATTATTCCTTAGCCAATAAGCAACAGCAGGAACAGAAAGGTCAGTTGGGTGACCTAGTTCAAAATAAATTTCTTGCGCCATGTCTACAATTTTCATATATTAGTATGTTATTTCTGGTTTGATGATGAAATATCCGCCTTCAATTGTACGAGCATAATTTTCTCCTGAGAAAACTTGAACATCATAAAGAAGGTAACTACAAGGCAAGTTTGCCATGAGGTTTCTGTTTACGTTAATATCTACATATCCACTAACGAAAGCTTCACCAGCATTACCTGAGACAATAATAGGATTTAAATCAAGTAAAACTCCAGACCCCGGCACATATATATTATCATTCGTATATGCAGAGCCATAAGAGTATCTCACATATCCAGAAGCCGTATAGCCCGATAAATTAATGACATTATTATCGGCATCACGGGCGACAAGTCTCTTATAAAAAGAGTTTCCTTGTGTACCTGTTAAATTCATACACATTATTACACAAAAAAAGCCCCTTTCGGGGCTTGAAGAATAATAATTATAGATTATCGCCAGTTGGAATTGGAGATGGGGGTGTAGGAGGAGGTGGAGTGGGATCGTTTATCGTAAGGACAGCAACATTACTTTCAACAGAACCTGCCATGTTAGTTACTGTTACAAAATAGTTTCCAGAATCAGGCAATTGAGCATTTTGTATCTCATATAAACTTCCGCTGGCTCCAATTATTGCTTGACCATCTTTATTCCATTGGAAAGCTAATGGATTGTCTCCTATTGCAGAAACTGTTAAATTACCATATTGCCCAACATCCAAAGTAGTATTTTGAGGTTGGAAAGTTATAACTGGAGCTTGAAAAGAACTTAGTGATACTGATGAACTATCAATTGATCCTACTGGATTACTTATATTTACTTTATAAGAAGCCAAATCTTCACTACTCACAGAGGCTATAGAATAATTTGCAGAAGTGGCTCCTTGAATGTTTTCAGCATTTTTAATCCATTGATAAGCTAAAGGAGAATCTCCACTAGCAACAACAGAAAATTCAACAGACTCTCCAAGAAGTACTTTTTGATCTACTGGTTGAGTAGTAATAAACGGCGCAATAGCCTCAGTATAACCTAAATTATTTAGGACAACATTTTTGACATAGTTATAATCATCGCCAGCAGTTTGCTCAGGGGGCCAATCTTGCCAATCATCGCCAGTTAAACTAGTATAGGTTTTATCTATGACTATTCCTGCTGGATTTTTCATTACGACTGCAAATTTAACGCCTTCATGAGGATCGAACGCATTAAAATCTATGCATAATTGTGTAATATTTGGGCCATCTGGCTTAGGATAAACGGAGACGAAGATTGTATTCATTTTCTTATTTTACTTGAAATTTAAGTTATTCTAATATTTTTTACACTTTATAAACCATATCTTCCCTTTGTGGCATTATAATTTTGAAGAACTTGAGTGGCAGATAGAGCAACATTATAAATTCTAGTTTCACCTATATTACCATAAAAGTAATCAGGATTCCAACCTGCGCCTATATATAAAGGATTAGAGCTACTTCTTATAGAAGAATTTGTAAAAGTCGCACTATCTACAGCTAAACCATTTACATACATTGTATATAATCCCCCGCTTGTATGAGTAACTACAATGTGTAACCATCGATTTAATAAAGATAACGCCACACCACCATAATGTGGACTTCCTAAAGAGTCTTTCTTATAAAAATATACTGTTGAAGAATTACCCGATAAGTACAACATATAATCATAATCACTAGACAATGGTCCTTTTACTATCATTCCAAGTCCATCAACAAAGGCAGTATTATAAAACCATATTTCTAATGTTAGTGCGCTCGTTATTTGTAAACTAGTACTATTTGCACAAGTAACATAATCATCAACTCCATCAAGAACTACAACTCCACCATTTGTCGAATTATAAGTTGGACCATTAGTTAATGTTCCATTATTACCTGTTCCACTAGCATCATACCAAGCACTTCCTGATCCAGCATAACTATATGGATTACCAGCATCAAGATTTAATACAAGACCTTGTTCTACAATTGCATTTGTAAATTTTGACTTTTGAGCTTCATAATTTTGAAGAACTTCTGATGCAGATAACACTCTATTATATAATTGAGTTGCTGCGATATTAGCATTTATAGTATAATTATTGTCGCCACTAAATCTTCCAATCCAAAAATTGTTTGAATTTGTTGAAACGGTGTTTCTATAAGCCGCAGTTCCAATTAATACTCCATCAATATATAATTTGGCATTTGTTCCAGCTTGATTTGTTATCACTATATAATGCCAATTGCTATCTGGATATGAACTATTCGTAAATGGATTAGCTCCGCCATCTCCAATATTCCAATTTATAGTTGAATTATAAAAGAAAATATTTGGACCGCTTCCATATATAGTACCAGCGATAGAAATTGGAATTTTATTATCATAACTTGCACATTTAATCCATAAACCTATAGTTGATGAAGATGCAATGCTTGGCACTGTATTTATTATATAATCATCAGTTCCATCAAATTTTAAAGTTCCTTTATTATAATAATTATATAATGGCATATTTGCTACAGTTCCATTACCTAATAAACCTGCATAACCACCACCAGACATATCAACTATACTTCTATCTGTATTAGATATACCCCATTTTTGCCCAAGATATGTATGGACTAATCTTCTCTCTATTGTTGATAGTACTTTATTAAAAACAATAATTTCAGCAGCTTCACAATTTGATCTTTCACCGGAATTAGCATTAATTCCCAAAGTCCAAGGGCCAGCACTAGCATCGGCACTATTTGTTGCAATAGCGGTTCCAGCACCATAAAAATTAGCCAAATCATTAGATGGACCTCCCCAATCTCCTAAATACATTTTCCAATTTGTGTCTAAAGCAACATATGTACTATATACCCATCCATTTGCATAGTACTTATTTGTTTCGCTTGCCCAATGACCTAATAGCCAATTATTGTAACCTCCATTAGAAGTCAAAATTCTTCCTGTCCCAGCAGATGGACTAGTGTATCTGCTAATAATAAAAACAGTATATGGCGAAGTCCTTAAATCAATAGAAAGATTTTGTATATCTTGAGCCGTAGTAAATGCTAAGACTTTTCTTGAATTTAAAAAAGCATTTCTTGTTGGACTCCCCGCTAGTGGAGTCATATGATAATTAAATCCACTCTTATCTCTCCATTGACTAACTGTTGTTCCTGAACTATAACTAAATGTTGTATCATCCGCAGCATCCATCCACATGATTAAACCGTCTTTTACTGGTAAATCAGTTGGATAAGATTTATTTTGTGATGGATCTAAACACATCACTAAACCATCGGTTACTATTCTTGGATTATAATGTTGAGCCATATATTATTTTCCGAATCTAAATTTTGTTGCGTTGTAATTTTGAAGAACTTGGTCAGTCGTTAAAGAAATATTATAATTTCTAAACATTGAAAATTTTCCGTTAAAATAACTGCCAGACCTTGATCCGATTGATCTTGGAGTACTACCTGCTCCAAGAATATTAACGGAACCTGTAGATGTGGTAGATTCTAAATTTCCATTTAAGTAAATTCTTATTGTAGACCCGTCCCAAGAATAAGTTACATGATACCATGTATTTGCAGATAATGTTGAGGTAGTCCTTGCTCCCGTATTCCACCCTCCATTACCGTCAAACCATCCGCTTCCATTATTTAAATCAGATCCAAAAAATATAACTCCTGATACGTTATATATTGCAAGCCAAACACATGCTTCTTGTATATATAATTGTTGAATTCCTCCTGATGTTGCTGGTAACGATGCACAATTAACCCAAAATTCCCAAGTTCCAGAAGTCATTCCATTATTAAAATTTGAAGGCAAAGTTATGTCTTGAGTAGAACCGTTTAAAATAAAAGCTTTAGGTTCAGGTAATACAAATGTCGGGGCATTATTTATTGTTGCGGTATATCCACCGCCACTTAAATCTATCAATGAAGTACCAGTTCCAATATAACTTGAATAAATATCTATATCATAATAGCATCTTACGTTATTACTAATCATATTTGGCAAACTAGCAAATTCTGATTTACTTTGTTCATAGTTTTGATTTATTTCTGCTCTAGATAATGCTTTTCCATATACTTTACAATTAGCAATATAACCGTCCAAATTTCTGCCAAATGTAGCAGCACCTTCAGAACCTATTCCTAAATTATTAGTCAATGTAATAGTTCCTAATGTATAAGTTGATGAAGATATTTTATCTAATACTCCATTTAAATACCATCTAACATATGCTCCATCATATGTTATAGCAACATGATTCCATGCGTGTCTAGTGACCGATGTTGTGCTTGGTAAATGAGATACGGTTGATGTAATTGAGCCTACTAAATAAAAGTTAAATTTACCATTACCATCAATTGATAGATAAAAATTACTGTTAGCAATCATTATTGTGCCTAAATCATTACCCGGAGAACCATAAAATGTAAAACTATTTGGTTTAACCCATGCTTCCAATGTAATTGAAGTTGTTATAATAGAATTCATCCATGAAACAGAATCAGCAAAATAAAAATTACTTTGTAATGGAGAACCTGTTGCATTTGCAGGATTTACTCTATAAGACTTGTCAATAACAGGTATATTATTATTTTGACATGTCGCTACTTTGCCGAAAACTAAATCTCTATTTGTTAATGTAGCTTGTAATAATGGTATTCTCCATTTATTTGATAAATAATTTTGAACTTGAGATCTTTCTGTGGCGGATAATTGTCTACTATAAATTATCACTTCACAAATATCTCCTTTAAAAGGTAAACTTACAGGAATCTGAACTCCAAGATATAAAGTATGACTTCCGCCTCCGATTGTAATTGTTTGTGTACTTGAATTTACTTGATCGGATCTAGTCCTACCATTTACATATATTGTATTTGTACCTGATCCAGCATTAGTATGACTAAAAGTAAATAAAGTTGGAGACCCTTGTAAGAAATCCGATTTTGTATTTGGGCTTGTTAAACCTATTACAGAAGAAGGACTTCCTCCACCATTCCAATAAACCCACATGGTTTGATATGCAGAACCATAACTATCATTAACATTTAATTCAAAATTATTATTTCCTGATGTAAAACTTCCGTTATTTATCGACAATATATGATTTCTTGAGTTGTAACTTTCATCTCCTTTAAATACATAGAAGATTGTAAACTCTGTATAAGTTGTAGTAAATGCACAACTTAAATAATCTCCGCCATCACATCTAATCGTATTTCTGCCATTTAACCCACGAAGAACTGATAGTGGCTCATTTGCAAGCGTTAATCCACCGCCAGTTAATACTAAATTTCTACCAGACTTATCTGCCCAATACCTTACATTTCTACTACCAGATTCAGTAGTAATTGTTGATAAATCATCAGCATCAAACCAAGTTATACAATCAGTAATTTGTTTTGGTGTTTTTATAAAACCCGCACTCACTGATGGATCTAGAGCAAAAGCAAGAGCAGATGTTACTGTACTTGGTCCTGAATTGATTGTACTCATATTTTATAATCCATAAGTTTTGCGAGTTGCATTGAAATTTTGCATGACTTCATCAGCAGTTAATGCTCTTCTATAAATTCTTTGCATTGGACACGATCCTTTGAATGGATTATAAACTAAGGTTCCACCACCATCTGCTTGTCCGCCTTCTCCGATAGAAAAGTTACCAACTGTGCTATTATTATATATTGCACTTGAAGGACAGGAAGCCGAACCTTGAGATACTCCATTTATATATAAGGAATATATACGTCCATTTAATGCATCAAATACTACTGTTATTAAATAAGTAATGCCTGTTGATATAGCTACAATTGGAGTATTATAATAACCTGCTGTTGTTCTTGAATATCCCCAAATAGTAACAACATTTGTAGGGCTTACGTTATAATATATTCCTATACCACCATAATTTGCTCTTCCAAATAACATTCCAGCTTTATTTGGAATTAAAGCTGTTATAGTGCCTGATCCCGCTGTTGTTATATCGACTTCAGACCCTCCAGAACTTGTAGAGACTTTAAAAGTATTTGTTGTTGGGCTAATGATATAATAAGGGGCAATATTACTTCCATCTAGCAATGGACTTGGTAAAGAACCGCCAGATACATAAAAAGATATCCTATCTCCCACAACTAAATTGTGATTTACACTTGTTGTAATTACATTAGTAGTTGTATTAACATTTGATATTGTAAAAGTAGAAGGAGAATAACTTGTTAACGCATCAAAATTGACAACTACTTCTATTGAAAAACTTTGAGAAGGATCTATGTTTAATATAGAATATCCTGTGTCAACAGAAGTGGTACTTCCATTAAAATAATATCCATTACCATTAAATAAAACATTTGTCAGATTAGCATTAAGATTATTTCCACTTAAATCTAATAGTCCTCCGCCGCTTGCCAAAGTGTTAGATGTTGTAGAACTTGAAGTCCATGCTGTCGGAACTGTTCCTGTTTGAATTTGAGGATCTTTTAAATCATATGAGTGAGTATATGTAGTATAATCATCACCATCTTGAATAAACCATGTCATTCTAGCTGCCCCCGCTGGAGAAGTTGTTGTATACCAAGCGATCTGCCAGCCATCTTTATCATAAACACGAATTTCAGATGTTAATGGAAATACATAACTCAAAAATACACTTGAAGAATTATACCAAGCAATTTGAAATCTCAAAGTTGGAGTTCCAGATACTTTTCTATATTTTACTGAAAATGTATAAGTAGTAGATGCAGAAAATCCTGCTATGTTGTTAACATAAAAACGAGTATTACTATTAACGTCCGTTATTCGTACTGCTGTATTATTTTCTATATATGAATATGATCCAATCGTTCCTTGACCACTTCCATCAACTCCCCAATTTGTATATAAAGAAGAATATGTTGAAGTCAACAAATTAGTAGTAGTTATATTCCTGACATTTACATTGTTTGCAATGTCATTGTATGGAGTTGCGTAAGTGCCTTTTTCTAATTGCAAATGAGTGTAATATCTAAAACCTGCTGAATTATTAGACGCATAACCTACATACCATTCCATCAATCCAGTAGCATCTGCTGGACTAGTTATTGTTATAAATCTATATTCCCAAGTTAAGCCTCCTATATTAACTGATCTTATTAATGTGCCACCACCAGCAACGGCTGGATTATTTCCAGAAGTGGTATAAATTCTGCAATGAAATATTTCTCTATCATTTCCATTCCAAGCAGAATCTTGAGCATACCAAGCACTTAAACAATAAGTTGTACTTGGTTCAATTGTAAAAACATTTAATTGATATTCTGTAAATAAAGAACCTCCTAATGCTGTGCTTCTTAAAACATAATCAGAATAAGGACTAGGATTTTCTGGATAATAAATTATTTCATTTGTTGCATTTGACCCCGCTTCTTGTGGCATACCATAACCATTTGGAAAATGTCCACCCCAAAGCAAATTGATTCTAGACTCTCCTTCGAAAGACTTGTACCATTCACGGTTATAATACAACTGCAAGTCTTTTTTGACTATGCCTCTGTTGCCATGTTGAACTGCCATAAATAATTATAATTATACTTACACAGAAGGTAAGAATATCTTGCCAACTACTGAATTGTTTGAGTTTTTAATCTCTTCAACGATTAAATCAATTTGATTTTTTAATCTATTGAATGCTAATTGACAAATTTCTTCTTCTGTCATATTGCTTGTGTCTGAAAACGGCAAAGACGTTTCAAGATTAGCATATTTTCCAGAATCAACATTTGTTATTAAAAATCCTATAATTGTAGAATCGGGATTTGGAACTGGCGATAACTCGTATTTGTATATTTTGTATTCGATATTTTCCATAAAATTATTAAGCTAAAGGTCCATACAATGGGATATAAACTTTATCAGCAGCATTTACTCCTGTCATAATTGGCAACCAACCTCTAAGAGCCCTTCCAGCCGTACCTCCTGCTGGACCTTCTATCAATGGATCTTCTATTCTTAGGGAAGGATTTGTGTTGTCAGTTTTAATATGTACTCTTGCGCCATTTGGAAGGACATTTCCTATTCCTAGGTTTCCATTGGCATTAAAGACAGCCATTTGAGTCGTCGCTCTATAAAAAGCTATCTTACCAGCACTCCAAGTATTTATTTCCATTTGACCAGATGAAACGCCCATTCCTCCTATTGAAGTATTATCATCATAAACTCTTAACTTTACATTAGAGCCCGGAACGTCACTATATGTTCCACCTAAACTTATTTTTTCTGTTGAATTAGTAGATGTACTTGTAAAATTACCAATTTGTAATTTATGAATAGGATTAGTCGTAGCTATACCTACATTACCAGAATGGCTAATAAACACTCTTGTCTTTGAACCGACACCATAGCTATCGGTAGTAGCGAAGTACATTTTTGTACCATAACCACCGTCAGATCTTACATAGATACCAGCTTGTGCAACTGTTCCGTCTGCACTATCACTCGCTCCAAATGTTATAGCGTTACCAAAATTATCTGTTGTTACTCCGGGGTCTAAATGTATTGTTCCAAGCGCAGTTCCCGGAGTATTTTCATTCCAATCAGCACTGCCTCCTTCAATATATAATTTAGAAGTAGGAATTAAGTTTCCAATTCCAACATTACCTTGTTGAGTAACGCTAAATTGCTTTGTGATTCCACCGCTGACATTATATACTCCAAAAGTATTATTTTCATCAGCACCTATTGCTCCTGATCCCAAAGAAGTGACACTTCTACCAAAAACTAATTGAATAGATGCACTAGCTGCATTTATTTGCGCTCCATAATTAACTCGTTTAGCGGCTATAGGAAGACCTACGGCCAGTTCATCAGCGACATAAAGATCGGCTGCAACATTAACGCTTCCTGTGAAAGATCTATTTCCAACATGAGAAACTTTTATAACTTTCCATCCAGAAATACGGCAAGCTCTTGTACCAGTTCCCGCTGTATAATTAAATAAAGCTTGAGGAGTCCAATACTTTGTGCCTGTTTTAAATTTACCAAC
>Ga0129333_10006357_pt1 | contig 11180 bp, 9 predicted proteins | sample CPB6_08_DNA_FD_94474 | JGI IMG/M metagenome (GOLD analysis project Ga0129333, IMG submission 94474) | Freshwater to marine salinity gradient microbial communities from Chesapeake Bay, USA - CPBay_Sum_0.6_0.8_DNA | ecosystem: Environmental > Aquatic > Marine > Coastal | place: USA: Chesapeake Bay...
CACCGAAAGCGCGTTGCGGTTCCAGCGCCTGGAGCTGAAGGTGGACGGCGTTGAGAAGGCGGTGGCTGACCTCGCCGAGGATCGGTGGACGCGCGCGGAGATGCGCGCGTGGGTTGACGCGGTTGCCACGCGCAACCCCTCGATCACCCTGCCGCCGATTCGCTAGTGGCGCGTCGTCGATGCCGCCTCCTAACGGAGGGCGGCGGCGTGGATGCCGTAGACTTGGACCTCTGCGGCGACTGCGGGTGCGATGTGTGCTCGCTCGACCAAGACCTGACCGGAGACTCCATGCGCTCGACGACCTACCTCTTGCTGTTCCTGTGTCTGTTCCTCACGGCCTGCGGCCTGCTCTCGCCCGAGCAGCAGCAGACGGCGCTGGAGGTTGTGAGCCAGATGAAGGCCCAGGGCACGATCACCGACCAGCAGTTCTACGCGCTGCAAGAGGCCATCCTCTCGGGCGGCCAGGGCGTGTGGTGGGAGCAGCTTGCGACCGCGCTGCTTGGCGCTGGCCTTGGCTACCTGGGCGTGCGCGTCAACCGTGGCGCTCCGACGCAGAAGGTCGGCCTGCCCGTCGGCAAGGTCATCGCCCCGGCGGCTCCCGCAGATTTGCCGCACTAGCGCGCCGGGCCTCCTGGCGCAACTACAATCTGGGCCGTGTACGACCACGACCCAAGTAACCTGACCGACGCTGCCGCCCTGGAGACCGAGACCCGGCTCCAGCGTCAGTTCGCGCAGGACTCGGAGGAGAGTGACCTCCGGTGGCTCATGGGCAGCAAGCGGGGCCGCCGCATCGTGTGGCGGTTGCTGGAGAGGGCGAACGTGTTTCTTCCGGTGTTTCGGGCCAACGCGTTGGAGATGTCCTTCGCGGAGGGCAACCGCAACTTCGGCCTCCACACGTTGACGCTGATCCACGCGCATTGTGCCGAGCACTACGCGGCGATGGTCAAAGAGAACGCCAATGTCCCAGCCGACCGAAACTCCCAACGTAGGTAATGCTGGTGCAGCGCCAAGCACTTCGTTGCTTGGTTCCGCATCGACGGTGCAGACCCCCGAAGGGGCTGCCGCACAGACCCCGCCCGCGCCGACCGCCGAGGCATCGACCACCCAAGAAGCCGAACCCGTCTACGAGTTCAAGGCTCCCGAAGGCGAGTCGTTCGATGCCGAGGTACTCGGTGCATACACCGAGGTCGTGAGGGAGTTGAAGCTCCCCGTCGATGCAGCGCAGAAGGTGTTGGACAAGGTCGCCCCCGTGCTGCACGCGCGGGCGCTTGCCCAGCAGGCCGAAGCCGCTCGCGCACAACGCGAGGCTGTGGTGAAGGCTACGCAGGAAGATCCCGAGATCGGTGGAGCCAAGCTCGAAGCGACGCTTGCCCAGGCACAGAAGACCCTGGCCCTCGTCGCGACACCCGACCTCGTGAAGTACCTCAACGAGTCCGGTGCAGGAAATCACCCGGCGGTCATCAAGGCGTTCGCCAAGTTGGCGGGCTTGATGTCTCCCGACCGCTTCGTGCCGAGCACGCAAGGCAATGGGGCCTCGCGCGACTTGGCCGGGCGCTTGTTCAACGACTGACATGGCCTGACGGCCAGGAGTTTCGCAGATGGCTTCCCTAGACGTAATGAACCCGACGCTGCTGGATGTGACCAAGCGGCTCGACCCCAACGGCAAGATCGACGCGATTGTCGAGATCCTCACCCAGACCAACGACGTCCTGACGGACATGACTTGGCTGGAGGGCAACCTGCCGACCGGGCACCGCACCACGATCCGCACGGGCATCCCCGAGCCGACCTTCCGCAAGCTGTACGGCTTCGTGCAGCCGTCGAAGACCACGACCGCCCAGATCACCGACACCTGCGGCATGATGGAGGCGTACGCGGAGATCGACAAGGCGCTCGCCGACCTCAACGGCAACTCGGAAGCGTTCCGCTTGTCGGAGCACCTCGGCATCATCGAGGGCTTCAACATCAAGCTGACCAAGACGCTGTTCGATGACGGCAACGAAGCGACCACGCCGGAGGCGTTCACGGGCTTCCGCTACCGTTACAACGACTCCTCCGCGGCCAACAAGGAGAACATCATCGAGGTCAACCCCAGCTACAGCTCGGGCGAAACCACCACCGACATCTGGCTCGGCGGCTGGGGTCCGAACACCGTACACGGAATCCAACCGAAGGGCAGCAAGGCTGGCCTCCAGAAGACCGAGAAGGGTCAGGTCACCAAGGAGTCCGCGGCAGGTCTCGCTGAGATGTACCGCACGCACTACCGCTGGGACTGCGGTCTCTCGGTGCGTGACTGGCGCTACGTCGTCCGCATCTGCAACATCCTCACCTCCGATCTCGACCCCACCGATACCGCGCTGCTGACGGCGATGAGCCAAGCGGTGGAGTTGATCCCGTCGCTCGGTATGTGCCGCCCGGTGTTCTACACCAACCGCACGGTCAAGACCGCGCTGAAGCTCCAGCTCGCCGATCAGGTCAAGAACTCGACCCTGACGATGGAGCAGGTCGGCGGCAAGCCCGTGATGATGTTCCAGGGCGTCCCGGTCCACCGTTGCGACGGCATCGGCCTCAACAAGACGGGCGTCGTGTGATCCCCGCCTAGATAACCCCACACCAACTACTCGCGCCGCCTCGGCGGCGCTTCTGACAGGAGACACACATGATTCTCGATTCGCGACTCTTGAGCGGTGACTTTGCGATCACCAACACGGCAAGCTCTACGTTCGCGGTGACTACCGTCCCCATCGACCTCGCGGCGGTGTCGGGCGCTGGCGGCAGCACCCTCTCCGGCGCAGCCTACCAGCCGAACTGGAGCGGCTCCCCGCCCAACGGCACGGTGGTCGGTGAGAACGGCAAGCTGATGCTGCGCGTCGTCGTTGCAGGCACGGGCATTACCGGGACGGCTGCCACCACCCTCAACCTTCGACTCGTCACCGCGGACTCCGACAACCTCACCACCGGGGCTGTGACCCTCGTGGACTCGGGGTCGATCACGGTGGGTACGAGCACCAACGCGGCCACCGCTGCGGGGGCGCTTGTGATGCAGGTTGCTGTCCCGGCCCTCGCCTGCAAGCGGTATCTTGGCATCCAGTCGGTGGTTGGTAGCGCGGCGTTGACCAGCGCCGCCGCGAGCCGCACGATCAACGTGCAGATGGGCCTCGACCTGCCGTCGATCAAGAAGTACTACGCCGACAACGTCGAGTAGTGAACCCGCGCGGCCCTTCGGGGCCGCGCAACTTAGGAGCACCCAATGATCACCGACGGCAAACTCCAGCTCGCTACCGCCAGCTGGTACGGCGGCCAAACCGCCGACAACGGGCTTTTCCCGGTCTACGTCGTTCCGGCGGGCGGCACGGGCGACCCGCTCATTGACAATGCCTACGCGGTTACCACCTACCAATGTGGCCAAGCGGTAGATCTCGGGGTAGTGCGCGACCTTGGAGTCGGCGAGCCGTTGGTGGTCGCCGTCAACCTGCTGACGCTCCCCAGCGGTGGCGTCCCGGCGACGTTTTCCTTTGAAGTCATGCTGTCCTCGGGGGACTCCGACCTCACGGCGTTCCAAAACAAGGGCTTGGCCCAGTCACCGCTGATGGCGCGCGACGCCGTGGGTGGCACCTTTGACGAGGTCTACGGCATGAAGGTTGTCGCGGGCGACTGGATCTACATCATGATCCCCCCGCTCGGCACGGCCTTCAATGCCGAGAACAACGCGTTGCGCTACCTGCGCGTGGTCGGCCACCAGTTTTGGAATGGCCAGATCAACTCGACGCTGCCCCTCAGCGACGCGTCGGGCACCTGCGCCATCTACATCGGCCCCGCGAGTAAGTTCTTCACTACCGTGGCGTCGAAGACGTATCCTGCCGGGGCCATCAACTGAGTCCCCCGCCAGCCGGGGGGCGTAGTAACCCCGGCACCTACCTCCCACCATGCTCAAGTTCGCACACGAACTCTCGGACGACTACGAGTACGCGATCATCTGGTGGGGGCAAAGCAACGCCCAGCCGCGTGGCGTGCGCTCCGGTGGCCTCGCCGCGGCACCGCACCTCAAGCTGCCCCATGCGGGCGGTGTGTACGCAACGACGCACATCAGCACGGCTGGCTTGGTGTCGGAGTACACCGTGTCCCCGGCCTCGGCCTCGACCGAGATGGTCGGCCACAAGGTCTACCCCGTCTCCACGGCTGCCTACGCGGGCACGGTGACGGCGGTCGGCTGGCTTGGCACCGTCATCGACGCCACCACCTCAACCATCAGCGTGCGCTGGACCGTTGCGTCCGGCGCGCCGTCGGCGGTGGCCAACGTGATGATCGTGCCGCCGGACAGCGCCAAGCGATACGACTCGGTGCGCGTGCTCACGCCGTTCATGCCGGAAGCAGGCGACGGCGTTCTGCTCGGCCCGTCCCTCGGGTCGGTGCTGCCGTCGGGCACGCCCTCGGTGGGCGGCTACACGTTCGACGTTGACTCGTGGGCCGACGTCGGACTCTTCCTGCCGTACAGCTACCTTGAGGGCGCGAGCAAGGTCCGATACATAGAGAACCCGGTGATTACGGGCGGCAGCCCCCCCACGGTCACGGTTGCCGCCCACGCCACCAACGCCGAGTTTGTCGGCGGGCGTGTGCTGGTTCGAGACTCGGCAGGTGTTTCGCTCGGCTACGCGGGCACCATCATCTCCCACACGCCCGGCTCCCCCGACACGTTCACCGTGGTGTGGGACGGCGCAGAGCCGCCAAACGGTACCTACTACGCCGTGGAGATCCGCGTGCCGACGCCGTGGGACAGCCCGTACGCGGAGCTGCCCGGCTTCCGCTACCCGAACAACACCTCGCAGCCCGCGCGCCTCGGTCGCGTCTCGGGCGTTCTGGCTCCCGGCGCAAGCCGCGAGGCACCCTGCTACGTTCCCGCCAGCGGCGGCGTCGCCGAGCCGAAGTTTGGCGCGATGCTGGAGTTCGCGTGGCGGCTCTCGCAGGAGCTTGGCCGCCGCATCAACGTCATCGACCTGAGTTGGCACGGCGCGGCCCTGCTGCCGTGTTCCGAGCGCCTCGGCGTCGAGGCGGGGTGGGCGACCCCGTCCACGTTCAACAGCTTTGCCCCGGCGAAGGCCGACGGCCTCGCGGCCCGGCTCCAGAGGCTGGTGGCCACGGTCGCCCCGGCGGCCCTGCGCGCGGAGGGCGGCAAGCCGCTGCGCGTGCTGGCCATCGTTGGCTTCCAGGGCGAGTACGAGGCGGGGTCGGCCTCTGGCACCCCGCAGTACCGCGCGGCCCTGGCGGGCTTTTACGCGTGGCTGCGCGGCGTCGTCACCGACGCGGGCCTGTCGCCGTACAGCCGCCCGACCAAGATCCCGGTGGTTCACGCGGGCGTTGGGTTGGCCTGGGTCACCTTCTTCGGCACGACGTTGAACGAGGAGATCGAGCAGTTCGCGCTGGCCGACGGGTGGGCAGCGACCATCGACACCACCGGGTCCGCGCTGGAGCCGGGGGACGAGATCCACTTCTCCGCGGCTGGCGAGGCGGCCAACGGCAAGCTGGCCGCCGACGCGGCGGCGCTGCTGATCGACCGGGCGGTGAGTCAGGCGTCGAACGACCCTGGCACGCTGCGCCTGTGCAACCTCGCGCTCTCGTACATCGGCGACACCGCCGCGGTGACGAGCGTGTTCCCGCCGGACGGCTCGCCGCAGGCGGCGCATTGCTCGCGCTTTTACCCGGTCGCGCGCGACAGCCTGCTTGAGAGCGGGCAATGGTCGTTCGCCAGCCGCCGGGTGGCGCTGACGCAGGTCACCAACACGATGACCGAGTGGGCCTACGCCTACGCGGTGCCAGCCGACCTGCTGGCCGCGCTGGTGGTCACTCCGGTGGGCGTGGACGACGACTACCGCGCGGGTTCGATCTTCGACTCGCAGGCGCAGGGCACCTTCAGCTTGGTGCCGAGCGGCCTGCCCGTGACGCGGCGCTTCGTGATCGAGGCCGACGCGCTCGGCAACCGGACCCTCTACACCGACGAGCCGGAGGCGCAACTGCGCTACGTCTCGAAGGTCACCGACACCGACCTGTACCCGGCGCTGTTCCAGCAGGCGCTCGCGTGGACGCTGGCGTCGATGCTGGCGGGCACGATCATCAAGGGCGAGGCTGGCGCAGCCGAGTCCCGGCGGTGTCAGCAGATGGCGGCGTTCTACACGGCCAAGGCGACTCCTGCCGACGCGCGGCAGCGGGAGGCGAAGCCCGACCACCTGCCGCCGTGGCTGGCTGATCGCTGATGGCAAGAACCTTCTTCCGCTCGTTTGGCGCTGGCGAGATCACGCCGGAGCTGTTCGCGCGGTACGACATCCCCGAGTCGCAGTCCGGCGCGGCGCTGGTCCGCAACTTCATGCCGACGCCGAGCGGCGCGGTGCGTCGTCGGCCCGGCTTCGAGTATGTGTCGGCCCACCCGGCTGGCACCGCGGTGCGCCTGATCCCGTTCACGTTCGGGCGCGGCGAGTCGCTGGTGCTTGAGCTGGGCGTGCTCGACACTCCCGCTGGCGTGCTCGGCAGCCGACCCAGCTACCTGCGCGTGCTGACCAACGGCGCTCCCTCGCGCCGCACGGCGTTCCCGGCGGCGTGGGTGTCCGGCAGCTACAACATGGGAACCGTTGTCTCGCACGGGGGCAACGTGTACTACGCGACCGAGTCCTTGACCTCGGGCACGCCGGGAACGACCGACGCGTGGTACCAGCTTCCCGACCCGTGGATCCACGAGATCCCGACGCTGTGGACCGCCGAGCAGATCGCGGAGCTGCGTTACGCGCAGAGCAACGACGTCGTGACGTTCACCAGCATCGACATCCAGCCGCAGGACTTCAGCCGCTACCTGACCGGGGCGTCGGTGGTTGAGTTCAGGTCGCTGGCCTCGACGTTCTCGACGAACGCCATCGCCACGCCGACGGGCCTTTCTGCAATCGCCACCTTGGGCAATGCGATGGTTCCCGCGACGAGCTACATCGGCAATCCTGGAGACCATCGCCTCCAGTTCAGGGGCGGGCACTCGCTGCTCGACAACGACACGGTGGTCCTGCCGACCAACCTCGTGATGAACGCAAGGACTTGGGCTGCTGGCACCTACACCGTGATTCGATTGAGCACGACGGACATCGTGCTCCGCACGCGGTCCACCGGGGTGGCGTATGATTCGACGGGCACCGGAGGCAGCGGTAACTGGGTTAGCGGCAAGATTTACTTACAGAACGACCCAATTGGTGAGGTAACTAGTTACTACAAGGTGACGGCCTTGACCGCGGAGGGGCTGGAGTCGCTCGCCTCCAGCACTCCGGTCTCGGTGACCAACAACCTGTACGTCAACGGCGCGTACAACAGCCTGACTTGGTCGTCCGTCAGCAACGCGGCCCGCTACCGCGTCTACAAGCAGCGCAACGGGGTGTACGCCTACATCGGCGAGACGGAGACGCCGAGCTTCGTTGACGACAACATTGCGCCCGACTTCTCGTTCACGCCGCCGCGGGCCGACGCGGTCACGACCTCGGCATGGAAGCCGCTCGCGGTTGGTTACTTCGAGCAGCGCCGCGTCTTCGCCAACGACGCCGCCTTCAGCTCGCCTCGCGACGTTTGGATGTCGCGCCCCGGCTCGATCACCGACTTCACATACCACCTGCCGACCGTTGCCGACGACCGCATCTCGTTCCGTCTGGCGGCCAAGGACTACTGCTACATCCAGCACGTTGTCGCGCTCGACCAGCTAATCCTGCTGACCGACAGCACCGAGTTCCGCGTGACCGCGGACGGCGCGTTGAGCGGCACCAACTTGGTGGTGCGCCCGCAGAGCTACGTCGGGTGCAGCCGCGTCACGCCGCTGGTGAAGAACAACCAGATCCTCTTTGCCGGGCAGCGCGGCGGCCACCTGCACACGCTGGTGTACAGCGACACCGCCAACGGCTTTGCCACGGGCGACCTGTGCCTGCGCGCGGCGCACCTGTTCGACGGCTACACGCTGACGGACATGACGCTCCAGAACGCGCCGAGGTCCATCGTGTGGGCGACCAACGATCAAGGCCACCTGCTGTCGGCGAGCTACATCCCCGGCGAGCAGGTGCTCGGCTGGGCACGGCACACGGGCGCATCGTTCCGCTCGGTGTGCTGCATCCCCGAGGGCACCGAGGACCGCCTGTACGTCATCGTCGAGCGCAACGGCGCGACGCAGGTCGAGCGCATGGCAACCGACTTGGTGCCGGATCGCGCCGACGAGATGGTCTACCTCGACGGCAGCGAGCGCGTCGAGTACCCCGGCAGCGGCAACTGCACCATCTCGGCTGCTCACGGCTGGGCCGCGCAGGCCACGGTGACGTTGACGTTCGCGTCGTCGCAGACGCTGTCGCCCGGTGAGGAGGTCGAGTTCGGCAAGTCGTTCCGCTGCCGCGTGACGGTGGGTGGGCCGACGGGCACCGTGTTCACCGCGCGCGTGCTGGGCACGGTGCCCGCCGCGTACCGCGGGACCGCGCGAACCGACTGGCGCATCTGCCGGAAGTCGCACACGGTTGCAGCCCCCGTGGATTCCAGCGCCGAGGTCTGGGCCGACGGCGTGAAAGACACGGGCGCTGTGATCTCGGGGGGCACGGTGACGACGACGAGCGCCGCCGCGGTGGTGCTGGTCGGCTACCCGTACACCTCGACCTTGAAGACGATGCCGCTCGCGTTGCAGATCGAGGGCCTTGCACAGGGCAAGACCAAGAGCCTCACGCGCGCGTGGATGCGGACGCAGGAGGGCACCTTGGCGTTGGTGGCCGGGCCGTCCGGCTCCGCTACCAGCGTCGTGCTCACCGAAGGTGGTATGACTGAGCTTGCAATGATTACGTCCGGCTGGGACATCGACGGCGCGGTGGAGGTTACCTGTTCGGTAAACGCTCCGCTGACGGTCGTCGGCCTCGCCCTTGAACTCGCGGTAGGTGGCTAATGGGTGGCATGAGCTTTGGACCTCCTCCCCCGCCGGGGCAGATGTACGGCGCGCCCATCGGCCCCGATGCCGCGGCTGCTGGCGCTGGCGCTGGCGCTGGCGGCATGAACCCGGTGACCGCCATCCTCAAGGCGTACCAAGTCGCCGCGGCGGTGGTGGGGTCGTTCTACCAAGCGAAGGCGGCGAAGACGCAGTTCGGTATGCAGGTCGATCAGGCCCGCACCGAGTCGGTTCTCGCGTCGGTGAACGAGCGCCGCGCCGAGCAGCAGGCCCAATGGTCGCTGCTCACGGGCCAGCACGAGGTCGCCGCGCGCACCTCGCAGTTCGGCGCGATGCGCGGCGAGATGAACACCGCGCTGGCGAAGTCCGGCGTGGTGCGCGGCGTTGGCTCGTCTGCCGAGGCGGTGGCGACCGCCGAGTACTCGCGCGAGGTGGACAAGTCCACCGTCATGCAGAACGCCGTGCGGGCCGCGATTGCGTCGCGCGTCACCGCCGCAGACTTCCGCAGGCAGTCCCGCATGGCCGACATTCAGGCCAAGCTGTACGACGCGCAGCGCCGCGGCATCAACCCCCTGTTTCAAGCCAAGATGGCTGGCATCAACGCCATCGTGGGATAATGGCACGAGTACCTTTCCCGGTCGGTCCCGGCGTCGCGCTCGCCGCTGGCGGCGTGCAGTTCTCGCGCGGCGCGCAGCCCCTGGAGTTCGACCCGCGGTCGGTGGGGCGCAACGCGCTCATGCTGTCCGAGGCGGCGGGCGGCCTCGGCAAGTTCATCCGTCAGGAAGAGGAGCGGACGCAGCGTGAGCAGGACCGCGCCGAGTACCGGGCCGAGCGTGCCGACGTAAAGGCCGAGCGCGCGGCCGCAAAGGCAGAGCGCGAGGCGTACAAGCAGGAGCGCCTGCAAGACAAGGCCGACAACGCCGCCTTTGCCGACGCGGACACGGTGCTGGTCGAGAAGATCGCCAAGCTGAACGACCCGCGGCAGGGCCTCTACGCGGCCCGTGGCGGCATGGTCAGCTCGGCGTTGGAGCAGTACCAGAAGGACTACGACAAGGCGGTGGAGGAGGTCGCTGGCACGCTCGGCAACGACACGCAGCGCGGGCTGCTCATGCAACGCGCGCGCGAGCGCCGCGTCGGGCATATGCAGAACGCAACGACGTTTGCCGCGCGCGAGATTGAACGGTGGAGCGTCACATCGCAGGAGACCAACGCGGCGGCCAACGGCAACGCGTTTCTCGCCGACCCGCTAGGGTCGGCGTGGGAGCTGGCGGGCGCGCTGGGCGCGGTGGAGGAGGCCGTGACGCGCGCGACGGGCGACCCGGAACTGGGCAAGGCCGCGGCGCGCGGGCGGGCCGACGAGCTTCTGGGCACGGCCCTGAAGAATGAGCTGTCGCGCGGCGCGCCGGACGCGTTTGACGTCGCCGACACCATACTCGACTACTTCGGGTCGCAGGGCAACGAAAAGGTGGTCGCCGCGATGCGCGAGGGCGTCGCCACGGCCCGAGCGGCCAAGGTGGATCGCGACGAGCAGGTCCGCATTGGGTTCGGCCTCGCCGACGCCAAGGGCGCGGCGGGCATTGAGGACATCACCAAAGACTTCCAGGCGGGGAAGATCACCAACGAGCAGATGGAGCAGCAGAAGCGCGCCCTCTACACGCGCGTGAAGGAAATCGAAGACCGCGAGGTTGCCGCCGACCGCGCTGCCCAGCGCAACGGCATCAACAATTTTGTCGAGGCGCTGAAGAACCGCCGGGGCAACGTCGGCATGACGTTCGAGGACGCGGTGGGGCCGGAGTTCATGGAGCGCGTGAAGCGCATGGACCCCGAGCAAGTGCAGGGCCTGCGGAACACCTGGGCGTCCGGCGAGGTACCGCAGACCACCTCGTGGGGTGCCGCGCGGATGGTCTTCTACCGCGCCAACCCCGACCAGCTTCGGGGCGTTCCGTGGGACGCGATCAAGGAAGAGATGTTTGGCAACGTCACCGCCGACCACCTTCAGCTCTTGGAGGCGAGCTGGCACGACGCCAACGGGCAGGTGTACCAGCGGCCCTCCGGTGGAACCACCGGGGGGCGCGGCGGCGGCGGCAAGGGCGGCCCCGGCGGCCTCGCTGTCGAAATTGACGATGCGGTCTTCAAGACGTTCTCTGCCGCCAGCGGCTTGAGCTTTGGCGCGGTGGTCAACGCCGCGGCCAGCATGGACCCGGTGTGGGAGGGCCTCCCCCAGACGGACCCCCGCGAGACGCACATC